>JAEEGF012018290.1_pt1 | contig 17097 bp, 14 predicted proteins | sample 9134171 | NCBI WGS metagenome assembly JAEEGF01 (sample SAMN16246542, study PRJNA631951) | gut metagenome | biome: gut microbiome; feature: rumen; material: AP-attached | host: Bos | place: Iran: Karaj | collected 2018-10 | reverse complement strand
AGTCACCGTCCAGATTCACTTTTTTCATTCTGAGCGGTGACTTTTTCAAAGATGAACACCGCCCAGATCTGATTTTCCTATATGAGCGGTGCATTTTACCATTCTACTCACCGCCCAGATCAATCATTTGTCATCTGGGCGGTGCGCTTGTCCAATTTTTCCACCGCCCAGAATCGTATTCTCAGATCTGAGCGGTGCATTTTGCATTTTTACCCACCGCCCAGATTCGTATTCTCATCCTGGGCGGTGCTTACATCATTTTTCACAAACAGCAGCCCCTAAGCAGAGACCGCAGCCGGCACATTCCTACTAAAATGATTCCCAGAAAGTGGACACGACTAAAAACTGTTTAAGCGGTATTTTTTCAAACAGATTTAAGGCGTGGACACGAAATGGGCAGTATAAAATGTTATTTTTCCCTAGGCTAATCAATGTACTCCTGCGGAGCCGCCACCCCGGGCCAGCCACAGAAAGCCCCCTGCGGAGCCGCCGGACCGGGCCAGCCACAGAAAGCCTCCCGCGGAGCCGCCGGCAGTGGCCGGCCAACACCCCCCACCACGCCGGCCCGGCTTAGTGACCATACAGCATAGCGCCGGGCGTAGCGTCAAGGACGCACCGAAGGTGCGCTCGCGAAGCCCTTGACGCCTGCGCGGGCTATGCTACACTCTTTCCGGACCGGGCCAGCTTGGTAACAAGGCGACAGGGCAAGAGGGCAACAAGGCGACAAGCTCTATGTCATGTAAATGACATAGGGCTCTTATTTTTTGATACAATAGATGTAGTGTGAGCCATATTTGGAGGGATTATTCATGATGGAATACAACATTGCAGTTGTGGATGATGACCCCATGACCTTGGTGCAGGCCAAGTCGCTTTTGTCGGAGGAAGGCATGATTGCCGTCTGTATGACCTCGGGGGAACAGCTTCTTAAATATGTTGAGGACAATACGCCGGATCTGATCCTGCTTGATATCATGATGCCCGAAATTGACGGCTTTGAGACCTACATTATGCTCAGGAGATTTGAGGAACATACCGGAAGAGCCCGCATTCCCGTGATATTCATTTCCGGAGATGAGGACAGTGAGACAGAGGAAATGGGACTCGTGATGGGGGCATCGGACTTTATCAAAAAGCCCCTTGTCAAGGATGTACTCCTCAGGCGCATTGAACATTCCGTCAAGGCCAGCAGGAGGTTGGAATATCTCAGGGAGGAGGCCACAGTCGACAAGCTGACGGGCTTTCTCAATAAAGCCAAGGGCGTTGAAAGGGTGTCCAAGCTCTGCGGCCGAAAGACCGGAGCTCTCATGATCCTTGACCTCGACAGCTTTAAGCTGGTCAATGACCTTTTCGGCCATGAAGAGGGCGACAAGATGCTTGAGGCTTTTGCTGATATCGTCCGGAAGAATTCCCGTGAGACCGACACTCTGTGCCGAATTGGCGGAGATGAATTTCTGGGCTTTTACGAGGATCTCACAGACGAAAGAGCTGTCGGCTCCCTGACGGCCAGGCTTAACAAGCAGCTGGTGGCGGAGGCAGGCAGGCTTCTTGGTAAGGACCACGGGATTCCCCTTGGCATATCCATTGGAGTCGTCATGGTTCCCGAATACGGAACTGAGTACAAGGATCTCTTTGCCCTGGCAGACAGCGCCTTGTACAAGGTCAAGCAGAACGGAAAGCACGGCTATCTGATCTACGGCTCTGAAGAGGACGACTCCCAGGTCAGAGAGAGCGCCCAGAACAAGCTGGACAGACTGCTTCAGATAATCGAGGAGAGGAACGAGAAGTCCGGCGCCATGTTCATCGGCAAGGACCAGTTCTCTGCGGTTTACAAATACATCATGAGATTCTTTAAGAGATACGGAGGCGAGGCTGTCATGCTCTTGTTTGAGCTTGAGTCTGCAGAAGACGGCGCCGCCATGGCTGAGGCCGCGGAGGCCTTTGGCAAAGTGGTTGAGAAGATTCTCAGGATGAGCGATATCATGGTGCAATATGGCAGAAACAGCTTTATGGTCATGCTGACCAAATGCACCAAAGACGACATTGATAAGGTTACAGACAGGATCACACAGTCCTTTAAAGAGACGGAATATGGCAAGGACATAGATATTAAGTGTGAGATAAAGGAATATGATTTTACTTGATTTACAGGGAGGATGGGAATGGCAGAACTTAAATGCCCGCACTGCGGGACAGCATTTACTGTTGACGACACGGAGCTGAGTTCACTGGTTCAGCAGATCAGAGACAAGGAATTTGAAAAAGACCTTTCTCAGCGCACCAATGAACTGGAAAGGCATCTGGCTGAGAAACACGCACTGGAACTTACTGCCAGAGAAAACGAGATCACCCTTCGCACCAGGGATCAGTACGAGAAGGAACTTGAAGCCCGGGCAAAAGAGATCCTGGCTCTAAAAGAGGAACAGGCCAAAGCCCTGGAGAAAGTCCGTGAGGAACTGCGCTCTTCACAGGAGCAGAACACCAAGCTAAGACTTGAGCTTGACTCTGTGGACGACAAGCAGAAGCTGGCTGTCATGGAAGCTGTAAAGAAGGTTGAGGATGAGAAGAATGCCCAGCTGACTGAACTTAACGAGAAGGCCCACGCCGCCGAGCTTGAGCTCAACGAGAAGACCCATGACCTTGAGAACCAGCTCCTTCAGGAAAAGGAAAGAGGCAAGGTACTCCTGGAGCAGAAGGAAAAGGAAGTTGAGTTTTACAAGGATCTTAAGGCCCGCATGTCCACCAAGATGGTGGGAGAGACCCTGGAGCAGCACTGCGAGATACAGTTCAATCAGCTCAGGGCCACAGCTTTTAAGAACGCATATTTTGAAAAAGACAATGACTCCCGCACCGGTAGTAAGGGAGATTACATTTACAGAGAGACAGATGAGAACGGCGTAGAGCTTATATCCATCATGTTCGAGATGAAGAATGAGATGGATGAGACCGCCACCAAGCACAAGAACGAAGACTTTTTCAAGGAACTGGACAAGGACAGAAACGAGAAGAAGTGCGAGTATGCAGTTTTGGTATCACTCCTTGAAAGAGACAATGAGCTGTACAACGCAGGTATTGTGGACGTTTCCTACAAGTACGACAAGATGTATGTGGTTCGTCCCCAGTGCTTTATTCCTATGATCACCGTTCTTAGAAACGCTGCCCTCAATGCGCTTACCTACAAGCAGGAGCTGGCAGTGGTACGCAACCAGGACATCGATATCTCCAACTTTGAGGACAGTCTCCTTAAGTTCAAGGATGACTTTAGCAGGAATTATGAGATCGCCCACAATCACTTTGACAAGGCAATCGAGGAGATCGACAAGACCATCTCTCATCTTGAAAAGGTGAAAAAAGAACTGCTGGGATCCGACAATCAGCTGAGAATTGCCAACAGCAAGGTGGACGATGTCAGCGTCAAGAAGCTCACCAGGAACAATCCCACCATGAAGGCCAAGTTCGATGCCCTCAAAGAGGATTGAATTCCTATTGACATGGTATGATATGATTTAATACGTACGAGTAAATTGTGTAAAAGGAATCGTTAATTCAAATGGCACGAACAATGGACAGGCGTGAATATATGACAACCACGCCGGTACCGAAGCTGATATTGTCTCTTTCGGTGCCCACCATCATCAGCATGATGGTAACAGCTATTTATAATACGGCAGATACTTTCTTTGTGGCCAGAGTATCGCAGGACCTGGAGATCAACAAGGCAGCCACAGCGGCTGTTGGCCTTGCTTTTACCATAATGGCAGTCATTCAGGCCTTCGGATTTTTCTTTGGACACGGATCAGGCAACTATCTTTCAAGGATGTTGGGCTCCGATAATCGCAAGGAGGCCAATGAGATGGCTTCCACCGGATTTGCCATGGCAATTATAGTGGGAGTCATATTTGCTGTAGTAGGAAACATCTATATTGAACCCATCGTGGGATTTCTTGGAACCAATGCAACCCCCACGACACTGAAATTCGCAGAGGAATACCTCAGGATCATCCTGATAGGCGCGCCCTTTATGATGGCGCAGTTTGTTATCAACAATCAGCTAAGATTCCAGGGAAGCGCCGTCTACGCCATGATCGGCCTTATGTGCGGCGCGGTCATGAATATAATCCTTGATCCCCTTTTGATCCTGGGCTTTCACATGGAGGTAAGGGGAGCGGCCATCGCCACCATCATGGGGCAGTTCACCAGCTTTGTGGTTCTCCTTATCGGAACCAGCAAGGGCGAGAACATCAAGATGAGCCTTTCCAATGTTCATATCAACGGACATTATATTTATGAGGTTGTAAACGGCGGAGCACCTTCTCTTTTCCGCCAGGGACTTGCTGCGATCTCAACGCTTCTCCTTAACAGGACCGCAGGAGCACTGGGCTCCGATGCCGCAATAGCAGGAATGTCGGTGGCTGGCAGAATAATGCTAATGATGGGCTCAGCTCTCATCGGCTTTGGTCAGGGCTATCAGCCTGTTTGTTCATTTAATTACGGAGCAGGCCTCACAGGAAGGGTCAAGGAAGGCTATAATTTCTGCGTCAAGTATTCGACACTGTTCCTTGTGGGAATCGGCGCAATATGCTTTATTTTTGCTCCGCAGATCCTTTCGCTATTCCCCAACGGCCCCGTGGCAGCAGAGGTTGGCACCAGAGCTCTTCGCTTTATGAGCCTTGCCACGCCGCTATCAGGTGCCATTGTTATCAGCAACATGATGCTTCAGTCCATCGGAAAAGGCTTTAAGGCCAGCATCACAGCTTCCGCAAGAAACGGAATCTGCTTTATCCCGCTGATCATTATCCTGCCCAAATTCCTGGGGCTTACAGGAGTTGAAATGGCTCAGGCCTGTGCGGATGTATTATCTCTTATGATCGCACTTCCCATGGCTTATTCGGAGCTCAGAAAGTTCGACTAAGTAAAAGTATTACTTAAGAAGTTTTTATTCTTAGAAAGCAAGATTTAACTATGATAAATGAAAATACCATGGAGCTCTTAGTCAGCTCTTTTCCCAAAATATTGGAGTATGGCCTTAAGGTGACCCTGCCGCTGGCGGTGATCGCCTTCCTGTTATCCACGGTCCTGGCGGTGCTGGTGGCCATGGTACAGTACGCCAACACTCCGGTCATCAGGCAGATCTGCCGCCTTTACATCTGGATCATCAGAGGAACACCGCTGCTGGTTCAGCTCATGGTGGCCTTTTATGGACTGCCTCTTCTTGGCATTCATGCCAATCCCTTTGTCATGGCGGTCATAGTCTTTTCTATTAATGAAGGCGCCTATAGCGCAGAGACCATGAGAGCTGCCATGGAGGCGGTTCCCGCAGGACAGCTGGAAGCCGGCTACTGCGCAGGCCTTAGCTATATGCAGATCATGTGGCACATCATTTTGCCACAGGCCTTCAGAACTGCTTTCCCGTCACTGTTCAACGCTCTTATCAGCATGGTAAAAGACACATCTCTTGCCTCCAGTATCACGGTGGTTGAGATGTTTACGAGGACCAAGCAGATTGCAGGCCAGTCCTACAATTACCTTCCTCTTTATATTGAAGTTGCCGTTGTTTATCTTCTGTTCTGTACCGTTCTGACCTTTATTCAGAAGAAGGGCGAGAAGATTCTTGGAAATTATGGCGTTCGCAAGTAAAGGGAGGAATGTATGTCACTGTTACAGGTAAAAGAGATTCATAAAGCCTTCGAGGGAAATGAAGTCCTAAAGGGCGTAAGTCTTCAGGTTGACAAGGGAGATGTGGTCTCAGTGCTGGGCCCCTCCGGATCCGGTAAGACCACGTTCCTCAGGTGCATCAACTTTTTGGAGAAGGCAGATAAGGGAAGCCTTGTATTTGACGGCAGGGAATATGACCTGGCCTCCATCCCCAAGGCTGACATTGCAGATATCAGGAAGAAGACAGGTTTTGTTTTCCAGAACTACAACCTGTTTGCCAATAAGACAGCTGTGCAGAACGTGACCTTGGGGCTCACCGCTGCCAGGAAGATGCCCAAGGCCAAGGCCAATCAGAAGGCCATGGATGTACTTAAAAAGGTGGGAATGGCTGACTACGCGGACTACTATCCAAGCCAGTTATCCGGCGGCCAACAGCAGAGAGTTGCCATTGCAAGGGCTCTTGCCACCGACCCGGAGATCATTTATTTTGACGAGCCCACCTCAGCTCTTGATCCTCAGCTCACAGCCGAAGTTTTGGAGGTTATGAGGAATCTGGCCTCCGAGGGCATGACCATGATCGTGGTCACCCACGAAATTTCTTTTGCAAAAGAGGTGTCTACCAAGGTTCTGTTCATGGCTGACGGCAAAGTTGTAGAAGAGGGTGAGCCCACGGAATTCTTCACCAATCCCAGGGAGGCAAGGACAAAAGAATTCTTGCGTTTGACCGAGAAATGATGTAAGATTGATGGAAATATTGCGCACAATTTAATTTAAGAGGAGATGACATTATTATGAAGAAACAGATTTCAATGATACTTACAGCTGCACTTCTTTCAGGCACTCTTGCAGGATGCGGAGCAGCCGCTGATAACGCCAAGTCCGGCGAGGATCACCTTGCAAGGATCAAGGCTGCCGGCAAGATCACCATTGCAACAGAGGGTGTTTGGGCACCTTTCACCTACCACGATGAGACCACAGACGAGCTGGTTGGTTTCGACGTTGAGGTGGCAGCAGCCATCGCTGAGAAGCTGGGCGTTGAGGCTGATTTTAAAGAGGTTGCTTTTGACGGAGGCCTCACAGGCGTATCCACAGGAACCTTCGATATGATGGCCAACGGCGTGGATGTAACTGATGAGCGCTCAGAGACCTATGACTTCACAGATCCCTACGCTTACGATCACGCTGTGGTTGTTACCCTTGCAAGCAACAATGACATCAATTCCTTTGAGGATCTTCAGGGACGCACCACTGCCAATTCCGCAGGTTCAACCTACGAGGCAATGGGCAAGGAATACGGCGCAACAGTATCAAACGTTGATACTCTCGGAGAGACCATGACACTGGTTCTCAACGGAACAGTTGATGCCACAGTAAATGCCAACACATCAGCACAGGATTACTTCAAGACCACAGGTACCACAGAGCTTAAGGTGGCAGCCACCGATGCTGAAGTAACCAACTATGCTATTCCTCTTGCCAAGGGAGCTGACAACGATTCCCTCAGAGAAGCCATCAACAAGGCTATCGAAGAGCTCAAGGCCGAGGGCAAGCTCAAGGAAATCTCTATCAAGTATTTCGGCGCTGACATCACAGCAGGCTGATATCCAAACAGAACAGGAATAATAAACCTCCACACTGTGCCGCTTAATTGCAGGCATGGGGTGGAGGTTTTTTAGTTAAATTGATAAAGGCTTGACGAAGGCTTAACCTATGAATATAATCATGCTAGGTAGTTAAACGCTTAACCCGTTTTTAGTAAAAAATTACGAGGACTACTGAAATGATAATAGGAAAAAACTATAGAATAACTGTGCTCACAGATTACCTTATAAGGCTTGAGTACAGTCAGGAGGGGGAGTTTGTAGACCTTCCTACCCAGATCGTTACAGGCCGTGACATGGGCGAAGTGCGATACAAACAAAAAGAGGCAGATGGCAAGCTTGTGGTTGAAACAAGCAAGCTGATCCTCACATATGACCAGAAGGAATTCACAGGCCCGGGGCTTTCAATTGAGCTCAAGGACGTGGGAACTGTCTGGCATTACAGTCATGTTTACGGAAACAGCGACGGCAACCTCTGGGGAACCGGAAGAACCCTGGACAACGCTGACGGATGGATTCAGCTGGAGAACGGTATCTTCGGTAGATTCGGCTATGCAGTTCTTGACGACAGCTTTTCAGCTCTTTACAAGGACGGAGAGTTTATCGAGAGACCGGGTAACGGCACAGATATCTACTTCTTTGGTTACGGAAGAGAGTACAGAAAGGGCCTTAAGGATTTCTTTTCCCTGTGCGGAAAGACCCCTATGGTGCCCAGATATGCCCTGGGTAACTGGTGGAGCAGATATCACAGATATTCAGAAGAGAGCTACAATGAGCTTCTGGACAGAATGGAGAAAGAGCAGATCCCTCTGTCGGTAGCAGTTATCGATATGGACTGGCACATCACCGATGTGGATCCCAAGTACGGCACAGGCTGGACGGGATATACCTGGAACAAGGATCTTTTTCCAAATTACAAGAGGTTCCTCAAGGGACTTAAAAAGAGAAAGCTTGCAACTACACTTAACCTTCATCCCGCAGACGGTGTAAGGGCCTTTGAGGCTCAGTATCCTGCCATGGCCAAGCGCCTTGGCATCGATCCTGCAACCGAGAAGGTGGTTGAGTTTGACCTGTCACAGAAGGACCTTAGAGACGCTTACTTTGAAGAAGTAATGAATCCCTATGAGAAGGACGGCGTGGATTTCTGGTGGATCGACTGGCAGCAGGGAACCAGAAACGGCAACACCACAGTTGACCCGCTGTTCCTCTTAAATCACTATCACTACGAGGATAGAAAAAAGGCCGGCAACAGGCCTATGATCTTCTCAAGATATGCAGGCCCCGGAAGCCACAGATACCCCGTTGGCTTCTCCGGAGATACACATTCAACCTGGAAGAGTCTTGCGTTCCAGCCATACTTTACATCAACCGCTACCAACATCGGATACGGCTGGTGGAGCCACGATATTGGCGGACACATGCTGGGCGACAAGGACGAGGACAGGCTCATCAGATGGATACAGTTTGGTGTATTCTCACCTATAATGAGACTTCACAGCAGCAACAGCCCCTTCTTTAACAAGGAGCCCTGGAACGTTTCACAGCCTTACCATGACATCATGGTGAACTTCATGCAGCTGCGCCACAGACTTCTGCCTTACCTTTACACAGCCAATTACAGGGCTTACGACGAGGGCAGAATGCTGATCGAGCCCATGTACTACGGCTACGCGGATGAGGACGCTGCTTATCAGGTTCCCAACGAATATCTCTTTGGAACAGAGCTTATCGTAGGAGCCATCACAGAGAAGACAGACCCTGTTCTGAGACTGGGCAGAGTCAACATGTTCATCCCCGAGGGACGTTTCTACGATATCTTCACAGGCATGATCTATGACGGTGCCCAGAGGAGGAATATTTACAGGAAGATCAGCGAGATTCCCGTACTCCTTAAGGCCGGCGGCATTGTTCCCATGTCACTTGAGGATACACAGAACGGAACAGATAATCCCAAGAGCTTCAGACTCCTGGTGGGAGCCGGAGCTGACGGCAGCTACGAGATGTACGAGGATGATGGCATTTCCGAGGATTACAAGGAGGGCAAGGGAGCATTCACAGCCTTTGCCACCAAATATGATAAAAAGAGCCTCAGGCTGAAGATTACCATTTCACCTGCCCGTGGCGAACTTGCGAATATCCCGGATGAGAGGGGATATGAGGTAGTGATCTACGGTATTGATGCAGGAGGCAAGGAGTCACTCAAGGCAGCTTACGTGTCTGATGCAGGACACAAGAAGCAGCTTGTGATTGGCTATGACACTGACCGCCATACCGCCACGATCATTTTGCCCAAGACCGATGTGACCAAGGGACAGAGCATAGTCCTTGAGGGCTTTGTTCCCGCAGAAAATGATCATGTAAAAAAAGCTTTTGAGATACTTGAACTGTGCTGGTGTGATACACTGGTTAAAGAGAGAGTTTACGATGCAGTAAGATCCAAGACAAGAGAGGACTTCAGAAAGTGGCTCTATGAGACTGACATTTCCGACAGACTCAAGGATGCACTTACTGAGGTACTTTAACAGAAATGGAGAGAAGGATGAATCTCAAGGACATAGCAGAGCTTGCGGGCGTTAGTATTGCGACGGTTTCCAACGTTATCAACGGCAATCACCAGAAAGTATCGGTGGAGACCCGCAAGAAGATTGAAAAGATAATAAAAGAAAACGGGTATAAGCCCAATGCCATGGCCAGGTCTCTTGCCAAAAACGAGAGCCGTATCATTGGTCTGGTGGTGCCATACATCGGTCCGGAAGAGGACTTTTTGGAGAACCCGTACAATGCCCACATGATAGCAGCCCTTGAGAAATACGTCAGGAGCAGGGATTATTATCTGATGCTCCGCTGTGTCGGGCACTGCAGGGAGGTGATACCTCTTTTGTCATCCTGGAATGTGGATGGGGCCTTTTTCCTGGGAGTTATGGAGAAAGAAGTTAAAGAGATTAACTCAGCCCTGGACGTGCCGGTGGTATTCATTGATACCTATGCCAAAGAGAAAGATATAGTTAACGTGGGCCTTGATGATTATCGAGGCGGTTATCTTTCCGCCAGATATCTGACAGGAAAGGGACATAGTAAAATAGCGCTGGTTTCTCCCGATTACAGGGAGCCCGGAGTTATTCAGGAGCGTTACAACGGTTTTACCGACGCATTCAGGGAAGCCGGTATTTCTTTTGACGATGGAGATATCTACAGGACTGACACTGCATATCAGGATGCGGTCAAGATCGGACAGGATATTGTCTTTTCAGGAAAGGGATACACAGCTGTTGCTACCATGTCAGACATTGTAGCCTACGGTGTAATAGAAGGATTGCGTCAGTGTGGCGTAAGCGTGCCGGAGGAGGTATCAGTCATCGGATTCGATAACCTGCCGGAGAGCGAGTATATGTCTCCCAAACTCACAACCATTGCACAGGACTTTGACGACAAGGCCAAGGCCGCTGCAGAGGCCATGTTCCGCATGGTCGGCAAGAATGAGAAGTTTGCTGAAGACCTGAGGATGCCCATAAAAGTGGTAGAAAGACAATCGGTAAAAAGTTTGTAAGATTTAGACAAACCTGACTTGATACAATTGGTTAAATCCACAGAAAAAGATTATCCCCCCTTGACTTGAAGGGGGAATAATTTTATACTTGCGTTAAGCGTTTAACCACAAAAGGTTTAAAGAAGTAAAGAAACACAGTAAATACGCGGGTTATAGCAAGTAAAGCGTACAACAAAACTAGTAAAACGGAGGAAATTATGAACAGAAAGAGATTTGGTACATTAACACTTTCTACACTGATGGCTGCCAGCCTTCTCGCAGGCTGCGGCGAAGCTGCCAACAACGGTGGCAACACAGCTACTACAGGAGACACAACAGTAGCTACTACTCAGAGCGGCGAGGCTGCTGCTGTTGAGACTCAGGACGTAACCCTTAAGATTTGGGTTCCTGAAGAAGAAGTAGATATTACAGATCAGATGGTTAAAAGCTTTGATGACATTCACGATGAGTTTAACATCACATACGAGATCGCAGTTGTAGGTATCGACGAGGCTCCTCAGGCACTTGAGACCGATGCTGACACAGCAGCTGACATCTTCTACACACCCAGCGGTGGTGTAGCAGACCTTGCAGGCAAGGGGCTTCTCCTTCCTATCACCAAGGATTTCGAGACAATCAGCTCAGATCTTCCTGAGAGCGCTCTTAACGCAGTGACAATCGACGGACTTACATATGCTGTTCCTTTCTCACCTAACACCTTCTTCATGTACTACAACAAGGAGCTGTTCACAGAGGACGAAGTTAAGAACCTTGACACAATGATGGCTAAGGATCTTGGCGATGGAAAGTGGAACTTCAGCACACAGATCACAAACTCATGGTACCTTGAGATGTTCTTCCTTGGAAATGGATGCACACTCTTCGGTGCTGACGGAACAGATGCTACAGACTGCACATTCAACAATGCAGCAGGTCTTGAGGCAGCACAGTACGTTCTTGATCTTGCAGGCAACGCTAAGTACCTTGAGGACAAGGACGGCGTAGGCGGATCAGCATTCAAGGAGGGTAACCTCGGCGCTGTAACTTCAGGTGCATGGAGCGCTCCTGAGTTCAGAGAGGCACTTGGTGACAAGCTTGGTGCAGTAGCACTTCCTACAGCTAACATCGGCGGCAAGGACGTTCAGCTTTCAAACTTCGTTGACTTCAAGACAATCACAGTTAAGTCAAACACAGCTTATCCTCTTGCAGCACAGCAGCTCGCTGTTTACCTTGCAAACCAGGAGAACGCTCTTACAAGATATCAGAAGCAGGGCGATGTTCCTGTACTTGAGTCACTTGCAAGCAGCGATGAGATCTCAGCTGATTTCGTGGCTATGGCTCTTAACGCTCAGGCTTCTAAGGCTACAAACCAGCCCAGCATTCCTAAGATGGGTGACTACTGGACACCTATGCAGGCACTTGGTGAGGGTATCTACTTCGGCGATGTTAAGGAAGCAGATCTTCAGGCTCAGCTTGATGCACTTGTAGACAGCATTACAGGTACACTTTCCGAGTAATTACTAAGTATCATTCAGAGGTTTTGATATGAATCAGGAATACAAGAACAGAAATTTCATAACCATTTTCACAAAGGGCGATGTATTCTCAAAACTTTCATATCTTGTCTGTGGCGCAGCTAATATGCGCCACGGACAGATCATAAAGGGAATCCTTTTCTTCTTATTGGAAGTGGCTTATATAGTTTTCATGGTTCTTCGCGGCGGACATATGTTGAGAGACCTGACTACTCTTGGTGATAACCTCCAGGGTATGCAGTTCAACGAGGCGCTTGGAATCTATGAGATGCAGCAGGGCGATAACTCAATGCTCATCCTGCTCTCCGGCGTAGTGGCCCTGGTTGTCACTTTGTCTTTTGCCAGTGTATGGCTCTTTTCTATTTTCTCAGGCGAGAATGCAAGAAAAAGACAGGCCGAGGGTAAGCATGTAAATAACTTCCTTCAGGATGTTAAGAGCCTTACCAATGAGAATGTAAGATTTCTTTTGCTGGCAATCCCTGTAATAGGTCTTCTGGTGTTCACAGTAACACCTCTGATCTACATGATCCTCATGGCCTTCACAAACTACGACCAGGATCATCAGCCCCCGGGAAATCTCTTTGACTGGGTGGGAATGACCAACTTTAAAACACTGTTGTCATTCGGAGACAGGTTGTCATCAACCTTCTGGCCTGTACTTGGCTGGACTCTTATCTGGGGATTTTTGGCTACATTCACCTGCTACTTTGGCGGAATGATCCTTGCGATGATCATCAATTCCAAGGGAATCAAATTCAAGAAGTTCTGGAGAACCATCTTTGTATTTACCATGGCTATCCCGGCTTTCATCTCCCTTAGAGTAGTTGCCACAATGCTGGGTGAGAGAGGAATCTTTAACGTGCTGCTTCAGCAGTGGGGATTCACCAGTACTGCACTGCCTTTCCTGTCCAATGCAACATGGGCAAGAGTAAGTGTAATCGTGGTTAATTTCTGGATCGGTGTTCCTGTAACAATGCTTATGGTATCCGGAATCCTTATGAACATTCCGGGAGAATTATATGAGAGTGCCAAGATCGACGGCGCGGGACCTGTGACAGCGTTTCTTAAGATAACATTCCCTTATATGTGGTTTGTTACAACGCCTTATCTGATCTCAAACCTCATCAGTAACTTCAACAACTTTAACACTATCTTCTTCCTTACAGCAGGAGAACCTCACACCCTCAATTACTACAAGGGCGCGGGCAAGACAGACCTTCTGGTAACATGGCTGTACAAGCTGACCAAGGACAGTAACGATTACAACCTTGCAGCTACCATCGGTATCATTATTTTCGTGATTTCAGCGGTATTCACTCTGATCTCATTCTCAAGGTCTAATTCACTCAAGAATGAGGAGGGATTCCAGTAATGAAGAAAACAGTAATAGGTCTTAACCTTAAATATTTTAATTATGCGCTGTGCGCAGCCGTTATATCTTTTGTCTGCCTGTTCCTTCCCTATGCAGATCTTGGGGAAAAGAGCTACAACCTCTTTGGAGCCGCACTGGCAGTAGCGGGAGCTGATAAGGCTCCGGGACTTGTCATCATGATGTATCTGGCCATAGTTTTCACTTTGGCAGCTACCTGCATGGCAGTAATCAGTCTTATAAAGACTACCAAAAAAGGCGTTTTCATCTGGCAGGTTTTTGAAGCCCTGGCAGCAGCCTTTTGGACATTCCTTATGTTTTCAAGCAAGACAATTTTCGAGGGTGCACATCTTGCGTCATCCTTCCTTAACAAAGAATTGTCTTTTGGCTATTGGATCGGGATCATTGCTACATTCGCAGCACTTATCCTGGTTATGAAGGTCACACAGACCAACACGGGATATATCGCTCTTACAATCATGGGCGTTATATGGATGTTCCCTATTCTCTGGATCGTGCTTACAGCTCTCAGAGCTGAGCAGGGATACTACGTAGGGTACTTCTTCCCCAAGAAGCTTACGCTTCAGAATTTTGCTAATCTTTTTGCCAACGACAGTGTTATTCCTTTTGCGAAGTGGTGGCTTAATACCTTCATTGTTTCAAGCTGCATCTGCGTTCTGAATACACTGATTGTGCTTGCTACGTCATATACACTGAGCCGTACAAGATTCGCGGGACGTAAAGGTTTCATGAACATTCTTATGATCATCGGACTGTTCCCCGGATTCATGGCCCTTATTGCGGTGTACAACATCTTAAAGGGTATCGGCCTTAACCAGTCACTGCTTGCGCTTATTGTTGTCAGCGCTGCAGGTGCTGCCATGGGATATCATGTCAGCAAGGGATTTTTTGACACTATTCCCAAGGCTATTGACGAAGCAGCAATTATAGATGGGGCTTCAAGGCTTCAGATTTTCATCAATGTGATCCTGCCCCTTTCAAAATCAATAGTTGTTTACACGGTGTTGGGAAACTTCATCGGCGCATGGTCCGACTACATTTTCCCGAGTATGCTCTTTGGAGACAAGCAGAGTTCATACACTGTCGCCGTAGGTTTGTATTGGCTGACTGATTTCAGACGCATCGACAGATACTACACTCAGTTCGCCGCAGGTGCTGTTATTGTAGCCCTGCCCATTGTTATACTCTTTATCTGGCTTCAAAGGTTCTATGTTGAAGGACTTTCCGGGTCAGTTAAAGGATAAATCTTTTTCATTTTTTTCATATTGCTCACAGCAAAGGCTCTCACCGACGGGTGGGAGTTTTTGCATTAATCCGATAATTAAGGATTATTGGAAAAAGAAATGCTTATATCTGCCTATAAGTATAGTGTGTTAGCCAAAACCCTAAGTCTTGGTAATAATAGAACCAATAATCGTATAGGAGATTAAAAGTATGGCTAGGGAGAATAATGTAAACGATCGCAAGATCAAAAAAGAAGATGAAATATGGCAGGACATAAGAGAAATAGTCAACAACCTTTCATACGGCTCTCTGACTATTACAGTTCACGATGGCAAGATCGTGCAGACTGAAACAAGTTCAAAGATCAGGTATTGATCGGGGAGAGGAGAGAGTATGGCTAGAACAATCGAGGAACTGGAAAAGAATCATCCGTGCTTTGGCGGATGTAAGTTTAATGCGGGCAGAATTCACCTTCCTGTGAGTCCCGGATGTAACATAGCATGTAAATTTTGCGACAGGACCATAAACGATGTGGAGCAGAGACCCGGCGTGACATCAACAATTATTTCCCCTGACGAAGCGCACACCTTCATTGACAGAGCGGTGGAGCTGGTGCCCAGTATCAAGGTTGCGGGAATCGCAGGACCGGGAGACACACTGGCTACGGACTATGCACTGGAGACCTTCAGAAAGATCTCTCAGACCCACCCGGAGCTTCTCAGGTGCATGAGTACCAACGGACTTCTCCTTTATGAGAGAGCGGATGAACTTATCGAGGCGGGAATAGATACCCTGACGGTAACCGTTAATGCGGTGGATCCTGAGATCGAGGCTCAGATAAATGACTACATCATTTATCACGGAGAGAAGATTGAAGGAGTTGAAGGAGCCAGGATCCTTATAGAGAATCAGCTAAATGGCATCAAGAAGGTTGCGGATGCGGGAGTGACAATTAAGATCAACACAGTTCTCGTGCCCGGCATCAACGACCATCACATCAGCGAGATCGCAAAAACGGTAAAAGAGCTGGGGGCTCTTCTTTACAACATCATTCCATTGATCCCGCAGCATAAGCTTAAGGATGTTCCAAGGCCCACCTGTGAGCAGATAGAAAAAGCAAGAGAGGATGCGGAGCAGTACATCAAGGTCTTCAGACACTGTGCTCACTGCCGCGCCGATGCAGTGGGAGTTCCGGGGATCTCGGAATACAGCCAGCTGGTATATAAAAACAGATTAAACAATGTAAGGAATACTTTTTCACATGGATAATCCCAAGTACAGAGTAGCAATAGCTTCAACCGATAACAGAAACGTAGATCAACACTTTGGAAGAGCGGAGAGCTTTCTGATCGTTGAGGTTGATGAAAATGGAAACTACGAAGAGGTTGAGCAGAGATTTGTAAATCCAATCTGCGAAGGCGGACATCATAATGATGACAGGATGAAAAAGGGAGTAGAGGCGATCCTTGATGTGGATATAGTCCTGGTGGCCAGGATAGGCCCCGGAGCAGAAGCGGAGCTTCTGGAACATCACATTCCCGCCTTTAGCATACCGGGCCCTGTGCCTGAATCCCTTAAAAGACTTGATGGCTTTTTAAAGCTCCAGGAAGAACTTAGCAAAGGACATTTCTTTGGATAAATGAGATATGAAAATCTCGCAGCTCCCATAAAAAGGAGTCTGCGAGATATTTTTAAAGATAAGTATTCTTTATTTAGAGTAGTAGAGAAGACTTGATCCTTATTCCATGCCGCCCGGGGAGGGAGGATTGTAGCATAGCTTCGGCGTGCGTCAAGGACTACGCGAGCGCACCTGCGGTGCGTCCTTGACGCAGCGCCCGGCGCTATGTTATTTGGTCACTAAGCCGGGCCGGCATGGAGGGGGTGGTGAAGGGCCTGGGGCGGCGGCTCCGCGAGGGCCTGCGGCTGTCCCGGGGTGGCGACTCCGCGAGAGATTCCATGTCGCGCGTCGCATGGAGGCGGCTCCGCAGGAGTGCGTTGGTTGGCTTGGGGGCGGTAGCTCCGCACGGTTTGGGTGTGTGGGTTAACCGGGGCCAGGATTGGCTTGTTTGCCTGGTTTACGGATAAGATGACCTTTAGCAGATTTGCCTATCCGTAGATTTTAGGGTTTTTTTGGTTGGGGAGACCGGGGGTACGGATAATTAATTC
>JAEEGF010967453.1_pt1 | contig 17098 bp, 19 predicted proteins | sample 9134171 | NCBI WGS metagenome assembly JAEEGF01 (sample SAMN16246542, study PRJNA631951) | gut metagenome | biome: gut microbiome; feature: rumen; material: AP-attached | host: Bos | place: Iran: Karaj | collected 2018-10 | reverse complement strand
GAGCAGGCGAAGATCGACATGATCGTCTCTCTCATCACCCTCAAATACACTCAGTCCAACTCCGTCTGCTATGCAGTCGACGGTCAGGCTATAGGCGTCGGTGCAGGCCAGCAGTCCAGGATTCACTGCACAAGGCTTGCAGGAGACAAGGCTGATTACTGGCACTTAAGACAGCATGAGAAGGTCCTCTCTCTCCCGTTCAAGGAAGACGTAGGAAGGCCTGAAAGAGACAATGCGATTGACATGTATCTCGGAAAGCACGGGAAAGACCTCTCCAAGGACGGTGTCTGGGAGCAGTTCTTCACCAGGAGACCTGAGGAGTTCACCCAGGAAGAGAAGGACGCATACCTGTCTTCCCTTACCGGAGTATCCCTTGGAAGCGATGCCTTCTTCCCGTTTGGCGACAATATCGAGAGAGGAAGAGAGAGCGGAGTCAGCTACGTTGCAGAGCCCGGCGGATCAGTGAGAGACGATGACGTCATCGCTACCTGCGATAAATACGGTATCGTAATGGCATTCACCGGAATGAGGCTATTCCATCACTGATATGGAGATACCTTTCATCCTGAAGTGGGGAGTACCGCTACTGCTGATAGCCTGTGTCGCAGGCACCGTTGCAGTACTGATATATGCCGTGAGATTCCACATGGCAAATAAAAAGAAATGAGAACAGGATCCCGTCTCAGAAGAGACGGGATCATTTGAAAAAAGTATGTCATTCAGGCAGTTCAATGCCTGAGTACAGATATTTGAAAAAGGAAGGAGTATGAACGATGTTATTAAAGAACGGTATGTTGCATGACGCAGTGAACAGAGAACCATATAAGGCAGATATCCTTATAGAGAACGGAAAGATCTCAAAGATCGCGCCTGAGATCAGCGCCGAATGCGAAGTTATAGATCTTAAGGGGCTCAACGTATATCCCGGCTTTGTGGAGGCTCACTGCCATCTCGGGCTTGACGGATACGGCATCGGATTCGAAGGTGCCGACTATAATGAGCCGGGAGATATCTGCACGCCTCATCTGAGGTCCATAGACAGCTTCAATCCCATGGATCCCACGATAAACCAGGCAGCAAAGGCAGGAGTTACTACGGTCGCTACCGGACAGGGAAGCGCAAATGCGATAGGAGGGACCTGGATAGCGGTAAAGACACACGGTATTTGTGTGGATGACATGATAATCAAGGATCCGATCGCCATGAAATGCGCTCTCGGAGAGAATCCGAAGAGAGTCTACAGGGACAAAGGAAACTTCGCAAGGATGTCCACTGCTTCAGTGATCAGGAACATGATATTCAAGGCAAAACAGTACATGGAGAAGAAGGAAGCTGCCGAGGGAGATATCAATAAGGAGCCTGCATTCGACTTCAAGTGTGAGGCAATGATCCCTGTCCTCAAGAAGGAGATCCCTTTAAAGATTCATGCCCATCAGGCAAACGACATCCTTACAGCCATCAGACTGGCAAAGGAATTCGACCTTAACATCACGATAGATCACTGCACTGAAGGACATCTCATAGCCGACAAGCTTGCTGAGTGTGATTATCCGCTCTCTGTTGGGCCGACCCTTACTCACGCTTCCAAGTTCGAGCTTCAGAACAAGTCATGGACGACCCCCGGCATCCTCGCAAAGAAGGGCTGCATGGTCTCTATAGTGACCGACTCGCCCGTGATCCCGCAGCAGTATCTGCCTCTCTGTGCAGGCCTTGCCGTTAAAGCGGGAATGGACAGCTTCGATGCACTGAAGGCCATCACCATCAACCCGGCTAAGCAGGTAGGTATCGATGACAGAGTGGGATCTATTGAAGTGGGAAAGGATGCAGACATAGCAGTATATGAAGGAGATCCGATGGTATCCGATTCTGTCTGCAGGATGGTATTCATAAACGGAGAGAAGATCTGCTAAAGGTCACATTCCGTCACTGACACAGGCTAAAGCCGGTCAGGGTATAAAAAAGCCCCGTTTCCAGAGGAGACGGGGCATTTCATGTACTATGGATCATTCATTCTCTTCGGGCCTGTTCTTGATCTCCTGCTTATCTGAAAGCTTCAGGAATATGAATCCGAGCAGGAAGAATATGGACAGTGTAGCAACTGCGATATTGATAGTACCGCCTGCGAGCTTTACCCATGCTATGACTGCGGATCCGAGGAAGGATGCGCCTTTGGAGAAGATGTCATATATGCCGAAATATTCTCCCGAGTTCTCCGGAGGGATTATCTTGGAATAATAGCTCCTGGAAAGGGATTGTATGGAACCCTGGAAGCATCCGACTCCGAATGCGAGGATACCGAAATCGAGGAGCGTATGGAGAGTGAGGGCATAGAGACAGACTGCAAAATAACCGAATATGCATACGACTATCAGTGTGACAGTGCGGAATTTCTTGGACAGCCTTGCAAATACGAGAGAGCCTGCCCATGCGACCACCTGGGTAGCAAGCAGGAACACCACCTGACCTACTGTAGGAAGACCGAGGTCAGTTCCTATGTTGATGCAGTTATCGATTATCGTGCCTACACCGTCGATATAGAGGAAGAATCCGATGAGGAAGAAGAGGACCTTCTTGTCTTCAACGGCGATCTTCTTAAGAGTAGCGAATATCTTGGCAAATACCTTGCCGACTCCGGTTTTATCGCGCTCGACGTAATAGATCTGTTTGTAGTTCTTGATGAGCGGAATGGTCACGAGGAACCACCAGATACCTGTAACGGTGAAACCTATTATCTTTCCTATCTCAGGACTGAACAGCTGAAGTTTCTCTCCGAGTCCTCCTCCGAGGATATATGCAACGAGGGCAACGAGGAAAGGAATGCAGCTTCCGATATATCCCCAAGCGAATCCGTAGGATGAGACCTCGTCCATTCTCTCTTCATTAGTGACGTCGTTCAGCATCGAATCATAGAACGTGAGTGAGGCCGAATAGAATATCTTGGCCAGCACGTAGATGATGAGGAATGCTACCCAGCTCGTTGCAAAGCCGTTGATTATGCATCCCACGACGCCAAGAGCAACTGCAGTGGTGAAGAATATCTTCTTCATGTCCTTTCTGTCGGCTATGGCTCCGCATATTGGCCCCAGAAGGGCTACAATGACAGTTACTATTGCCACGGCTATTGAATAATATGCCGTTGCCTGGTCTCCGTTGATCTGCCCCGGAGCCGTTCCTATGGCAAGCTCCTTGAACCAGATCGGAATGAGAGAACATGCGAGCATCGTAAATGCACTGTTGCCGACATCGTAGAGCACCCAGGCTCTCTCTGTCTTTGTCAGATTCCTAAACATAAATTTCCCCCTAAACCGTATAATTTGCTTCCTCTTCAAGTGAGAGGATAGGTATATTCTGATAATCCGGCCATTTCTCGAAATCATGGTCGAAGTAATCACATAGTCTTTCGCTCCTGCCTTCGAAGTAGTCGATCAGATCCATGAAAAGGACAGGGAAGAGGTCAAGAGCTTTTCTTTTTAACTTGTCAAGTCTGAGATTGGAATCCGTGCATCTGTCTGAAGGAACTTCCGGTATAGGAAGGTCCCTGAGATCCTGACTCACTCCGGCTATGTTCATCGCTGTTTTGAGGAACCACCTTTTGAAGCGGGTCCTGGTACTGAAAAGCCTGATGACAGACCGCTGACCTTTTATTGCCTTGAATATGATCCTTTCATCGAAAGGGAAAAAACGGGAAATGACAGCAGCATTGAAACGGGTCGGTCTAAGGCTCTCAGCCCTGTCGACTCTGTTCGGATCAAGTCCGGAAAGCTCCATAAGGTGTCTGTCATATTCAGATTCAACCCTATTGTGTGTGACTTCCGAGACCTCCGCCTTCCTGTCCACATATCCGTGGGCAGTGGAGTCGAAAGCAAAATGCGTGAGAAAACCCAGGATATAGGCCATCATGGCCTCCTTATCCTCATGGGATTCATATACTTTCTTTGCGTTCTCAAAGAAATCCCTTGCAGGGGTGAAATGCATGCGCCGTCCGTAGCTGACCACTTCGTTTTTTTTCAGGGCATCATAATAGAAAAGGATATCGGGCCCGTGAACGCCCGTATCATAAAGGCTGCGGTATTTTTCCGCGATCTCTCTGTATTTTTCAGGAAGCAGATAGAGCACTTCACTTCCGAATATGTAATGAGCATATGTAGTAGGCATACTTTAATTATAGATAAGATTACAATGCATTTAAAGAATAAACGTTGTTGTTTTTGTATCACAGAAAGAAAAGCAAATAAAAAAGGGGAGACGGTGTCCCGTCTCCCGTGTGTCCTTTTATCAGAACAGGTTTGCCTTGTTATTGAAAGCATCCTTTCTGTCGATGCCGTTCTTTATCATTATGTATGTAGCTATGGCATCGAGTGCTATATTTGTCGGATAGTCATAATATGCGTAGATCTGGGAATAGATCTGTGCATCTTCTCCTGAAGTTGCCGCATATCCCTGGCTCCTTTCCACGTTGCTGACGAGGAAGGTGGCATCGGCTATCTTACCGACCTGTGAATTGTTGTTAGTGGTAAGGAGGACCGTCTTTGCGCCGACGCTCTTTGCAGTGAGGGCAAAGTCAACGAGTGTCGCAGTATTTCCAGATCCCGAAGATACCACCAGCACATCACCTTCCTTAATGGAAGGAGCTGTCGGCATTCCGACTACGAAAACGTTCTTTCCAAGCTGTCCTAATCTCTCACCGAAGTTCATGGCGGTCTGTCTTGAACGGCCTCTTCCGACCACGAAGATATTGTTTGCACTGTCGATTATGTCAGCCACTTCCTGAAGCTTGTCATAGTCGAATCTTTCCTCGATAGGTCTTAATGCCTCTACGGCCAGTCTGATCTTGAACTCATCTTTTGGAGGAGTCTGGGACATCCAGTTAGTATTAGCCATTATTTGATCCTCCTCTTAATACAGATTTGCGAGCTCGTCTTCCATCTTCTCCTTGGAGATGCCGAGCTTTTTCATGATATACATGACTAGGCACTCATAACAGAGGTTGATGGCATACTCTGAATACCAGCCAAGTCCGTCGGGAAGACGGGACTGATCAGCCGTGAAATGATAGACGAGATTCGAGAGATCTCCGATAGGAGACTGCTCAGCTTCGGTGAACAGCACTATATCTGCATCCACTGCCTTTGCCTTCTTGGCGAACTCAACTAGAGAGGATGTCCTTCCGGAAGAGGAACCGATAATGAATAAATCTCCTCTGTGGATGGACGGGGTGGAGTTGTCTCCGACCACGTGTGCGCTGATGCCCATCTGGCAAAGTCTGGTGGCGAAAGCCATGATGTTGAGCCTTGAACGGCCAAGTGCTGCCACGAATACGTTATTAGCATTTATGATCTTATCGCCGATCTCTACGAGAGTGTCATCATCCATATATTCGGCAACGATCTTCATGCACTCGAGACGTTCCTTGTGATACTTGGTCCCGTCTCTGTAATAGGTCTGTCTTAAAGGACGGATAGGTCTTTCCATTTTTTCACTCATGATAGATATCCTCCTTAGTGTATGTTAGGCAGTTCTGCCTGTAAACGAGCGTTCGACTTGTTGAGTTTCTTCTGTATCTTCAGTGCAATGGCATCAAGGAGCACATAGAAAGCCAGCTCGAAATACTCTTCTCCGATGAGTCCGTCTTTCTCCTCACAATCGAAGATCACGACTTCGCTTGCATCCTTCTCGAGGGTGGAGCCCTTTGTCATGGTGAACAGATCATAATCTATGTCAATGGTCTTTGCGCTTCTCATGAAGGTGATGGAGGTGGCATCCTCTCCGTCTACTGAGCCGATAAGGACGACATCGCCCTTATGAACCGACGGGGTAGGAGGGGACTCTTCAAGCCTGTAGGAACGGATCCCCATCTGGCGGAGCCTTTCCACGAAACAAAGTAAAGCAATGCCCGGTCTTCCGACATCTGCAACAACAAAAACGTTGTCGGCTTTGATGATCCTTTCGGTGATCTTGTCGATCACGTCAAAATCTAGCTTGTCGAGAACTTGAGCAGTGCCTTTTATGGCTTTTTCACAATATTCTCTAATCATTGGATCATTCTCCTTAACGTCACTGAAGATTTGCATGGAGCGGATTCTGGCTTCCTTCAAGAGTTATGCCGAGCCTTGCCATTGTATAGTGGGAAAGACCTACGTCCATTATGTAGAGCACTGCCTGCTCGAACTGAGCGCCTATGGGCTGAATGGACTTGTCCTCTTCGCTTCCCGGTACGGGAACATTGATCTTTACGAGCACGTCAGCCATCTTTCCAAGTGTGGAGTTCTCATCTGCCGTAACGACTACGAGCTTGATGGAGCCTATCTCCTTAACGGTCTTGGCTGCCGTTATGAGGTTTGCCTCTTCTCCGCATGCGCTTACGAGCACGAGAGCGTCTCCTTCCTTGATGGCAGGCGTGGCAACGTCATTGACGATGAACACTCTGTAGCCCTGGTGCATGAGCCTCTGGGCATAGTATTTGATAGTCATGAGGCTCCTTCCGTTTGCATGGAAGAACAGCCTGTTTGCATTGTGTAAGGTTGCAAATACCTTTATCAACTGATCCTCGTCTACATTCTTCGTAGCCTGATCGATCTCGTCCATTATTTTTGAAGTAATCTCTCTGATATCCATATTAGTTTCTCCTTATTATTCAAGATTAGAGTGCATCGGGCCTGCGCCGTTGCGTCTTCCCAGATGCTTCTGGCAGGCTATTCTGAGTGCCCAGTCCAGTCCGTATATAACGCACTGATCGAAGAGGGAACCGATAGGCTGCACTGAATCGACACTGGATTCAACTCCTGGAAGCGGACAGTCGAACCTTAATACGACATCAGCCATATCTCCAAGTGTGGACTTTTCTGCTGCTGTAGCGAGCAGTATCTTGATGTCTCCGATCTCCTTGCACTTCTGTGCCATGCGGATGCTCGTCTCAGTCTCGCCGGTACCTGATACTATGAACAGTACGTCACCGGGCTTTATGGCAGGACATGTTGCATCGCCTATGATATGATGCCTGTAGCCGAAATGCTTCAGGTACATGGCGAAGTTCTTCATGTTTATGTAGGGCCTGCCTACTGAATGGAAGAAGATCCTGTTCGCACCATGTATCTCAGCCACCATCTTCCAGATGGCATCATAGTCAAGATTTTCCAAAGCCAGATCGATCTCGTTCAAGATCACATCTGCATACTCTTTAACCATAGATATAAATCCTCTCTACAATATTTTGATTTGTTCAATCACGTTTAATTTTATCATTACGTACATATTAATTCAATTTGACGGGAAAGGGTAAAAAGGGGACTGTCAAAGAAAAAAACGGAAAAGTGTCCGCTGATATCCGTTCTGAGATCCGAAATAGAGTGGCCCTGTCAAGGCACCGGAAAAACCGGCAGGAGCTATTAGAAAGGCGCGAACAGGGACCCGCCCGGTGTCTTGGCATATGAAGAGCGGCTTATAAACCAATTCCGTCTGCAGCCAGTATATGAAAAGGATGAGACTTTCGTCTCATCCTTCGTGTCATTCAGGCATGCTCACCTTTACGGACCTGACGAGATTCTTTTCCGTGAGGTCTTCGGTGATCTTTACGATGCTCTTTTCCCTGTTCTTAAGTCTTATCATGACGCTGGCCCTGGGAGCGGGATCCAGAAGGAACTCGCCAAGCTTCTTTTCGGGATATTCCACAGAGAGGACATCGGCCTCATCCTGTATCACCTTAAGAGCATCGGGCATGTCACTGTATCTGAAGAGATCTATGTTAAGGATCCGTTTTCTTGAGTACTCCGGTTTATCCCTTAACGTGATATGTATCATCATCAGTACTATCAGGATTATGCATATCAGATAGAAATATAACATAGTTTCTCCTTAAGCCTTTCAGGCAACGTCTGCGAGTGCAGTGGCCACATTGAATGCGTGGTCTGAGCATCTTTCAAGGTCTATTGACATATCGGTGAAGATGACGCCTCCGTGAGGATCGCAGCTTTCCTTCATCAGACGGTCGATGTGGCCGTTTATGATCATCTCCTTGGTGTCATCCACCCTCTGCTCGAGCTTTACCGCCTCATCGATATGCTTCGTGTCTTCCTTTTCAAAGAGGGAGAGGGAATAATCCATCGATTCGATCGTGTATGTCGACAGGAGGTTCAGATCCTTTATTGCGATATTGGTCATGGAGGCTTCTCCGCTCTCCATGAGAGCAGCGTATTCCGCTATGTTCTCCGCATGGTCGGATATCCTTTCAAAATCGGATACCACCTGTATGAATTTGTAGAGCTTCTGCATGTGGGAAGGAGAGAGCGGGAGCTGACGGAAATCCACCAGCTTGTCGACTATCTTTCCCGACAGTTCATCAATTCCTTCCTCGTTCAGCTTAACGGTCTCAATAAGGGAAGTGTCTTTCTCAAAGAAGGACCTGACAGCAAGTTTCAGGTTGTCGCAGGCCAGCCTTCCCATCCTGGAGACCTCGAGGAGTGCCTGATCCATGAGGAGACCTTCCGGTATCTTTTCAGTTTGCAGCAGATACTGGAGTTCGAAGCTCGTTGTCTGAAGAAGTTCGCTCTCCGAGAGCGGCACTATCAGTTTCGAAAGCTTCACTATCTGGTCAGTGAACGGCATCACCACGAGCACCGAGAATATTGCGAACAGCGTATGGGTGTTAGCGATCTGTCTTGCCACGTTATCAGGAGACAGGCTCTTTATGAGATCCTTTATTCCCGGGAACAGGCTTACGAGAGTGAACATGAGCACCATCCTTATCACATTGAAGATGAGGTTCAGGAGGGCGGCCCTCTTTCCCTTGATATTCAGGGACAGGCTTGCGAGCATATTGTCGGAGAGTGATCCGACAGTCGTGCCGAGGATAAGGTATACTGCAGTGTCATAGCTGATGATGCCCTGAGAAGCGAATGTCTGGAAGATGACCGTAGCCGAGGATGAGCTCTGGAGCACGGCGCTTATGATTATGCCGAGGAGCAGAGTCAGGAACGGGTTCGATATCCCCGATACGAGTTCCATGACGGCGGGGCTCTTTCCGAGCGGCTCGATGGACGTCTTTATGAGATCAAGTCCCTGGAACAGGATTCCGAAGCCGAGTATTATCGTGCCTACGGACCTGTAGGAATTCTTCTTGAAGAATATGTATAGTACGGCACCTATGAATATGAGCACAGGGGTGAAAGCCTCTATATCGAAAGCTGTGATCTGTGCGGTTATCGTTGTACCGATATTTGCACCTATTATCACTCCTATTGCCTGCTCAAGGGTCATAAGACCGGATGAGACGAACCCTATCACCATTACGTCGGTTGCGGATGACGACTGTATGAGTATGGTGATCAGCATACCGGATAATATGGAAGTGAGTTTGTTCCTCGTTGCCTTTTCCAGGATCTTCTTGAGATTGTTTCCGCATGCATTTCTGAGCCCTGAGGACATTGTATTCATACCATAGAGGAAAAGTCCGATGCCTCCAAGGAGCGTCAAAATCAAATAAACCATTCTGTATTCCTTTTCTTTCTTTTATTTCGTCCTAATAATAGAAGAGGAATATAAGGTCCATTACCCGGTTAACGTAAAATGAATGTAAAGAAGGCAAAACAAAAAAGGACCTGGAGGTCCTTTTTATTCAATGTTCTTATCTGTTCAGGCTTTCGGGAATATCACCGTGAATACGGATCCTTCACCGAGTCTGCTCTTTACCTTGACCTGAGCATCATGGATCCTTGCGGCATGCTTGACGATGGAAAGACCGAGCCCCGTGCCGCCGAGCTCCTTTGAACGGCTCTTGTCCACGCGATAGAATCTTTCGAATATCCTCTCCAGGTCTTCCTCTCCGATGCCTATACCGTTATCCTCGACCTCGAGCACGGCATTGTCTCCGTCCTCTCTGACGGAAATGGTGACCTTCCCGCCCTGTCCGCTGTATTTTATCGCATTGGTGACAAGGTTGAAGATGATACTGTTGACGGATTCGGGGATGCCCTCGATGGAAACATGGTCTCCCTCGAGTCTTATATCAGTATCGTTCTCATCTATTATGCTTGAGAGGTCATCTATGGTCTGAGCTGCAAAGGCATAAAGATCCAGCTTTTCGCGTCTCATATCCGTTGCTCCGCTGTCCAGCTTCGAGAGGTTCAATATGTCATCGGCAAGCTTTGTCATCCTTCTCGTCTCATCTCCGATCTTTTTTGCAAAACCGGGGATCTCTTCCTCTTTTATGAGCCCGTTCTCCAATAGCTCTGCATAACCTGAGATGACATGGAGGGGAGTTTTTAGCTCATGTGACGCATTAGCCGTGAACTCCTGTCTTATGAGAGAGGTCTTTTCCAGTTCCTTGCGGTCCTTTTCTATCTGCTCATGCTGGAACTGGAGCCTCTGGAGAAGGGGATAAAGCTCTTCGTATGAGGAGGTCCTGCCGGAAAGGGGGTCATCGAGATCAAGTGATATAAGAGGATCAACGATATTTTTTGAAAGTCTGGAAGCAAAAGCCAGAGATGCAGCGAGCGCAAGCACGAATATCGTGATAGGGAAAACCGAGAATCTCAGAAAGAGGGACCAAATGGATGCCATGGTAGTAGAGAGCCTCAGGATCGTATCGTCTTCTAGCTTTTCAGCTATGAACAGCTGCTGCTCTGAGAGAGTGGAGGAGTATCTCTTGGATTCCCCGTAGCCTTCCTTTATGGCTTTCTGGACCTCTTCTCTTTCCAGATGGTTCTGCATGGAATAGGGGTCAGCCTTGTTCTCATACAGGATCTCACCGTCGCTGTCTATCCAGGTGATACGGAAGTCTGTAGTGGTAAGTCCCTTGAAATACTCTTCGCCTTCAAGGGCTACACCTCTTTTGACGAGCTTCATCTCGTTTCTCAGCTGTTCCAGCTGTTCGGTGGTGAATTGGTTATACATGACCATCATTATTATAATGAAGGCAGCCAGAAGGACTACCGTAGTCACGAGGAATATGGAGTAGAAGATCCTTTTTTTCATTCTATGCTCTCCATCTTATAGCCCACGCCTCTGACGGTTACTATATGGTCTCCGTTCACACCGAGCTTGTTTCTGAGGGTGCCCACGTGCACATCGACGGTCCGGGATTCTCCCATGAAGTCGATGCCCCATATCCTTTGGAGGAGGGTGTCCCTTGAGAATACCACACCTATGTTCTGCATGAGCAGCTTCAGGAGCTCATATTCCTTTAAGGTGAGTAACACTTCCTCATCGGAGGAAGTGACCGTGTGCCTTGTATCGTTCATAAGGATGGGTCCGTTTGAATAGATGATGTCAGAACTGCCGTCCGTATGTGCGGGAGAAGTCTTTCCCATACGCCTCAGGACTGCCTTGATCCTTGAGACCATCTCCATCATGCCGAATGGTTTCGCAAGATAGTCGTCCGCTCCGAGATCGAGAGCGATGACCTTGTCGAACTCGCTTCCCTTTGCAGTGGTCATAATAACTGGGATATCAGAGTATCTATCAGTGCTCCTTATGGTCTTGAGTATGCTGATACCGTCGACGCCGGGAAGCATGATGTCCAAAAGTATGAGCTCCGGGAGCCTTTTTTCCATTGCGGCAAAAAAACTTTCGCTCTCTGAAAACCCTTCGCACTCATAGCCGGCAATCTTAAGGGTGTAGCTCATGAGATCCCTTATGGAGATGTCGTCTTCAACCAGATATATCAAATTGTTTTCTCCAGTTTCTTTTATTTCCATATGAGTTTTATCACACCTTTATCAACATAAGTCACGCATTTTTGTAAAAACGCTGTAAAATCCCCGTCATGCATCGATGATGCATCTTGTGATGACATCGTTAGGACTCAGGCGGGAAGTCTTCGCAAGGATCGAGGCATATGTGGAAGAGGGATCCTTTTCCATTGCCATCTGAAGCGCAGCTCTGGCTGTCTCGGGAAGGAAAGAGGAGATGAGGACCTCCCTTGGATCTTTTCCCTCTATCACGGCAGCGTCCCTTATGAGCTTCATAGGCCCTATTATCCTCTCATCCGTGCCAAGTTTTCTCAGAGGAGAGGCGGCATTCCTCTCGATGGTATCCCTTATAGCCTCGTTTCTGAACTTGAGTTTTGCATGTCCTGAGAACCGTTCCTGATCCGCTTCATCTACTCCATAGAGCACGTGAAACGCATGATCGACCCTTTCAAGGAGCATGTCTGTCTTCTCGCTTATCTCAGGGTCATTAGCTGCATCGGAATAAACAGTATATCCTTTCTTTCGTCCGAGATAGCTGATGAGTGCCGACGCGGAATTGTATGTGAATATCTTTCTCTTCATGAGAAGAGGGAAATCCGGCTCCGGTCTTATGCCAGGGATCCCTTCAAGGATTTCAGGCATGTTTCTGCCGTCAGTGTGAAGATACGGATAGTCCTCGCTCACAATGTCAAGTCCTTCCCCGATCATGGAAGTGGCAAATACCGCTGCTGAGCAGCCGCTGTCTTCCAGAGGACCGAGAAGAGCCGAAGGAAGAACGGCATTCTCGCAGATGATGAAGGGAACGGGGGAATAGGGGAGATGTTTTTCGAGGAATGGTATCAGAGAAGGATAGTTCTCACCCCTTACGGAGATGAACACCGCATCTGACAGAGCCAAAACTCCCGGGACCTCGGCATCGTCATTCGTATATGCCTCGAAATCCCTTATCTCGATTCTCTTTGAAGATGAGAAGCTTCCGACTGCATATGAGCCCTTTTCTCTGAGCTCATTCACAAGCCCTGTATCTCTGTCAATAAACGTTATGTGACTGAAATCGCTGAGCAGTGGAGCTATGAAGCCCCTTCCCGTACGGCCTGCGCCTATGATGGTGAATTCCATTTTGAATTTCCTTCCGTTTTCCCTGTTTATCATGTAAATTATATCAGTAAAGAGACCTGATTATCCACAACGGGATATTCCACTTTTTTGTAGTTTTATACATTTCGGAAATATGAAAAAAACTCCCAAAATAAAAGGAAAAATCGGATTATCCGTATTGACATGAACCTGTAAGATGAAAGTAGACATGTAAAAAAAAGCATGTCTACTTTTTTCATGGTATTGTTTAAACAGGAGGTGAGATTATGGGAAGACCTAAAGGTGGGAAAAATCGAAAATGGACTGTCGAAGAGAAACTGCGCATAATCAATCGACATTTGGAAGGTCATCTTCCGATGAAACAGGTGGCAAAAGAAGAAGACATCAGCAGCGGAATGTTGTCCAACTGGATTCATCGCTATCTGGAAGGCGGGGAAGCTGCATTGGCAAAACGACAGGGTGGTAATCCATACGCGGCATTACACACCAGCAAACATTTAACCGAAGAGGATCGTCTACGGTTGATCATTGCAAAGCAGGAAGTGGAAATCGCCCGGTTAAAAAAAGGTTACTTCGTGAAAGGAGTTGGTGCCAACAAGGAATACGTTACTGGCAAAGAAAAGACTACGAAATCATAGATACCATGAAGACAAAATACTCAGTTACACTCCTCTGCCGGTTGCTTGATGTCAGTCGTTCAGGATACTACAAATGGCGTAACCGTCAGGGCTCTAAGAGCCGTTACGAGAAAGACCGGGAATTACTTACCAGTCTGCTGCAACAGGCTCATCAGAAGCATCCATCCTATGGATATCATCGTCTGGCAGCCGTTGTGCGTCAAGAAACCGGCTGGATCTTCTCTCACAATCTCGCTCACAAGTGCTGCAAGCAGGCCTGTATATGGTCTAAGGCAAGAAAGTCATATCACTATCGTAAACCCGGCGAAGAACACATAAGCTTCCCAAATCTTGTGCGAGGCAGCTGGAGTCCAAAAGAACCCTTGCAGATTGTGACATCCGACATGACAGTGCTTCACAATCGTGGCAAGCAGTATGAATGGACTTTGCTGATCGATGCGTTCAACAACGAGATCCTGGCACATCAGGTCTCGCTGAAGCCGGGAGATTCACAGCCGTATTACCACGTACTGAAAGAACTAACACAACTGGTCTCAAAAAGCGAGAAGACTACCCCGACCGTTTTCCACACAGACCAAGGGGCAGTCTACTCCTCAAGAGCTTTCCTCAAAGCTCATGAAAAGTATACCATACAACGATCCATGTCGCGCATAGGAACTCCTACAGATAATCCGGTAATTGAGGCGCTTAATGGATGGATCAAAGAAGAACTGGTTGTCGATTTCGGTTTGCAAGACGCTAAGGACATTCCCAAGTTGTTGAATGAATATGTGGATTACTACAACAATCAACGGCCTGCTGCCGCCTTGCAATACAAAAGCCCCGTCCAGTTCAAACTGGACCAGGGCTTCTGACGTTTTTTATTTGTGTCTACTTTTGCTTGACAGGTTCATTATCCGTATTGACACGGGATTTAATTATTCATACAATTATGATATCTGGTAAAAGGTATCTTTGGGAACAGGGGATTTTTATTATTTTGGAAAGAGTTACCGTCAGGAACGGCAATACCAATGCCTCCAAAAACAGGAATTACAGGATAGAAGGGGAACCGAAGAAGGAGAGCTTCATCGGCAGGTTCTTCAGGTCCATGAGCTGGTACAAAGTGATCATAATCCTCTTTGCGCTCTATTCCTGTGTAAAGATCGGAACCAAGCTGATAGATATCCAGGGCCAGAAGAAACGCCAGGCAGAGCTCATGGAGATGCAGATCCAGCTGGAACAGCAGGTCATAGAGCTTGAGGCAAAGAAGGAATACATCGGCACCGATGAATACATCGAAGAAGTAGCCAGAGAAAAACTGGGTTATGCAAAAGAAGGAGAGATAGTATTCAAAGAGGCCAAGAACTGAAACTGGAAAGCAAGAAAACGAACAAGACCGGATCATCTGATCCGGTCTTTTGTAATTCTCATGATCTTTTTACAGATACGCCTGTCCGTTCTTCATTATCACCACATCATCGGCCATTATGGTAGGTTCATGCGTCACCATGTCGAAATGCCCCTTGGCCATCTGTACACCTCCAAGGGAGATGTTCCTGCCCATGCCTATATGGAAAGTCCCGTAAGTCGATTCATCCTCTATGTATGAGACACCCCTGCACTTGGACAGCACGTTAAGTCCAATACCGAGCTCCCCGTTGATGAACATGGTGGGATCGTCAAAGGAAAGGACATATTCTTTCAGCCTTTCAGCATCGGGATGAGTGCTTATGATCTCCATCCTTCCTTCATGGAAGTCTATCTCTATGGGTTCCTTGGTGAGACCGATGTACCCGAGAGATCCGTCAAGGATCAGTTTGCCTTCGGTACCGTGTTCCACTATGGGTACGAAGACCTCGAAGCTCGTGGAAGCGATCTGGTGGGGCCTCGTTGCCATGCCGTTATACAGACCGCAGGTCCTTCCTCTCTTGTCAAACAGAAGATCGGTGCCCTTCTTCGTCGTTACACGTACGAAGGACGCTTTTTTCAGGGCCGACTGCAGTTTCTTCCCGACCTTGGAAGCCCATCTGGTATCCATGGCTATGAATTCGTTCTCCAGGAGAGACGTACCGTCAGTACATGAAAGGGGCAGGGAAAGGAACCTTGCTCCTGCCTTTGTCGCTCTTATGACAGGGGGAGTAGTTATAAAGGAATAGTCGGTAGCACCGATTATCACATTGGAGCGGGAGAGGAGCTCGCTCATGTCTTCTATGACTTGACCCTTCTGTACCTCATGTGAATCCAGCACTATGACCCGAACGACGCTGTCGGAAGACCTTGCCCATTTCTCTACTGCCTCGGCTTCCCTTAGATGGTGCTCATCTGTTATGAAGAGCACGAGCTCATCCTGGGTGATCTCGAGCCATCTGTTCATTATTATGGATATACCTGTGTCTATAAGCATTTCCGTATCTCCGAATTATCTTCTAGAGTGATTTTAGTACTGCGGTTAGCATTATGCAACTGCTGTATTTTGCGTGAAATTCATAACGCGGAATAAATATGCAGAAAACCGAACATTATTACGAAAAAATTCAATTCTTATGCGCCCTTGTTTACATATTATTCACACATATATTGATTTTTGTTCAACATGATTATACAATACATCTATATGAGCTGGAAGGATGATCCTGATGAGCAAGAAAAGACAGATATTGCCGATATATGATTTCGATAAACCAATAAGGATCGTAAGGTACAGGGGAGGAGCCTCAGACATAGTATTCTACTCTCTGATGCTGGCTCTCGTTACAGCGGCAATGTTTCTCATACTGTTCTGGAGGAACGGAAAGATCGTTTTCGAATTCACCTTCTGGCGCACGCTGATAGCATTTCCGTTCTCGCTCCTGTTCGTGATTTTCCTGGAGCTCTTGAAGGAGCTTAAGAAATATACCACGAAACTCATGAAGAAGAGCACGTGGACGATAGAGGAACTGATGGAGATGACGAAGAAGAACAGGAAACAGACGGAACAGACCATATCGCATGTTCTGGAGACCTCGTTCACGGTGGATCCCTCCTGCATAAAGAACTGGGAGGAGCTGAAGGATGTAATGGATAAGTGATTATCCGTTATAAATATATTCATTGTATAAGGAGAATGATATGGAAATCATCAAACTTATCGGCGTTGTGATAGTCATCATTGGTTTCGCACTGAAATTTGATACTATCGCAACAGTAGTTCTTGCCGGGTTGGTTACAGGACTGGTTGCCGGAATGAGCCCGATGGAAATCCTTAACACATTGGGAGACTCCTTTATCAAGCAGAGAACAGCTACACTGTTCGTTCTCACACTCCCCTGCATAGGAATCTGTGAGCGTTACGGCTTGAAAGAGAAGGCAATCGACTTCATCCGCAGTATCAAGAATGCTACGACCGGTAGAGTAATCTTCCTTTATCAGGCTATCCGTACAGCATCTGCTGCATTCTCACTCCGTCTTGGCGGACATCCTCAGTTCGTACGTCCGATCATCGTACCTATGGCTGAAGGTGCAGCTAGTGCAAAATACGGCGAACTGACCGAGGAAGAGACAGACGTTATCCGCGGTGCTTCTGCAGCTGCAGAGAACTATGGTAACTTCTACGCTCAGAACTGCTTCATGGGCGCATCAGGAACGCTTCTTATCGTTTCAACACTTTTGAGCAGGGATTTGAAGTGACCGCTGCCCAGATCGCAGGATGGTCCATCC
>JAEEGF010946687.1_pt1 | contig 17099 bp, 10 predicted proteins | sample 9134171 | NCBI WGS metagenome assembly JAEEGF01 (sample SAMN16246542, study PRJNA631951) | gut metagenome | biome: gut microbiome; feature: rumen; material: AP-attached | host: Bos | place: Iran: Karaj | collected 2018-10 | reverse complement strand
TGCATCATTCTTATATTTCTCCAGGAAGTCATTGGCACCAGAAAATGCTATCTGATTGATATACTTATCAATCTCTTCGGCAGTCATGCCGACACCACGGTCAGATACCGTGATTGTTTTCTTGTCCAACTTTACCTCTATAGTCAAGTCACCCAGTTCACCCTTGAAATCACCCATTGATGCCAAGGTCTTAATCTTCTGCGTTGCATCAACGGCATTAGACACCAATTCACGTAAAAAAATCTCATTCTCGCTATACAAGAATTTCTTGATAACGGGGAAAATGTTCTCGGTTGTTACACCAATATTACCTTTTTGCATACTTATATATTTTTTAATTATTCAAATGAAATAATACTTGCACGACATTTCATGCAGTTTCCCATATTATTGGGGGCTTAATTGCCACAATAATCAGACAAAAAAAATGCCAGTCATTGCAGACTGACATAGTGTCATAAATAGAACCTTCCCCGTTTCCTCTCTGAAAGGAGGAAAGCTCGGGGAAGGAATTACTCTTATAATTTCAAAAGATGATCTAAAAAAGAATGAAACCTTGTTTTATACTTGATCATTCTTTGTGGTAAACACCAACTTGTCATCCTCTCCATTATAGTTAACAATGATAGTTGCACCTTCTGGAAGGTTATCAGTGATGATCAGTTCCGACAACTCATCTTCCAGATAATTCTGAATAGCACGTTTCAGAGGTCTGGCACCAAACTGTACATCGTATCCATGTTTACCTAAGTATAGCTTCACTTGATCATCTATAACTAGTTTATATCCAATGCCATTTATCCTCTTATTTAAAGCTTCTATTTCCAGATCAACTATCTGCTGAATAGCTTCCTGCGATAGCTGGTCAAAAGTAATGATCTCGTCAATTCGATTTAAAAATTCAGGAGCAAACTGTTTGTTCAGTGCCTTCTGGATCACATTGCGGGAATACTCTTTATCGGTTGCTCGCTGACTAGCATTAAAACCGATGCCGCCACCAAACTCCTTAAGCTGACGTGTACCAATATTTGATGTCATTATCACTACAGTATTCTTAAAGTCCACCGTTCTGCCAAAACTGTCAGTCAGTCTGCCTTCATCCAGTAACTGTAACAGGATGTTGAACACCTTTGGATGTGCTTTCTCAATTTCGTCCAATAAGATGATAGAGTAGGGCTTACGGCGTACTTTCTCAGTCAATTGGCCACCCTCTTCATAACCCACATATCCGGGAGGGGCACCAATCAGTCGCGATACATTGAACTGGTCGGTGTATTCACTCATATCTACACGAATCAAGGCATCTGTAGAACCAAACATAAACTGTGCTAGTTGTTGTGCTAGATATGTTTTGCCAACGCCTGTAGGGCCTAAGAACAAGAAAGTACCAATGGGATGATTCGGTTCCTTCAGTCCAATACGGCTACGCAAGATAGCTTTCGTAATCTTGTCGATAGCATCGTCTTGTGCTATCACATGGCGCTTCAGTTCTTCTTTCATTCCTGCTAAACGAATACCTTCAGACTGAGCCAACTTCTGAACAGGTATGCCAGACATCATCGATACTACATCGGCTATCATTTCAGCATCCACTTCTTTGCGATTACACTTCATGCTTTTTTCCCATTCCGCCTTCATGGCATCCAACTCGACCGATAAGTCTTTCACCTTATCTCGATAACTGGCTGCCAACTCATAGTTCTGCTCTTTCACAGCCTCTGCTTTCTGTTCAATCGCCTGACTGATCTCCATTTCTTTCTCCTCAATCTCATGCGGCACGTTTACATTGGAAAGATGTACGCGAGATCCAGCTTCGTCCATGGCATCTATGGCCTTGTCAGGGAACTGACGATCAGTGATATAACGGTCAGTAAGTTTCACACATGCCACGAGAGCTTCATCAGTGAAAGTAACGTTATGGTGGTCCTCATATTTCACCTTGATATTCTGCAATATTTGCAGCGTTTCGTCTGGGGTAGTAGGTTCTACCATCACTTTCTGGAAACGGCGATCCAACGCACCATCTTTCTCTATGGTCTTCTTGAATTCATCCACCGTAGTAGCACCAATGCACTGAATCTCGCCCCTTGCCAGCGCAGGTTTCAACATATTGGCAGCATCCATAGATCCAGATGCTGCACCAGCACCAATAATCGTATGAATTTCATCAATAAACAAGATGATGTCAGGATTGTTCTGTAGCTCCTTCATGATAGTGCGTAGACGCTCCTCAAATTGTCCGCGATACTTCGTGCCAGCCACTACAGCCGCCAAATCCAGCATCACTACACGCTTATTGAACAGCATACGTGACACCTTCTGCTGTGATATGCGCATGGCTAAGCCCTCCACAATGGCCGATTTACCCACGCCAGGCTCTCCTATCAGTATCGGATTATTCTTTTTGCGTCTACTAAGAATCTGTGCCACGCGCTCAATTTCCTTCTCTCTACCCACCACAGGATCTAATCTACCTTCGGCAGCAGCCTTAGTAATGTCAGTTCCGAAATTGTTCAGTGCAGGTGTATCCTTCTGTGTACGAGGGGTGGAAGTTGTCTGCTGTTTAGTATGCTGGCCACTAATTCGGTCGGGACTCTTATAACTATTATCTTCGTCCTCATCCTCAAGGTCATCATCCTCGGTATAGCCCATACCATCCTGTATATTCGTCTGCTTTTGCTCAATCAAACTCAACGTCTTTCTATAGTCCATTCCACAGTCTGTCAGCGTACTGGCAGCATCAGTATTGTTGTCCTTGAGAATGGCCAGCAACAGATGTTCGGTGTCTACCAATTCGTTCTTCAATAGACGCGCTTCCAATAGACTAATGCGCATGATACGTCCTGTTTCTGCATTGAGAGGCACATCAGCCAATGCTGACAAACTTTCTACTGCGTTCAGTTTCAACGTATCTTCCAAATGAATTTTCAGTTCTAGCAAATCTACGTTCTGTATTTTTAGTAGTTCTATCGCTTTGCCATTGCCTTCACGCAAGATACCTAGCAACAGATGCTCAGGTGCTATACTACTATTCCTGAGTCTGTTGGCTTCTTCCTTGCTAAAGCGAATAATGTTGGTTACTCTTTCAGAAAATTTATTCTCCATTTACCTTAATTGTCTTCATTGTTAATTAAAACCAATTGCTTTGCAAAGATACGAAATTGTTTCATATCCTCACATGAATGTAACAAATAATGTGCCAAACATTTTTTTTGGCTAAAACCCTTTCATATGTCATAAAAAAGTTGTAATTTTACACGGTTTTTTGTATAAAGCCTTTATTGGGACTATTAAAAGAAAGAAATGATAAATCAAGACAGAATAATAAAAGTGAACATTGAGGAGGAGATGAAGTCCTCATACATAGACTATTCGATGTCTGTGATTGTTGCTCGTGCCCTTCCTGATGTTAGAGATGGCTTCAAGCCGGTACATCGTAGAATTTTATTTGGTATGAAACAAGTAGGTAACACTTCTGACAAAGCTTATAAGAAGTGTGCTCGCGTGGTAGGCGAGGTGCTTGGTAAATACCATCCTCATGGTGACTCATCTGTATATGGGGCATTGGTACGCATGGCACAACCTTGGGCGTTGCGTTATATGCTTGTTGATGGACAGGGCAATTTTGGCTCTGTTGACGGTGACGGACCGGCAGCTATGCGATACACAGAGTGTCGCCTGCGCCGTTTAGGCGAGGAGATGATGCAGGACCTCGACAAGGATACTGTTGACATGCAACCTAACTTTGACAACGAGGAAGAGGAACCAACCGTAATGCCTACTCGCATTCCTAATCTGCTGGTGAACGGTGCTTCTGGTATTGCAGTTGGTATGGCAACCAATATGCCAACGCATAACTTAAGTGAGGTAATTGATGCTTGTGTGGCTTACGTTGACAATAACGACATAACTACTGAGGAATTGATGCAATACATCAAGGGGCCTGATTTTCCAACAGGAGGCATCATTCTGGGTACCCAGGGCATCCGCGAATCCTATGAAACGGGTAGGGGGCGCATCGTGGTACGTGGCAAGGCAGACATTGAATCTAGTGCTACGCATGACAAGATTGTCATTAGCGAAATTCCTTATGGCGTCAATAAAGCCGAACTTATCAAATACATTGCCGATTTGGCTAACGACAAGAAAATTGATGGTATTGCCAACGCTAATGACGAGAGCGACCGCGAGGGTATGCGAATCGTAATAGATGTTAAAAGAGATGCTAACGCTAATGTTTTGTTGAATAAATTGTACAAGCTGACGCAGTTGCAGACATCCTTCAGCGTTAACAATGTAGCATTGGTACATGGAAGGCCTCGCCTGCTGACTTTGCGCGATATGATAAAATACTTCATCGAGCATCGTCATGAAGTGGTGATACGCCGCACCAAGTTCGATCTGGCTAAGGCACAAGAAAGGGCACATATTCTTGAAGGTCTGATTATTGCCAGCGACAATATCGATGAAGTGGTACACATCATCCGAGCTGCCAAATCACCTGCCGATGCTATTGAAGGTTTGATGAAGCGCTTCGAACTGGACGAGATTCAGGCAAAGGCAATCGTTGAGATGCGTTTACGCCAGCTCACAGGATTGATGCAGGATCAGCTGCATGCTGAATATGAAGAAATAGAAAAGAAGATAGCGTTCTATGAATTGATTCTTTCTGACGAAGAAGTTTGCCGCAAGGTCATCAAGGACGAGCTCATTGAAGTTAAAGATAAATATGGTGATGAACGTAAGACGGAAATCAGCATGATGGATGGTGACATCAATCCTGAGGATTACTATCCTGACGACGAAGTGGTGATTACCATCTCACATTTGGGTTACATCAAGTGCACACCGTTGCATGAGTTCCGCACCCAGAATAGAGGTGGTGTTGGCTCTAAGGGTTCTAATACACGCACCGAAGATTTCGTTGAGCACATCTACCCAGCTACGATGCACAACACTATGATGTTCTTTACCCAAAAGGGTAGGTGTTACTGGCTCAAGGTTTATCAGATTCCTATGGAGAGTAAGACTTCTAAAGGTCGTGCTATTCAGAACCTGCTGAATATCGAACCAGATGATAAGGTGACGGCATACCTGCGCGTAAAGAATTTGGCTGACGTGGAGTTTAACAATAGTCATTATGTGGTATTCTGTACCAAGAACGGTACCATTAAAAAGACCAGCCTGGCAGAGTACTCACGTCCACGACAGAACGGCGTTAACGCCATCAATATTTTGGAAGGTGATAAGGTGATTGAAGTGCGCCTCACTGATGGTGACAACGAAATCATCATGGCCAACAAAAATGGTCGTGCTATACGCTTTAACGAAACGCTAGTACGTCCAATGGGTAGAACTGCTACCGGCGTTCGCGGAATGACACTTGACGAAGACGGTCAAGACGAGGTGGTAGGTATGGTATGCGTAAAAGATTCTGAGAATGAAACCATCATGGTGGTTTCAGAGCAGGGTTTCGGTAAACGCTCAGACATCGAAGATTACCGTAAGACTAATCGTGGTGCCAAGGGCGTAAAGACGCTTAATATTACTGAAAAGACGGGTAAGCTGGTGACCATCAAGACGGTGACAGAAGAAAACGACCTAATGATTATCAACAAATCAGGCATCACTATTCGTCTGAAAGTAGCAGATGTGAGAATCATGGGACGAGCTACCCAGGGTGTGAAACTTATCAACCTCGAGAAACGCAACGATGAAATTGGTTCTGTTTGCAAAGTCATGTCAGAGTCAGAGGAAGAGGAAATTGAGCAGAGTGCGGATGAAATAGAAGATATTCAGTCCGAAAATCCTTCAACTGAAGGTGTTCAGACTGATACAGATAATAATGTTGAATGAAAGTAATAATTAATTTAATTTATTTTTAGTCTATGAAGAAGTTATTTTTATCAATGGCTTTTGTTTTGGTAGCAGGCGGTGCTTTCGCACAGATGGACGCCGTTAAGAACGCAACCAAAGCTGGTAACAAGGGTGATTTTGCAACAGCAGAATCATTGATTCAGCAGGCTCTGAACAATCCAGAGACTGCCAATTTAGCTGACACCTGGTTTGCTGCAGGTCAGATTATGCAGAAGAAAGAAGCTAAACAGTTAGAGAACCAGATTAAGCGTCAGGGTTTTGACGAGGCTGCTATGTATGACGCTGCTCTACAAATGACAAAGTATTTCTTGAAGGCAGATCAGTTGCCAGATGCTAAGGGCAAGATGAACGCATTCACATCTAAGATGGCTTCTGCTATCAAGGCTGATAAGGGTAACCTGATCAATGGTGGCATTGGTATGTTCAACTCAAGCGAGGAAGGAACCGACGCTAAGGCATTGGATTTCTTCGGCACTTATGTTGATTTGGCTAACGCTCCTATGTTTGCTAAGGATAACCTGGCTGTATCTGATACTTTGATGCCTACAATCGCTTACTACGCTGCATTGGCTGGTTATCGTATCGAGAACTTCGCAGCCATTGAGAAGTATGCTCCTTTTGCTCAGGCAAGCAAGACCGATGGTCAAGCAGCTACTGAGCTCCTTATCGAGGCTCTGAAAAAGCAAAATAAGACCGATCAGATGCTGGATGTACTGAAGGGTGCTTTGGATAAGTTCCCAGGCAATCAGGCATTCTTCGCTAACATGATTGACTATTACACTTCTGCTGACAAGTACGATGAAGCTCACGCTTTCGCTGATCAGCAGATTGCTAAAGATCCATCCAACTTCTTCTTCAATTATGTAAAGGGTTTCCTTTATTCACAGCAGAAGAATGATGACAAAGCTATCGAGCAGTATGAACAGGCAGTTCAGAAGAACCCCGAATATGCACAAGCATACGCAGAACTAGGTAAGTCATATGTATTGAAGGCTCAGGATTTCTCAGAAACAGCTTCAGCTAATCCTAATGATCCTAAGTTCGCAGAGGATGCTAAGACACTGCGTGGTTTCTACGAGAAAGCAATGCCTTATTATGAGAAGGCTCGTCAACTGGCTCCAGATAACGTAAGTCTCTGGAAACAGGGCTTGAGCAGCGTTTACTATAACCTGCAGATGGAAGACAAGTATAACGAAGTTATGCAGGCATACTAATTTGACGCTATTACCGCATTAAGCGGAATTATTACAATAAGGGAACCCTAGAAGCACTCACTTTTGGGGTTCCTTTTTTCAAGAAAAACGAAATTATACCATTTTTATTTTATGCGCAAGATAATTACTGTTTGCTTTCTATTAGTCCTACCATTTTGTTATGCTTATTCACAGAAAGACGTTTTGCAGAAGGCAAAGTCCTCTCTCAAGAACGGTGATGTCAAGGAGTTGCAAAAGTTGGTTGACAAGATTATTATTGACCCGTCCACCAAAGATCTGGCAGATACCTGGTATGTGGCAGGCAGGGTACAGCAGAGGAAAGCCGAGCAGGAAATGGAGAAAGCCTATCTGCGCAAACCCTACGACACACTTGCCATCTACAACAGCGTACTTGCCATGAGCCAATATTTCCTACATTGCGACTCATTGGCACAACTAGAAACCAAACCAGGCAAAATCAATAAATATCGCAAAGACAACCAACGCGCTATTCTGGCTGACAAGGGTAACTTACTGAATGGAGGCATCTATCACTACAACCAAGCAGCTGAGGGCGACACCTTAAATTTGACACATGCACGAGATTTTTTTAGCACCTATGTAGATGCAACAGTAAGCGATATGTTTGCAAAAGACAACCTACTGCCTCGCGATTCAGTGTTTACTCAGGTGGCTTACTACGCTTGTCTGTCAGCCATAAGGATAGGGGACTACAACTCCGTACTGAAATATGCCCCATATGCTGAAGACGATTCATCTGTAGGACAGTATGCCATGGAGTTCATGGCGCAAGCCAACAAGGAGATGGGCAATATCTCTGCATGGATTGAGACCCTAAAACGCGGTATAGAAAAGCATCCACAGGACGACTTTTTCTTTGCTAATATCATTGACTATTATGGTAGTCATGACAACTACGAAGAGGCATTAGAATTTGCCAATGGCATGTTGGCAAAAGAACCAGGTAATTATTACTACCTGTTTATCAAGGGTTTCCTCTATCAAAGTATGAAGCGTTATAATGATGCCTTGGTGTACTATAAGCGTTCCATCGCATCCAAGCCAGACTATGCTGAGGCATATAGCAATGTCGGTTTGGTTTATTGTTTGCAGGCACAAGATTTTTCTGTAGAAGCTACTACTGATATCAAAGATCCTCGTTATCCCGTTGATCAAGCGCAGCTCAAGTCGTACTATGAAAAGGCATTACCTTACTACGAAAAGGCTCGCCAGCTTAAGCCCAACAATCGCGCCATCTGGCTCAATGGCCTCCATCGTGTCTACTACAATCTAAGTATGGGGGACAAGTTCGAGGAAATCGATGCATTGATTAACAACCAAAAGTAACTAAAAATAGTCACTTTTATCCGCATTTTCATTCCAGGCATTTCTACGTGTTGTCGCAGTATCTGCTATGGGTCGTTCCAGTATCTGCTATCACTCATCGCAGTATCTCCTATGGGGGTATGGCAGATACTGCGTCGGGTGACGGGAAGCATCGCGACGAGTGGTAGTGAACTTTGGAACGATAGAAAGCAAGCTTTACTTAGATAGATAGCAGGCTTTACATAGACTTATAGATTATCTATTCTCTTTCTGCATATGCCACATTTGGTGGTTGAATAACGTCTTTTGGTTGACGCGTTGGAAACCTAAAGAAGTGTAGAGACACTCAGCATTGGGATTGCCCATATCAACTAGAAGGCCAACACGCTGATGGCCTTCGTTGAAGGCTTTGTTACTCATGGCAAGGATCAGTTGGGTGCCAATACCTTGATGACGGTACTTAGGGAAAACTGCCAAAGAATCGAGATAGAACTCGCCAGGCTCCGTCTCTTCTGCTACCTGAGGCAGGATGCCTGTCTGTTGCTCGATATAAGCAAGAGTGGGTGGTCTGAGTTGCTGCAACTGAGCGCCATCATACCCTACGATAGCACCTGCAGCTTCACCATCAATCTCTGCAACCAAGGCGTTGTGATAGCTATATTGTGATACTTCCATACCTGCCAAGGCTTCAAGTATTTTTATTCCATTTGGCCCACAATACTGCTGCATCATGTCGTTGCCAAAACCAAAGGCGATGATGTGGGCGATGATGGGGGCATCTGATGGTATAGCTTGTCGAATGATGAGAGACATAGTAGATTATCTGAATAAATCGACAAGGGCAATGATGCCAAAGACTAGTAATCCGAGGAGGATGGCACTCGTAATGAGAAGAGTAAAGAAAGAGACCATCATATAGAAATAGGTCTTGATAGTGCCCTTGATCGTAGCCTTCCAATCGAGTTGGAAAAGCTGCTTGAAGTTGCGCGTCATCAGCAAAAACTCGATAATACTACTAATGGTAATGGTTGATCCCCAAACGATACTGGCGTGGGAACCTGAACCATAAAACGGTATCAACAACATGTTTTTCATCATAAACTGAGAACCGAAATAGCCGAAGATAAAGGCGTATTCGCCTGTGTTTAGTAACTTGTTTACACGACTATGGCGGAATCCTCGGCGGGCGCCTATAATATATAAAGGTATAGTGATGATGAATACGAAAGCTTGGTTACCTTCAATCCATCCCATCAGCAAATCCTTGATAGCATAAAAATACGAACCAGGACCTGTGTGCGTCAAGACCCAAGTAGAGATGATTTTGCCGTCTTCGTATCCTGCCTTATAGTGTTTGCTGTCTCTGTTCACCTCGTCTGACGGACCGATGATGTCGCTGACGCTCAGGGTGGTGTCGTTTTTTTCTTCGTTAAATGCATTGGAGATATGTTCCCATACGCTTTCGCTATTTGTATTATCTTTTATCGCTACAGAACCAGGATCGAAGATGTGCGCTGCAATTATATAGATGGCTGCTATTACAATGAGCAACGAGAAGGGCTTGTAGTAGGGCTGACGATGGCCTCGGATAAAGTCCATAACCATATAGCCAGGACGGTACCACAACTCGTAGATGGTGTGTAGGAAACCGCTTTCGATATTGAAAAATGATGAAAAGAAATTGGAGAATGAATGCATGAGAGTGATGCGTCGGGTAGAAGCAGGTTGTCCACAACTGCGACAGTAATCACCCTCATAGATATCTCCACAATTTTGGCAAACATGTTGTTCCAACGTCTCTTTTGGCTGGCCCTGTCTACCTCTGATTTGTTTGATATTGAACGCCCTGCGATAAATATTCCATTTAGCAGGAATAAAAGAACTCCTTTTGTTTGTGATATGTGCATCCTTCTGCAACAAAGGCAGCAAGGTGAGGTTTTTGAGTATCTTACGATGAGGATAGGCTGCCAACTCTTCATATGTGGTCAGACCATTGAGAACGCCACAGAAATCAACTCTAGCATTTTTCGCAGTCTCGGCATCTACCGTGCTGTCACCTACATAGAGCGCAAATTGAGGTTTGGCTTTTAACCTCTTGAGTGCAGTCTTTACACCTTGCGGGTTGGGCTTAGATTTCTTTACATCTTCTCCACCAATGATGACATCAATAAAATTAGGGGGAAAGTACTTATCTATCACAGCCTGAATACGGTAGCGATATTTGGTGGAGATAATGGCAAGTTTGGCGCCTTGTTCTTTCAGTTTGGTCAATACAGCAACTGTTTCAGGAAACAGCACTGTATTGTCGTTCATGTAGATATCTGCTTCTTTGGTGTATTCCAACTTCCACAACGCCAGTTGGGCAGGGTCGTCAACACCAGTAAGTATGGCGAAAGATTCCTCTAAAGTCTTTCCGATGGTACGTTTTATCTGCATCTCTGTCACATCGAGATAGCCGTGCCTTTGCAATACGTTTGTAAAGCACATCACGATGCCTCGGGATGAGTCAGCTAAAGTCAGGTCAAAGTCGAAGAGATAATAGACGTAATCTTTCGCCATATTAACTTAGATTATTTCAAACCTCGGTTATCCAACAGGCCGTCAATCTTTGGATCACGCCCACGGAAATTGCGGTACATCGTCATACCATCGTCGATGCCGCCAGGAGCAAGGATGTAATCACGGAAACGCTGAGCGATGCTGCTATCGAGTACATTGCCAGCTTCTTTGTATGCCTGGAATGCGTCACACTCATATACCTCAGCCCATAAATAGCTATAATAACCAGCGGTGTATCCGCCACCCATAGTGTGAGAGAAGTTAGTGACACGATAACGTGGGAAAATCTGACGAGGGATGCCACGTTCTTTGAGTTTCTGCTGCTCAAAGTCCATTACATTGAAATTGGCTGGAATCTCAGTTAGTGTGTGCAGGTCCATGTCAACTAAAGAAGCAGCCACCAGTTCGACTGTAGCAAAACCTTGTCCATACTTTTCGCTGTCCTGAATCTTTTTCACAAGTTCCATAGGAATCACTTCGCCTGTCTGGTAATGTTTAGCATACACATTCAGAATTTCAGGTTCCAAAGCCCAGTGCTCGTTGATTTGTGAAGGAACCTCTACAAAGTCTCGCTCTACACCACCAGTCCCACGATATTGCACATCACGCATAAATGAATGGAGGGCGTGGCCAAATTCATGGAACTCGGTGGTAATGTTAGTGATGTTCTGCAGAGCAGGTGTATTACCACTTGGTGGAGTGAGGCTTGCGCAGTTAACAACGATAGGAATTACACGTTTGCCGTCCTTATAGTAAGAACCACGGAAACTAGTACACCAAGCACCTGCGCCCTTGCCATCACGTGGGAAATAGTCGCTGTAGAACAAAGCGATGAGAGAACCGTCCTTGTCGTGTACCTCGAACACCTTGGTGTCTTCCTGGTACTTAGGCAAATCAGTGCGTTCGGTAAAGGTCAAGCCATAGAGTTTATTAGCTACATAGAATATGCCCTGCTGAACGTTATATACCTCCAAGTAAGGACGTACCTCGTTGTCATCAATGGCATACTTAGCCTTCTTTGCCTTATCCATGTAGTACATATAGTCCCAACCTTCTGGCTCAAAGTTGTTACCTTCTTTCTTGATTTCTGCTCGGATATCTGCTAACTCTTCATTGGCTTTCTTCACGGCAGGTTCCCAAATCTGATCGAGCAAGTTATATACATTCTCGTTTGTCTTTGCCATACGGTCGTCAAGAGCAAAGGAAGCGTAATCGTTGTAGCCCATCAACTTAGCCTTCTCTAAGCGCAATTGTATGATCTTGACAGATACAGCGTTGTTGTCCCATTCGTTGCCTTGATTGCCACGATTGTAGTAAGCATCATATACCTTCTTGCGTAAGTCGCGGTTAGTGCAGAACTGCAGGACAGGGTTGCAGCTGGCACGCTGCATATTGAACATCCATTTGCCTTCTTGGCCGTTCTTCTTTGCCATCTCAGCGGCACGATCGATGTTTTCTTGTGGCAGACCGTCTAGATCTTCTAGTTTGTCAACCGTAACGAAGGTGTTGTTGGTTTCGTGCAACAGGTTCTGTTCGAACTCCAGTTGTGCCAATGATATTTCTTTATTCAACTCAGCCAATTTCTGCTTGTCTGTCTCGTTTAATAAAGCACCATTGCGAACGAAACGCTTGTAATATTTCTCGATAAGTTTAGCTTGTTCCTTAGTGTAGTTCATAGAAGCCTGATCGTCATAGAGTTTCTTAACTCGCTGGAACAGGTTGTCGTTCATGTAAATTAGCGTGCTCATCTCAGAACTAAGGGGAGCAATTTCTTTCTCTAGATCACGAAATTCTTGAGTAGAGTTACTGCTGGACAAAGGTCCAAACACACTGCTGACTTTGGTGAGCAACTGGCCAGCATTGTCGAGTGCTAAAATGGTGTTTTCTAAAGTTGGCTCCTCAGTATTGTCTGCAATAGCCATGATTTCTTGTTTCTGCTCCTCATAACCTTTAAGCAGTGCTTCACGAATGTGCTCAGTAGTGATTTCGCTGAATGGTGGAATTTCATATTCAGTGCCGTATTTCTCGGCAAAGAATGGATTGGTAGTGGTTTTCTCACTTGTGCATCCTGCCAGCAAGAGCGTAGCAACTGATGCCATCAAAAATTGTTTCTTCATTTTATTTGACTATTAAACATTTATTATGTGTGATATTCGGGTTCAAAATTAACAAAGTGGTTTTTTATGTGCAAATGTTTTCTCATATTTCGTGCGAAAAGACTATATTTGTACCCAAATATAGGAAACAATGACTGAACAAGAACAGATAGTAGCTTTGCGCGAGGAGTTGCATCGACACAACTATAATTACTATGTGCTGAATGCCCCTGAAATCAGTGATAAGGAGTTTGACGACAAGATGCGACTGCTGCAAGACTTGGAACAACTGCATCCGGAAATGACAGATGCCAATTCTCCTACGATGCGTGTGGGAAGCGACTTGAGTAAGGATTTTAAACAGGTTTATCATCAGTATCCAATGTTATCGTTAGGCAATACCTATTCGGAAAATGAGGTGTCTGATTTCTATCAACGTGTTCAAGAATTGTTGGAAGGTGAGGATTTTGAAATTTGCTGCGAATTGAAATTTGATGGCACGTCGATTTCTTTGATATATGAGGACGGCAAACTAGTGCAGGCTGTGACACGAGGCGATGGTGAGAAGGGTGACGATGTGACGGATAACGTGAAGACTATCAGGAGTATTCCATTGGTTTTGCATGGTGATTATCCTCAACGTTTCGAAATAAGGGGCGAGATTTTGATGCCTTGGGTGGTATTTGAGGAACTAAACCGTGAGCGTGAGGCAAGGGAAGAACCATTATTTGCCAACCCACGCAACGCAGCATCTGGTACATTGAAACTACAAAACTCCTCTGTAGTGGCTTCTCGCAAACTTGATGCATACCTATATTATTTATTAGGAGAGCAAGTACCTTGTGATGGTCATTATGAGAATATGCAGAAAGCTGCGTCTTGGGGCTTTAAAATATCGGAGCATATGCGTAAAGTAAAGACCTTGCAGGAGGTGTTTGACTTTATTAATTATTGGGACATAGAACGTAAGAATTTGCCTGTAGCAACCGATGGCATTGTGCTGAAGGTGAATAGTCAACGACAGCAACGGCACTTGGGGTATACTGCCAAATCTCCACGCTGGGCAATAGCGTATAAGTTCCAGGCAGAAAGAGCACTAACGAGATTGAATCAAGTGACGTTCCAAGTGGGAAGAACGGGAGTTGTTACGCCTGTTGCAAATTTGGATCCAGTTCAGTTATCTGGCACCATTGTGAAACGAGCCTCTCTACACAATGCAGATATCATCGAAGGGCTTGACCTGCATATTGGTGATATGGTATATGTGGAAAAGGGTGGAGAGATTATTCCCAAAATTACGGGCGTGGATATGAATTCAAGAGGCTTTATGCTGGGTGACAAAGTAAAATTCATCAGTCGTTGCCCTGAATGTGGCACGTCTCTAGTTCGCTTCGAGGGCGAAGCTGCGCATTATTGTCCGAATGATGCAGAATGTCCACCCCAGATCAAGGGCAAAATTGAGCATTTTATTAGTCGCAAAGCGATGGCGATAGATGGTTTGGGACCTGAAACGGTGGATTTGTTCTATCAGATTGGATTGGTACACAATGTGGCTGATTTATATTCATTGCGAGCTCTAGACATCAGAGGGTTGGACCGCATGGGGGATAAGTCTGCTGTAAAAATCATTCATGGTATAGCTGAAAGCAAGCAGGTGCCTTTTGAACGGGTTTTATTTGCTTTGGGTATCCGCTTTGTGGGAGAGACAGCAGCCAAGAAATTGGCAAAGGCTTTCCGTAATATTGAGGCATTGGAGGTAGCTACAAAGGAACAGTTGATGGAAGTGGATGAGATAGGCGAGAAGATAGCGCAAAGTGTGGTGACATACTTTGCTTTGCCTACTAACATTGAACTGATTAACAAACTGAAAGAGGTTGGCTTGCAGATGGAGAAACTTGAAGAAGAAGAAGAGGGAGAATTCTCGGATAAACTGTCAGGCTTGTCGATTGTAATCAGCGGAGTATTTAGTAAGCACTCACGTGAGGAATACAAGGACATGATAGAGAAACATGGAGGCAGGAATGTGGGTAGCATATCCTCAAAAACAAGCTTTATCCTAGCTGGGGAGAATATGGGACCAGCAAAGTTGGAGAAAGCACAAAAACTTGGCATAAAGATTATAAATGAGGATGATTTTCTGCAAATGTTGTTATAATTTGCAAATCTATTACTATCTTTGCAACGAAATTAGGAATTAATCGCGTTTTTATGATACAAACTACTTTAAGAGGATTAGGCGTGGCGTTAATAACGCCATTCAAGCAGGATGACAGTGTTGACTATACGGCGTTATTGCGTATGGTTGACTACTTGTTGCTGAATAACGTTGATTTCCTCTGTGTTTTGGGCACGACAGCAGAAACACCTACATTGACAGACTACGAAAAAGAAAAGGTAAAAGAAACCGTGCTAGAGCGTGTAAATGGCAAGGTGCCTATCCTATTAGGGGTGGGTGGAAATAATACTCATGGCGTGACGGAATCGCTAAAAAACGGCAATTATAATGGTGTGGATGCCATTCTCTCCGTTGTACCATATTATAATAAACCCTCTCAGGAAGGTATCTATCAACATTATAAAGCTATTTCTGAATCTACCGAATTGCCTTTGGTATTGTATAATGTGCCTGGCAGAACAGGTACGAATATGACGGCAGAGACAACACTTCGTATAGCTAACGATTTTAAAAATGTGATTGCTGTGAAAGAAGCATCAGGCAACATGACTCAAATCGATGATATCATCAAGAACCGTCCAAAAGGGTTCAACGTGATTTCTGGTGACGATGGCATTACCTATCCGTTGATTACGATGGGTGCAGTCGGCGTTATTTCCGTTATCGGCAATGCTTTCCCTCGTGAGTTTGGCCGTATGACACGACTAGCGTTGCAAGGTGATTATGCGAATGCCTTAACAATTCATCATAAGTTTACAGAGTTGTTCAAATTGTTGTTTGTGGATGGCAATCCAGCTGGTGTGAAAGCGATGCTTCATGCGATGGGTATGATTGAGAATAAATTGCGTCTTCCTCTTGTTCCTACACGAATCACGACTTTTGAAGCAATGCGAAAGATCTTGAATGAATTAAATATTAAATGCTAGTATAAAAAGAAAGAGAGGTCGGAATATTCCGACCTCTCATATCTTTGTAGTGAGCAGATCAATAAGTCATCATTGGGGGCAATTCTTTTGCCTGATTGACCATCTTAATGATTTCCTTAACTACTGGAACACGACGAACGAGATGCTTCTGTTCGTTGACTTCAAGAACTTTAGCAGCCAGATTCTCCGGATTGCGATTTCTCAATTCCTTCACTGTATCAACGCCAGCAGCTTCCAATAGTTCTGAGAACTGGGGGCCAACGCCCTTAATACGGAATAAATCTGCATGGTTTGTCCATTTTAAAATCAGACCATCAGCAATACCGGTTTCTTCTGCCAAAGCCTTACGTCCAGCAGGAGCTGCACACTTTTGTAACAATTCTTCGGGTTTAGTAATACCTGCAGCAATCAACTTCTCTGCATAAACCTCACCAACACCCTCAATGTCGATAATCTTGTAAGCCATAGTTGAATGTTTTATTAAGGTTAATAATAGGAAATATTCCTGTTAATCGCCTCAAATATAAATCTTTTTTTAATTATAAAAAAATATATTCAATATTTTTTTTATTTTAACTCAAAAATAGTGATATTCCTGAATTGCAATGGACCGCCCTCACTCTGCAATGCAATGTAGCCATGATCGAACTCGCCATCAGCTTCGTTCTGTACAACACCGTTAATCTTGAATGTCATGTGTTTACCTACACACTCGATGTCAGCTTCGTTCCACTCGCCAAATGGTTTATCTGAAGGATTCTCAGCAATGCGGGCTTTGATGCCAAATTCTCCACGCTGCATGGCACCTTCCACTTTATAGCCACCTAAGCCAACCACCATTCCGGCATTTCCTTCAGCTAACTGACATTCTGCTCCGGCAGGCCAGATCTTGTCGCCTGGTTGTACTCGCTGGAAGCATCCGCTG
>JAEEGF011471811.1_pt1 | contig 17100 bp, 16 predicted proteins | sample 9134171 | NCBI WGS metagenome assembly JAEEGF01 (sample SAMN16246542, study PRJNA631951) | gut metagenome | biome: gut microbiome; feature: rumen; material: AP-attached | host: Bos | place: Iran: Karaj | collected 2018-10 | reverse complement strand
GTTGACAGAGAGTCCTTTATATCATTGCTGTTATTGATATCAGCGAGGTAGGATTTATTAAGGTACAGTCTGAAATTATCAATTTCATCGCTGCTTAACCTGTCACTTGATGCCAGATACCGAAACTAACTAAACATTTTATGGACAGTTGAAGCTAACTGTCTGTATGCTCCGGCAAAATCATTACCTTCAACAGATTTAAGAGAGACAAAAATTACGGGAAACTTTCCCATATACCTGCTGCAGAATTCTTTATCCTTAAAGATCTCCGTGTCTTTAAACCATCTTTCCTGACGGGAAACATCTCCGGGATTCTCCGGATCAAGTGACAGAAAATCACAGAATGTGGACATGGTGAGAGTCTTTCCAAACCGTCTCGGTCTGATAATCAGCATTACATCAGACTGATTATCCTGAAAAACAGTTCTTATAAAGGAAGTTTTATCTAAATAATAGCAACTGCTTTCGATAAGTTCATGAAACAGTTCAGCTCCGACACGTATTGGTTTCAACATACTTCTTCACCTCAAGTCAGCCGGGCATATGACACCTTCAAATTTTGACACTCAGCACGACTGTTTTGTGCAATTCACGATTCCAAATAGCAGCATTGTTACCGAGAATTCAGTTTGATACCGTACTTTACAATTGTTAATTATGCCGTTCGGCTATACATCTGTCTGCCGTTTATATTCAAACAGACTTACAGCATTTGTTTAAAGTTTCTGTTCCTGGGTTGCAGTCACGTTTTTGTTATGTTCAGTCGTCAGCTGAAGCAAATATCAGGATAAGAACGCAGAAGTCCAAAAACAATTAAGAATTTGTGTAGTGCTTTAAGACCTGATACTAAAATTTGACATAAATAGAATTTCACGTCTCAGAAAACACACTTACAGCCGACACTGCCGCAGAGAACGAAGTTAAACTAAATTCATCCACCCTTATAACCGAGAAGATAATCCGTTCTGTTTCTGTTCTCCTCGCTGTTGCTTCTGATGTCATCAAAAACAATTTTCATTCTTTCACGAAAATCTGCCTTAACTTTAATAAGTTCTCCGGCAATAATGCTCCTGTATTCCGTACTGCGTCTGAAAGGAGATGACACAGAGTGCCAGAAGCCACCGGCAGTGTTCCACCTGGAAAAATTCAGTATTTCATCAATTTTGAAACTGCAGCTGTAATCGTCAAAAGAAATATTGCAGTAGTTTTCAAGTACGTCCCGGGTCATTCTGTCAATTTCATTAATCTGATCTCTCAGACGATCAAGAATATTCATAACCAGCAGTTTGTACTGACGTCTGAAGAAATTTTCTCTCTCTGCCTTAAACTCATCATCAAAGCTGGTAAAGAAGGAAACCGATCCGTCAAAATCCCTCATAACGCTCCGGTGAAAATCAGAAATTGCAGAGTCCATTCTCTGCTCCTCCAGTCTGATGACCTTGAAAATCAGATTGGATCTGAAGTTACGGCAGATTGTCCGCAGCATATCCTCCCGGCCGAAGGGTGAAACGGATCTGCCGCCTCTCATTCTTTTTTCCACATTGCAGATCTCAACCACAGAGTGAGAGCCGAATTTTTCTGCAATGATTTTCTTCAGGATCTGTCTTCTGTCCTCAGACACTGTATCTGACTTGGTGAGAGCAAAAATAACCTTGTTTCCGCTGTTTACAATATCAGAGACGAAACCTTCTTCAAAGCTGTCGATTCTGCCTGCCTCGGCAGAAATGCAGTAAACAATGGTATGAAACCAGTCCTTAACCTCCAGTGCATTGTTCTTCCGGATTTCCTGATCCAGCATATCCTTCCACATGCGGACATTATCCCCGCCTTCAAGACCGGAGGAATCAAAAGGAGAAATCTGCATGTTGCGATAGCGGAATGACGGTATTCTGTGAATACCGAAGGATGTGACAGGCTTGCCGTCACCTGTAGGACACATTCCCGGTCTGTCGTAAATGTAGTTAATCATGGACGACTTTCCGACGCCGGTTTTGCCCACAAGAAGGATGTTTGTATTGTTTGAAAGTTCAGGCATACGGCTACTCTATGAACGGTCACAGCATCCGCTTTCACCGCTCATACAGCTGTGACGAAGCCGAAGAAATGCAATCTGAATGACACATGGTATGGTCACCCGGTATGCGGGACCTGCCACATCGGCAAGCAGCCACAGACCTGAAACAGTCCAGCCAACAGGTCCGAAAATAAGAGATCCCGCCCGGCCTGCAAGAACCGAAACCCCTGCCCTTATGCCAACAGCACGGAGTGCCGATGTTGCCACAAGTCCGGTTATCAGTCTGAGACCGATTTTTGGAATAACACGTCCTGCCACCATATATGCCAGCACTCCGGCTGCCATAAAACCGGTTGTGTTCTTCTCAAGATCCCGGATCAGATCCCGGATATCATCTGAATCACATCCTCCCGCCTGCTTCTTTACATCCTCCAGCTCTTTAAGGATCTGACCGCGGTATTCTGTCAGCAGGTGTTTTACAAGATTGACTTCTATATCGGAGGTGGATGCACCGGGGTTCTTCTTCAGATAATCTTTGATATATTTCGATGCCACGTCCACAAGAATTTCATGATAGGAAACACCGCCTCCGCGAATCACATTGGCAATGGTGTTTCCCCCGAAATGCTGAAGTTCGCCGGCTATAAGCTTCCAGTATCTGCTGTGATGAGGCTCGTTTTTTTTGTACTCCTCATTTCCTGTTATGTTCTCGGTACGTCTCTTCGTGCCGTCGGCATCGTAGACAAGACTTTCAAACAGCGGTTGAAGCTCGTCATCGGAAAGTCCGGCAAGAAACTCAAGATCACAGTCAGATTTATATGCCACAAAAGCCTCCAGACTATCTTTCCTTCTTCATGTAATCGGCAAAATAAGATTTGAAAATCTGTACAAGTTCAGAATCAAAGACGTTTCTGATCTTTTCCACGGTTTCCTCATTATTGAGATTAAGTTCATTAATCTTGCGGCAGCAGGCTACAGTAGCCTTACCAAAGGCAAAGGTTATGCCAGATGCTACAATGGTATTGATAGCGGCTCCGGCAATGGTGCCGCCTCCCGGGATCAGTTTAAGCAGATTGCCGGCAACGGATTTGCCCAGAGCACTTGTAACCAGTGTTGAAACACTTCCCACAAGACTGTCGGCCACATCCTCTATTCCCCACACGGTCATAATCTTTGCCATTAAAGCAATCTGAGCAGCGATCAGCAATGGTGCATCGGAAAACGGAATAGGACTTGCGGCAATAGTGGCAGTGCCTGCCGCAGCCAGTCTGATGTACTCATCACAGACCTTTTCCTTTTCGTCAAAACCGCGATGACTTGCAAGAATAAAGGATTTGCGGCGGGATTCCTCCAGATGCTCCTCAGTCCATTTGAACAGTGCATTGCTGGCGCCATTCAGCACCTTATCGAGATTTCTGGCCTCCTCCTCCGAAACTGACAGCGGATCATAGGTTTCAAAAATTCCGACATTTGTAAACACATCCTCCGGAAACATATGCGAAACAGCCGCTCTCATTGCTTCTGCCGATTCATCAGATGCATGATCCTGCTTGGTAAGCACTATGGCAATTGGCTTATGGGAGGTAGCCATACTGATTTTACGCACCAGTGAGGCATCAAAATCAGTAAACCTTCCGCCGCCGGCACTCACACAGTACCATACTATATCCACCACACGGCTTCCTTCTGCTCCGGATGTTTTTTCGTTCTCCTCAATAAGGCGTATTACATCCTCCTCGAAGAATTTTTCTGCGTCGGGACTGCTTTCATATCCTTTGGTATCATAAAAACGGACAAATTCATTCTCGTAAAGATCGCATGACTGGGTAACAGGTCTGCCGAAACCTGTTTTTGCCACCCTCTTCTTCATGACCGTATTGATGAGAGTACTCTTGCCAGCTCCTGAAGATCCGGCCACCAGTATGCCGGGACATGTGTCCTTCATGGATTCAAGGAAAGCTGTTCTTTCTTTGGCAAACTTATCCTTGATGGATTCCTGTGATTCTCCGGCTTCCTCTTCAAAATTAATATTATTCTCATCCATATCAGTACTCCTGAAAAACGATCAAACGCAGAGCGAAAAGTCATCAAAACAGCTTAAATCATCAGAATAGACTAATTTGCAATCCTGATTTCATCAGATGCCATTATTTCAGTTTTGTATTCGCCTTTGCTATTGTTCAGATCACACAAATTGTTTTTCAAATCAAAATCGTATCCGAGAAAGCTGCATACATCGTTTGTCTGGGCGACCAGAGATTTTCTTGAAGTGTAAATGGCCCTGTTCAGTTCATCCAGTTTCCTGGAGCTTGCATCAAAACTCCTTCTGACATCTCCGCACCGATCCATGACCGTCTGAATCGAGTCACATAAATCACGGAAGGATTTTATGGCTCTGTCATATTTTCCGGATCTGTCATGCTCCGCCCACAGCTGACGGACAATCAGCAGACATGCCATGAGAGTTGAAGGTGTGGTGATAATCACATGCCGGCTCATGGCATACTGAGGCAGTTCGGGATTCTGAGAAAAACAGTAGGAGAACATATCGTCAGAGGGCAGAAACATGAGAACAAAATCCCATACTGAGGAAGCCAGCTGGGGAATATTTGAATAATCCTTCCCGCTTAACAGATCAATCTGCTTCGTCACATTCTTCAGCAGTTCCTTCAGACAAAGTTCCCTGGTTTTGTCATCGCCGGCATTCTTGATCTGGATCAGGGCATTCATGGAGCATTTTGCATCAATAATAATTTTCTGCCCGCCCGGCAGATTTACAAGAGCATCGGGGCGCTGTTTCATTCCGTCAAATGAAAAGGAATCCTCACGGATAAAATCCACATGCTCCCTAAGTCCTGCACCTTCAAGACATTTCTCCAGGATCATTTCTCCCCAGCAGCCCTGATTCTTAGTATTTTTCAGAGCATTAGCCAGCTCCATCGCTTCTTCTGACAGTTTCTGCTGTGACGAAACAACGTCCTCAATTCTCTGGGAAAGCATAAGATTATTTTCATTGCTTCGGGTGACCTGTTCACGAAGCACATCAATGTTATGTCTCAGCGGTCCCATCAGATTTTCGATTTTCCCGGCAAACGGATTCAGGATGCTGCTGAACCGCTGCTGATTATCAGTAGCCATCTGCTGACGTGCCTCAAGAAGCTGCCTGCTGGCAATAAGAGAAAACTCATCACGGAGTGCCGCATGGATCTGACTGAAATCCCTGCGAATTCTTTCGTTCTCACCTCTCAGGCTGATTATTTCTGCTTCAAGCTGTTTTTTATGAAGTCTCAGTTCTGCCAGCTCAACATCCTTTGAACTGACAGTCCGCATATAGTCAGTTCTGATCCGCTCCCACCGGTCTCTTTCATTGCTCAAATTACCTTCAGCAGCCTCCAGAAGAGAATCCAGTTTGTCTATCTCCTCCTCCTGGGTTCTGTTCTGATATGAAAGTCTGCTGGAAAGGAACATGAAATAAAGCAGAGTAAAAAAGACCAGAATTAGAATTCCGAGTGCTGATAAAAAAAGAATCTGATAATCCATAAATAATTCCGGAAAGAAAGTATTATGATGCTCCGCCCGCTCCGTGCCACCGGATTTCTGCTTCTGTCACTGCTGCATCGCAACTGAATGCTCTGTCACCTGTTACTGTACATTCGCAGAAAAAACGGCTCCTGAAATATTCCCGCGGCATGCAATATCACCGGATACGCAGAAAATTAACTCTGTATCCTGAACAGGACAGGAAAGAGGAGAGAACTCAAATCTGCAGTCCGAGAGCTGCAAGCACGTCATCCAGAGAAACAGGTCTGTAATCAGTCTGTTCCACGCACACACATTTTGAAGGCTGCGGAATGTCGACAACAAAATCTCCATGAACATGACCGTAGATCAGAATCTCATTTTCATTAAGCTTTTCCACCGGAAGTGCACCTGTTTCAGGATCCGGCAGATAGGGAGCCGGATCATGAATAAGAATTATTGATCTGCCGTTATATTCCAGAACATGACGAGTCTTAATCCACTGGAAGATGCTGCGGGTAAACAGAGGATCCTTCAGAAACCAGTCGTCGTGATTACCTTCTATCAGATATTTGCGTCCGTTTAATTTTTTCAGAATATTATTTACCTTCTTTGCGTCAAGCAGACCATTCTTTATTTTTTTGCGGTTAAAGGCTATATCACCAAGAAAGTAGACTTCGTCATTGCAGTTCACCACAGCATTGTAGCTGTTTACAAGACTGTGGTTCATATCCTCCTCGGATGAAAACGGACGATCGGCAAGCCGGATAATGTTTTCATGAAAGAAATGAGGATCGGAATAAAAATAAATCATTCAAAAATCCTTCAAAACAGATGCTGAATTTAACTGCAGTCCAACAATCCGACAAACAGAAAAGTTCCGCAGCAAATTTCGAACAAGTAACCCATATCTGCTGCAGGATCATGTCCAGAACCGTGATTTAACTGTTCCGGCTTCTGACATTCTGCCCCGTATACAAAAATATCTGCCAAAGGAATAATCCGGCTGGCTGTATCATAATGACGCAAACTCAGGATCAGACAGTTTCCATCAGGGGAAAACCAAAACCCGGACAGCTAATAAATTCATGGAAAAGCAGCGGAACAGAATCCCCGGTTCAAAACAATCTCCGGACAAAATTAAATTTTTTCCTGGATTTCCTCCAGCGCATTCTCAACCTTGAGCCATATAAAAAACATCTTTCCAAGAATAACAAGCACAAACGGCAAAGAAACGATCAGAATGGGAATCCCCACCAGGATCCATGCGGTCATCATGCCGACTGCCGCTACTATGGACCAGATTATAAGCCACACATTAAGACTGTATGCATGATGGGCATGAGAACATGCTTCCTCCAGCGAACAGGAGCGAAGCACCCTCTCTGCCTTCGGAGCCGTTATATGGGTAAGTATAAGCAGTGCCGGCATAATAATGCATGGACCAGGCAGAAACCAGAAAGTAAAAACAGTTGTAAAAAACAAAAGAACTGCACATGCCATGGCTGCCCACATAAATTTGCGGACACCTGCAGCCTCAGCCACAGCTTCAGAACTGTAAAGAACTGTCGAACCGGAAGCACCTCTCCTGCTTTTTTCTTCCGCCATAGATATACTCCGAACTAATACAACACACAAAAAGGACAAAATAAGAAAACAGAACGGTTCAGACTAAAATCAGGATAAAAAGACTGATAAAAAAAAGAAAGTCGTTCTCAGACTAGAATTCTACTTACAAATCGCAAATTCTTCCAGTATCACGAAATGAAAAGCAAAAAAAAACCGAGAACGAATATTCCGAAAACTAAGTATGGAAAATAGGAAAAAAGAAGAAACAAAAAAAACCACAAAATCTATCACCTGATAAATCTGTGGTTGCGGAGGGAGGATTTGAACCTCCGACCTTCGGGTTATGAGCCCGACGAGCTACCAGACTGCTCCACCCCGCGTCAACATGTGTATATGATAGTATTTCAACTTTCTGTTTGCAAGCATATTTTTTACATTTGTCATTCACTCGAACAGTTTATAACCAACGTCAGATCACATGATCATTTTTTACAGAAAAAAACAGCAAAAAAAGAAAACGACCGATACACAAACAGTCGTTTTCATTACTCTGATAAACCCATACCATAACCAGCGTCTCTGTCAGACAGGACTGCAGTGTTAAGAACTGATCACATGGATGATGCCGTCAGATAATCAGCTGACATACGCATCAATGAAGATGGAGGTCATGATTATCAGTACGCTCACTGCGCAGAATGCCAGCATCTGAAGTCCGTGACCGCGAACCGGCATGGCAGTGATATCTGCTCCGCTGATAAACTGCGCTATGACATTTCTGACATAGAAAAATTTCACAAATGGATAAGCCATAAAGAAAAACATAATCAGGGTTGCAAAAGGTGCATACTTCATCACAACCAGCAGATGCGGTCCGAATTCGTGATTTGCAAGACTGTCTGATGTTATTGCAACTCCCTCCTTCATATCCATAACAGAAGCATACATGATGAATCCTACAAGAACCAGGGATACAAGCACATTAACTATAATCAGCAGAATGAAGGAGTTCTTAATTCTTCCGCAAAGAGCGGCAAACTGATCAGCTCCCAGCATGGAAAAGAAGTTTTTGACCTTGAAGACATAAACAAAGGAGAAGACGATGAGCAGAATGCTGAGGATCGAGGAAAGCTGCCCCATGATCATACCTATCTTCGGGATCATAAACTGAACGAGCATCATCGTCATGGTTACCAGCATCAGCCACTTTATGTAATTTAAATTTGTATAAACAGCATTGGCCAGAGTCATGGCTGAATTCTGTGCAGAAAATTCAGGAGTTCCGGTACCCTCCTGCTTTGCGGAGGCTAAATTATGACCACATTTAGGACAGAACTGAACTGAGTCTGAACATTCCGTTGCACATTGAGGACAAAACATAAATAACTCCTAAAAAAAATTTAACTGTAAAAAGCATTTCAAAACTGCCGGCAACATCTGAAAGCATCAGGTCAGCAACCACCACTTCATCCCGTAAATTGACGAACTGCTCAGTGCATATGCGAAGAAGGAAAGACAGATGAACCGCCATCAGAAGGTACAGCAAGACGGTCTGAAGTTCCCGACTGATATACTGATGCTATTATCTGATCTGGTACTGCAGTATGCAAACTGTTTCTAAGTTCATTTCAGAGCGCAATCAGAAGATGTCCGCTGTCATGCACAGAGATTTCAGTGCCTGCAGCATGCTTTTTCAAAAACTCTTTCAAATCCCGTCCCCTGTTCTCTTTTTTTAAAACAAATCCATAGGTTATAATTCACAGAGTGATTTATTCCCTTCAGGGCAGATCCGTAATGCCTGGATATCAGTATGGCAAACCTGCTGTCCGAGTTTGAGGAAACATACTTCCGTGGAAAATTAGACATGGCAGATTATTTTCCTGCCGTAACTGATTCGGCGGACAGCAGACCAAAGCGCATGCATAACAGAGCATGAAACAGAAGGCAGAAAGCACCAGGGATCAAAAAAGAGCACACCGGACTAAAAGATGTCAGAACTTCAGAAAAACATATATTCCGTCTCCAATCTTGTCAGGGCGATAAAAAAGAATCTTGAAGGGGAATTCAAAGATATTACCGTAGTTGGAGAAATCACCAATTCAAAGGACAGAGATCTCCTGGAAAGAAGTGCCTACTGGTTTTTCTCAATCAAGGATGATACAGGAGACGGAGATTCCCAGATTTCCTGCTATATGAGCGGCTACTATGCGGCAAAAGCAAACTTTCTCCCCCTTAACGGCTACAAGGTAATACTGCACGGCAAGGTTTCAGTATATGAAAAAAGCGGAAGTCTCAGACTGAATGTCACATCCATGCAGTTCGCGGGAGACGGAAAGCTCAGAGAGGAGTTTCTTCGTCTGCAGAAAAAACTGCAGGAGGAAGGACTGTTCGATCCGGGTCTCAAAAGACAGATACCGTCATATCCAAATACCATCGGCATAATAACATCCGACTCGGGCATGGCCCTCGGGGATATAATCCGTCAGATTGTATCATCCCGTTTCGGTGGCAGGATCATCCTCTACCCGGCAATTGTACAGGGCATATCTGCACCGGAAAGTCTGATTTCTCAACTCAGAAGAGCCAACAGCGACGGTGTATGCGATGTTCTTATAATCGGCCGTGGAGGCGGAAGTTACGAAGAGCTTTTCTGCTTCAATGATGAAAGACTCGTCCGCGAGGTGAGAAACTCAGTAATACCGGTCATCTCAGCCGTCGGTCATACTGAGGATCACTGTCTCTGCGATGATGCTGCGGACTATTTTTGCCAGACACCGACTGCAGCCGGAGCATATGTGGTTGATGTATACAGAAACCTCTGTTCCAGACTTCCTGAAATTCAGGACTGGCTGACAGACTATATTTTCAGAAAAGTTGAACAGCTGAGAACATTGACAGATCGCTGTGAACTGCAGCTCCAGAAAAAAAATCCGGAAAACACCATTGATGCCTGCCGAAGCATTCTTAATGATTTTCAGCACAGACTTGCAACCTCAGTCATGAACACCATCACAGCAGGCACCGGACAGATGAACAGTCTTACGGTAAACCTCCACAGAGTCTCCCCTCTGCAGCGAATTGCCGTCGGAAGAGAAAATCTTCTGTCTGCTGAAAAAACAGCAAAACTTCACGTCGAAAACAGACTGAAAAATCTCACCGCCGAACTGGACAGAATCGAAAATTCACTGCTCAGAAGCACCCCTGATATTCTTAAAAAGCAAAAAGATCTTGAATTTATGGAGGAAAAGCTTCATAGCGCGGCTGAGTCATTTCTGAACAGAGCGGGAAGCAGGATCGATGCCCTGGCTGTAAAGCTCAGTGCCATGAATCCACTGCTCAGCTCCAGATTTGCACGGAGCATAACCACATCTGCCGACGGCAGACCGTTAAGTTCAGCCTCATCCGTTAATGTGGGAGATACAATTACCACCGTGCTGACTGACAGAAGCAGAATCATTTCAAGGGTTCTGGAGATCCGATCCGGTGAAAATCAGCACCGAAACGGTTTGTAAATAATCAAAAACTAAAAATAGGAATTGCATATATGTCTTTCTGGGAATTTATCAAAACGGCATTCAGGTTCTGCAGAAACTGCCTGTGCTGGTATGTAAGGATCATAATCGGTCTTTCGGTATTTTTCTTTTCATTCTGCTTTATACTGTTCATCGTCGCCATAGCTGTGGGAATGATGTCCGGTGATTCCCAGACTTCAGATAGCGAAGACAAAATCGTAAAAATAGCACCGAACGGCATCGTTACAGATCACCGCATCACAGATCGGAATGCAGAAATACTTTATGAAATAGGCGATCTGAAGCTTCCTTTTGCCTATACGGATGAAATTCTGGCAGCATTAAAATACTCGGCTGAAGATCCGAAGGTAAAGGCCGTAATCCTGGATCTTTCCGGTCTTGACTACATAGATTACGGTGCAGCCATGATGCTGGGTAAAGCCATCAGCAACTTTAAAGAAAAGAGCAATAAAAAGATTCATGTCTACTCCACCTCTTATGGCCAGCATGACTACCTTCTTGCCAGCTACGGATCTGACATAACACTGAATCCGGTTGGTGAAGTTTCCATTACCGGCTTGACGCTGTCCTCAACCTACTACAAGGAATTTCTGGACAAGTGGAAGGTTGAACCCTATGTTTTCAAATGCGGAAAATATAAGTCAGCCGTTGAGCCTTTTATCCGCAGCAACATGTCGGATGATACCAGGGAAAGTTATGACGCTCTTATCAGCAGCATGTGGGGAGATGTTTCAAGGCAGATCGGTAAAAACCGAAAGCTTGATGACAAAACAATTCTGAGAACATCAGATGATGAGCTGAAGGGGCTCAGCGAGGTTAAATTCGACGGAGCCATGTATGCAAAGAAAAGAGGCTTTGTGGACAACATCCTCACCCTTGAGCTTTTCCTTGATGACATAAACAGCAAATACAAAGGCTCTGCGGAGAAGATCCCGGTTATCAGCTACAAGAACTATCTTTATGATCTTGTAGCATCACGCTCCGATGTGCGCAATGTTCTGGATCTGTACTCCACCGGCAAAGACAAGAAGCAGACCGTCAAGGTCATCTACCTGTCAGGCGAGGTTACTTCGGTATCTCAGGATACCTACTACATCTCCTACGGCAATTACGCAAAAATGATAAGGGATACGGCAAAGGATCCCAATGTAAAGGCCGTTGTGCTGAGAATCAACACACCTGGCGGCTCCGTTGTAGACGGCGTTCAGCTTACTGAAGCCTTCAAATATCTTAAAAACCAGGGCAAGCCTGTGGTTGTATCCATGGGTTCACTGACTGCTTCCGCCGGATACTATATGTCAGCAAATGCCAGCTACATTTACGCTGAACCTACCACTCTCACCGGTTCCATCGGCGTGTTCGGAATCATTCCGTCCATCAGTGATACGGCAAAGGATTTCGGCTTCACCTTCGACATGGCTACAAATAATCCTGAGCACTTTGTCAGTACCCTTCAGAAACTGAGTTCAAATGAGAAAGCAATCATACAGGGCAGTATTGACGATGCGTACTCAAAATTCCTGACAAACGTAGCAACAGGACGAAATCTTCCTATGACCACTGTTGCTGAAATAGCACAGGGAAGAGTATGGTCAGGAACAGATGCAAAGACATTGAAGCTCGTTGATGAAATAGGATACCTTGACGACGCCATCAGCAAAGCTGCATCTCTGGCAAAAATTGACAAAGGCTATAAGGTTGTCATGGAATACTCAGGCAGGGAAGGAGCAGGATTCCTGAGTCAGTTGTTGTCTCATGCCTCTGCCTATGTAACCATTCCTCAGTTCATGATCCCTGATGAAATCAGAGAAATCGGAAAATTCATGCTGCCTCAGAACTCAAGAGTTCCTGCCAGCAGCAAGGCGAAGATTTACTCCTATACGACTGTACGTCTGGACTGATTTTTAAGCTGCATTAAAACAGAAAAACAGGGGGTGATCCTCTGTTTTTTTTCTGTCAGAGAAAAAAATCGTCACGAACAGAAAAAGCTCTTAAAACAGCCAGAATACCGGAACAAAGCTTGACTAGTCACAGGAAAATCGAGGTACCATACCATGTCAGCCATCGTACAAGTCCCTCACAGAGCAGGGAAAATCAAAATGACAAAGCCTGAAACCAAAGGGTCCGAATCAGCGTTATGCAGCTATAAAAGGAAAAATGCATAAATTCAATATGCGAACAGATCACGAACATGATCTTAAGGCGATGAAACCGAAATCTTCAGATTGCAGGAGACTATATACCCATGCACACGTATTACCCTGGAAGTTACCAGCGGTTCTTTGTTCCGGCCCTTCCGGTGTAAGGGTTTACATTACCTCTTACAGACCAGTTGTTGTTATGGTAGCCGTCCCTCCCTGAGCGGTAATGCGGAGCAACATATGTTCCGTTACTGCGGTGATATCCGCTGACATGAGACGGAGAATGATATCCTCTGCCGTTTCTGGCGCCGGCGGAAGGAGAAAAACACATAAGTGTAACGGCAACAAGAGAAATCAGCAAAGAAGCTGCAGTTTTTTTCATACTAAACTCGAACTCAGAATCAGCGCATTCTCCCAAAAGGTCCGGTAAAAACCGAACCTCTGGTCTGTAAGGGATCAAACGGATCTTAAAGACCCAGAACCTCCTTCATGGAATGAATTCTTTTTTCCGGATGGCGTCTTAGCCATAATGCAGCTCTTACCGCACCGGAAGCGAAGGTCATACGGCTTGATGCCTTGTGCGTAATTTCAACACGCTCACCAATATCAGCAAACATAGCTGTATGCTCACCCACTATATCCCCTGCTCTAATCGCGGAGAATCCGATGGTTCCCGGTTTTCTTTCACCTGTGATACCGTCACGGCCTCTGACTGAAATATCATTGAGATCCTTTCCTAAAACATCGGCAATGGCCTTTCCCATACTGAGAGCAGTTCCAGACGGAGCATCTACCTTGTGGCGGTGATGAGCCTCAATGATTTCAATATCGGCATAACTGCCCATAACCTTTGTCGCCTGGGCGAGAAGATTGAACACCAGATTGACGCCAACACTGAAATTTGAAGCAAACACCATAGGAACAGATTTGGCGAAATCATCAATCTGACTTAGTTGTTCCTTTGAAAAACCGGTGGTACCGAGAACAAAAAGTTTTCCATTCTCAGCAGCTATTTTAAGATGTTCCAGTGACGGTTCCGGACGTGTAAAATCAATTATAAGATCAAAGTCATCTGCTACTGCAGCAAGATTATCCACAACAGTAACACCGTTTTTTCCAATTCCGGCAACTTCACCGGCATCGGCACCTATCAGGGAAGATCCCTTATGTTCACTGGCTGCAGTAAGTTCACATTCGCCGCTCTGGGCAACGGCACTGATAAGACATTTACCCATCCTGCCGGCACAACCGGCAACTGCTATTCTTAATTTTTCGTACATTTACTGTTCCTTACTTTTCATCATGATCTCAAGAAGTTCAACCTCAAACACCAGGGTTGACTCAGGAGGAATTCCGCTGACTCCGCTGGAGCCATAGGCAAGATCCGCAGGAATGACAAAACGGTATTTACTGCCTACCGGCATAAGCTGAAGTCCTTCAATCCATCCCGGGATAACTCCATTAACCGGAAACTCAACACCCCTGTCATTATTCTCAGTTGAATCAAAAACCTCACCGGTTACAAATGTACCCTTGTATTTTACTCTTACAATATCCTTCGGACCCGGACGATCGCCGTCAGCCTGCTTCAGGATTTCATACTGTAATCCAGATTCAGTTACGGTTACGCCAGGCTTTTCCCGGTTGGCTGCTAGATATTTCTCTCCATCCTCCTTAAACCTGGCGGACATCTCCTTCTGCTTTCTGCTCATTATTTCATTAAATTCGGTAAAGGCATCATTGAGATCCTTCGGTGAAACCGCCAGGTTGAGTCCTTTTATACCGTCGGTAAAGCCCGCAATGATGGCGTCCTCAGAAAAGCCCTCGAATTTCTGAGAGTGAAATTCCTGAGCAACACGTCTGCCAAGACCATAACAGACCTTTTCCTGTAGAGTTTTAAATTCCATTTTTTAATCCAATATTTTTTTCATTTCAAGTAAAAAAATCGTTTTACAGCCGAGATTATAAGGTTCGCTTTTTCCTGTAAACTCATATCCATATTTACGGTAAAAAGCAGTGGCTCTGGAATTTTCTCTGATCACTTCCAGCGTTATAACCGGCTTCTGCAAATCATGAGCTTCGACACCGGACTTCATATTTTTTTCGGAAGCTATCTTTCTGACCACTCTCTCCACTGAACTTACAAGGCGACCTCCAATGCCTCTGCCCCAGTATTCAGGAAGCACATAGAGTCCGTTAATGGCAAATGACAAACCGTCGGAAAATTTGCACAGATTAAAATAACCGACTGTAATACTGTCTATTTCACCAACTGCAATAACCGCCTGCCGGCCGGAAAGTTTTATGTCCCACCGGGTTCTCAGTTCTTCCAGTAACGGAACCCCTTCAGTCGTGCCATACATTTCCATAAATGCGGCATTTCGGGAAATGAATTCCACATCTGCAAGCGAATCTCTGTCTGCAGCTTCCGCAAGTCTTATTGTAAGTTCTCGCACTCTGGATGATGATTCCTTGTATTTGCAAGCGACCGAAGATTTGCCGTTGACTCAATCAGATTTGCCATATTGTCAAAGCGCTCCTGGGTCAGAGGATGAATTCTGAAATACTGCTCACTTCTGTCATCGATTTTGTTCTGAAGCAGCGCCAGCACATTACTCGGATTGAATCCGGCATAGGCAATAATATCGATGGCAATTTTATCTGCCTCCTGCTCCATCTCCCCGGAAAACGGCTTGATGGTGTCTTCACTCAGGGGAGTACCGTTCAGTGCCATTGCTATTAACCTGAAATTTGAAGTATTTTCAGTCCATGCTTCAAGAAGATTGCCGACACCGTCAGGCATATCCTCCGCATGAAGTCTTTCATTAAAATGATCCAGCAGTTCGTGAGCTATGACATGAGCCACGTAGAAAGCCATAAGATCCTGCTGGTAGTTTGTCCTGATGGCTGTTCCCTCGCTGAAGTAAAGTTTTCTTCCGCCAAAACCGGCTACAGAAATTTCCGGCTGAGACGTAATGACATTTGTCCAGTCCGCATAGGAGGAATAACTGTTTGTTGGAACATATTTCTCAACCTCGTGTATAACGCAGTTGGATATGATAAAAGGCTTCTTTTTCTGAGTCTCCTTTACATCCTTGGCATAGATCTTGTCCATGGACTTTGTAAGCTGAGGAAGCTTTCTTTCATTAAGCGCACCGGTATAAAAACGACCTGCTATATTTTTGTGAGATACCATGGATCTCAGACTGTCACACCCGGCAAAAAGAAGAGATCCGATTACAATAAAAGTACACAAGCCTCTGAATGCACGCATGACAGACTCCTCTCCAAGGCAATACACAACAATCAGATAATTTTCAGAGATTATTTTATCAAATCAGCAGGGGCAAAACATTAGAATTTAAAAAGATGATGAAGGAACAGAACCGGAAACGCATCTGCCTCAATGAGGATTCCTCAAACAGAGGACAACTGATAAGTCCGATATGTTTCGTCATAACATAACCCCAATTTAACGGTTTCAAATGGAGATGTCAGGATTTGGTTCGTCATTACATGATCCCGATTTAACGGTTTCAAATGGAAATATCCAGATTAATTGAATTAAAAATAACCGTTTTTTCAGATTATATCATGTGCTATGTTATTGATTTTTTTAAAAAATATCTTTAGAATTTTAAAAAGATGAATGTCATTGCAGGAAAATCTTATGGGGACTGTACAACCGCTTGGTCACAAGATCAAAAGAATCAGAACGGCATTGAATCTCACACGTGAAGAATTTGCTTCAATGATTAATACACCTTTCAGTACGATCAAAAACTACGAACTTTTATACCGCAAGGTCAGTTCTGATACACTGGTCAGCATCTGCACCAATCCGATCATGCACCGCTATACACTCTGGCTGGTATCCGACAAAACAAATCCGCAGATGGGACAGGTTGAGCCCCCGGAAATGAAAAAAACGGAAAATTAGTATTGTTTCTCAACACTGTTTTCCGTCTACCTTTCCTGTCTGATGTTCAATCTGACAGATTACTTCTGTTTCCATGCAGATCAGCATGTTACTTCAGATGTTCACGAAATAGGACTTCATTGTCTGTTCAGCAGTCAGAAATTCGATAATACCGGCACTCTCCCAGTGACTGTTGGCGTTTACGCAGAACTGTAGATTAAACTATAAAGAATGGCTCTGTTCAGGAAAAGTGTTGATTTTGCTAATTGTGATGTATGTCACGTTTTAGTACAATTACTTATAATATAAATATACGTGTATCTTTTATTAACATAAATCAAAGGTTTTAACAGTGACCGAATACATAACAAGATGTTTTAATCTGCAGATTAAACAAACTGATAT
>JAEEGF011597076.1_pt1 | contig 17105 bp, 10 predicted proteins | sample 9134171 | NCBI WGS metagenome assembly JAEEGF01 (sample SAMN16246542, study PRJNA631951) | gut metagenome | biome: gut microbiome; feature: rumen; material: AP-attached | host: Bos | place: Iran: Karaj | collected 2018-10 | reverse complement strand
ATGCTGGCTGTGTATGAACTTCAGGAGAGGCTTGTTACGGAGTTTCCGAATCTTCTTCTTGAGAATTGCTCCGGAGGCGGTGCGAGATTTGATCCCGGCATGCTTTACTACGGACCACAGATCTGGTGCTCCGATGATACGGACGCCATAGAAAGGCTGGGAATTCAGGAGGGTACAGCTCTTATCTATCCTCTTTCATCCATGGGAGCCCATGTTTCGGACTGCCCCAACCATACAGTGGGCAGGGTAACACCTTTTGAGACAAGAGGCCATGTTGCTCTTGCGGGAACCTTTGGTTATGAGCTTGATATAACAAAGATCCCGGAAGAGGATCGGAACATGATCCCTCAGCAGACTGCCATGTATCACAAGTACCACAGCCTTGTTAGAAGCGGGGATTACTACCGCATCGCATCATATAGGGAAACCAGATTCTATGATTGCTACGGCGTCGTAAGCAAGGATAAATCTGAGGCGTTGTTTACTTTTGTACAGGTAGTCGGAAGACCCAATTATCACAGCAGGCTCATAAAACTTGCAGGTCTTGATCCGGAGGCAAAATACAGGATAGAGGACAGCGGGGATGATGCAACTGAACTCTACGGACGTACCATTATGGAAGCGGGTATTCTTATCCAAAATCTTTGGGGCGACTATAAGTCAAAGCTTATTCATTTGGTCAGAGTTTAAAGGAAGGTTTATAAATGGCTAAAAGCGTAAAATTAGCGGACATCGCAAAAGAAATCGGCGTCAGCGTTGTGACGGTTTCAAAGGCTCTCTCGGGACAGAAGGGTGTCAGCGAGGAGATGCGTGAAAAGATCATAAAACTGGCTGATGAACTTGGATATGTCCAACCCTCTGTAGCAAGACAGCGTGCTGTCAGGGCTAACTACAATATCGGCGTCCTTATAAAAGAGGGATATTTAGGCGACTATTCTTCATTCTATTGGCAGATGTATCAGCAGGTGGCGAGATTCGCAGTTGAGAGCGGATGCTTTTCAATGCTGGAGGTTGTCACAGCACAGATGGAAACAGGAGGACTGAGACCCAAGATCATTTCCGAGAACAAGGTGGACGGTATCATTATCATCGGTAGCCTTGAGGAGAGGTATATTGCCAAGCTACAAAGAGAACTGACGGTTCCGCTTATCCTTCTTGATTTCGTGGACAAGAAGCAGAAATCGGATTGTGTCGTTTCCGACAATTTCTATGGCGGATATTACATGACGGATTATCTTATCGGCATGGGACATTCAAGGATCGCATACGTGGGAACCCTTGGCAGCACGGATTCCATATCCGACAGATACTTAGGATACCTGAAGGCGCTGATGGAACACGGAATTCCCTATCGTGAGGACTACCTTGTGGACGACCGTGACGGATCCTGGGGACTTATTGATGAGGATAAAAAGCTTAAGCTTCCCAAGGATATGCCAACAGCTTTCTTCTGTAACTGTGACCTTACCGCCGGAGTCTTGATAAAGAAGCTGGAAAAGGCGGGATACAGGGTCCCCAGAGATATCTCTGTTGTTGGTTATGACGACTTTATCTACCCCGGAATGTGCGATGTAGATATCACAACCTATGCGGTTGATACAGAAGAAATGGCTTCTGTAGCGGTTCGGACTCTTATCAAAAAGATAGGAGGGGAGAGATACCGCCGTGGAACCTGCGTGGTTGAAGGTAAGCTTGTGGTAAAGGACAGCGTAAGAAAGATAAGATAAAAGCGGCAGATTTAGAGCTGAACGATAAGAAAAAAGTTAATAAAGGCTAAATTTAGCTAAATTCGCAAGTAAAATTAAGTAAAAGCAACTAAAAAGATTTTGTTTCTTTAGCCAAAATTACAATTGTTTAAAAAACTATCCAAATATATGATTGAGGCATAAAGAAAACAAGTAACCGGCAGTTTAAAGAAACTTACAGACAAGTCACAAAGGAGATTTAAAATGAGCGAAATTAAGATGATTGCACCCGCAGTACCCAATGTTCCCTGGCAGGATAAGCCCGCTGACCTTAAGCCCGGAGCTCCCATCTGGAGATACACCGAGAACCCTATTATCAATCGTAACCCCATCGAGGGCGTTGCGCGTATCTTCAACAGCGCAGTTGTTCCTTATGAAGGAGAATATGTGGGCGTGTTCCGCGGTGAGCAGACCAACGGTATTTCTTTCATCTATTTTGGAAGAAGTAAGGACGGACTTCACTGGGATTTTGATAAAGAGAAGATCCACTTTAAGGATGAGAACGGCGAAGACTTCATGCCCAAATATGCTTACGATCCCCGCCTTGTAAAGATCGAGGATACCTACTATGCGATCTGGTGTCAGGACTTCTACGGAGCAGCCATCGGAATGGCAAAGACCAAGGATTTCAAGACTTGGACAAAGATGGAGTGCCCCTTCATTCCTTTCAACAGAAATGCAGTACTCTTCCCCAGAAAGGTAAACGGAATGTACAAGATGCTCAGCCGTCCTTCAGATTCCGGACATACTCCTTTCGGAGATATCTTCATTTCAGAGAGCCCCGACCTTGAGTATTGGGGACATCACCGTCACGTTATGGGACGTAACGGAATGTGGTGGGAGTCCCTTAAGATCGGCGGAGGCGCTGCACCTATCGAGACCAGCGAAGGTTGGCTGATCTTCTACCACGGCGTAAGCGGAACCTGCAACGGATATGTTTACTCCATCGGAGGAGCGATCCTTGATCTTGACGAGCCTTCAAAGGTTAAATACAGATGCGAGAACTTCCTTCTTACCCCCGAAGAGTGGTACGAGGAGAGAGGCTTCGTTCCCAACGTTTGCTTCCCTTGTGCTACCGTTCACGATCCCGACAGCGGAAAGATCGCACTTTACTACGGATGCGCTGACAGCTATGTAGGAGTTGCATTCTGCTACTTCGATGAGATCGTTCAGTACATCAAAGATCATTCAGACACCGATTGGAACGACACAGATCTTGGCAGATGCTAATTTAAAACAGATCTTAATGAAGTCCGGGGCGTCATTTCGTCCCGGACAGAGTTGTTTATAAAAGGCTTTAGAATTTTGGAAGGGAAAGGGAATCTTTATGGATATTCAAAACATGGCTCTGGAAATGAAAAACCATCTGCTGGAGACCATCATTCCTTTTTGGAAGGGCATCAGAGATGACCAGTACGGAGGATATTACGGCTGGCTTTCCTACGACCTTGAACTCAACCGCAAGGCTGAAAAAGGCTGTATTTTAAACAGCAGGATCACCTGGTTTTTCAGTAATGTATTCCTTCTTTACAAGAAGGGGATACTAACCGACGGTGATTTTATTAAATACGGATATACTGCTCTTGATATAAAGGACGAGGCAAAGCATGCCTTCAACTTCCTTTATAACAAGTGCATAGATAAAAAGTATGGCGGAATCTATTGGTCATTAAACTATGACGGAACTCCCGCCGATACCACCAAGCACTGCTATAATCAAGCCTTCTGCGTTTATGCATTGGCTTCTTACTATGATGCCATCGGAGACAGACAGGCCCTGGAACTTGCAAAGAGGCTTGTGGCTCTCATTGAGGACAATTTCACCGATGAAGTTGGTTATCTTGAGGCAAAGACTGTAGACTTTCAGCCCGAGACCAATGAGCATCTTTCCGAAAACGGAGTCATGGCGGACAAGACCATGAACACACTTCTCCATGTTTTCGAGGCCTACAGCGAGCTTTACAGGGTTTCAAAGGACCCTTATGTGGGCGAGAGGCTTAAGCAGATCATGGATATCTACGCCGAGAAGATCTACAACCCTGAGCTTCACCGTCTGGATGTATTCTTTGATGCCAATTATAAGCCTATCATCGATCTTTATTCCTATGGTCATGATATAGAAGCTGCATGGCTCATAGAGAGAGGCGCCAATATCCTTGGAGAAAAAGCATACGAAGATATGGTGGGTAGGATCTCAAAGGATCTTACCGAGAGCATTTACAAGGTAGCCTTCGACGGAAACAGCCTTGCCTGCGAATGCGATAAAGGTGTGGTAAATGAAGGCAGAGTATGGTGGGTTCAGGCGGAAGGAATCCTTGGATTCTTGAGCGGATTTAACGATGACCCTTCAAAAACTGAGTATGCCGATGCTGCTGAAAAGATCTGGGAGTTCATCAAGAAATACATATTTGATAAGCGCGGCGGAAGCGAATGGTTTGCCATCGTTGATAAGAACGGCGAGCCCGATAAGAAAGCGCCCATCGTTGAGCCTTGGAAGTGCCCTTACCACAATGGCAGGCTTTGCATTGAAGTAATGAAGATGGCAGCAGGACAGGAGTAAATATGGTACACGAAAAGTATTACAAGCTTCAGAAGGAAGTAGATAAATTAACAGCAAGAAAAAACAAGAAGACTTCATTTTATAACGGGATCTATGAAAGATATGAGTACCCTGTACTCACAAGAGAGATGATCCCCATTACCTGGAAATATGATATAAATCAGGAGACAAATCCCCATTTTATGGAGAGACTTGGAGTTAACGCAACCTTTAACTCAGGTGCCATCTATTTAAACGGAAAGTACTATCTTGTTGCCAGAGTAGAAGGAAACGATCGTAAGTCTTTCTTTGCGGTTGCAGAGTCCGATAACGGCGTTGACGGATTTAAATTTTGGGATTATCCTGTGGTACTTCCCGATACCTGCCCTGAGGAGACCAATGTTTATGATATGAGACTGACTCAGCATGAGGATGGCTATATCTACGGTGTTTTCTGCTCCGAGAGCAAGGATACCTCGGTGAACGATCTTTCAGCAGCTACTGCGGCAGCAGGCATTGTAAGAACAAAGGATTTAAAGACCTGGGAGAGACTTGATAATCTCACCACCCTTCGTTCCCCTCAGCAGAGAAACGTGGTTCTTCATCCTGAGTTCGTTAAAGGAAAATATGCTTTCTATACCCGTCCCATGGATGACTTTATCGAGACCGGAAGTGGCGGAGGAGTAGGCTTTGGACTTTGCGATGATATCAAGCATGCGGTCATTGATGAGGAGGTCATGACTTCCCTCAGAAAGTACCACACCATTACCGAGGCCAAGAACGGAGCCGGCGCGGTGCCTATCAAGACTGAAAAGGGCTGGATACATATCGCTCACGGCGTAAGAAATACGGCAGCAGGCCTTAGATACGTTATCTACGCTTTTGCTACCGACCTTAAGGATCCTTCAAAAGTTATCGCAGAGCCTTCGGGAATGCTCATCGGCCCCAGAGAAGGGGAGAGAGTGGGCGACGTATCAAACGTTGTATTCACCAATGGTGCTATCGTAAACGAGAAGAATGAAGTGTTTATTTACTACGCTTCATCCGATACAAGGCTTCACGTTGCAACAACAACAATCGAGAAGCTGGTGGATTATGTATTTAATACTCCCGAAGATCCCGGAAGAAGCGTGGACTGCGTGGCTCAGCGCTGCGAGCTCATCAAGAAAAACCTTGAATTATTAAACAAATAGATATGAATATCATTTCACCAAATTCAAAAGAAATACAATACAGCGGAAGAATCGACTTCGAGAATTCCTCGGAGCCGGTTCTTGTTTATGCTGCAAGCTTCTTTAAGGTTAGATTTACCGGAAAAGTTTGCAGGCTGACATTTAGAAATCATCACTCTTGGGCTGAGAATGCCATGGGAATCATCCTTGACGGAGTTCAGGGCAAGATCATTCTTTCAGATGATAGAGAACCCCATACCTACGATCTTTCAAAGAACTGCATAAGGACGGAGGACGGAAAGGTCCTAAACGAAGACAAGTTCTTTGCAGAAATAGGAGAAGGCGAGCACGAACTCACTGTCTTTAAACGTCAGGACGGTGGCCAGCACTACGTTTCGTTTCTTGGAATGGAGCTCGGGGAAGGAGAAAAGATACTTGCTCCCGAACCTCTTCCTTCAAAGAAACTGGAAGTCATCGGAGACAGCGTATCCTGCGGAGAGGTATGTGAAGCCATAGATTGCGTGGCGTCACCGGACCCCGAAAACAATGAGGGCAGATTCTCCAACAGCTGGTATTCCTATTCATGGCAGGTGGCAAGGAACCTTAACTTGGAACTTCACGACACCTCTCAGGGCGGAATCTCTCTTATTGACGGAACCGGATGGTTTAATATGCCGGATCTTCGAGGAGTAGAATCCAGCTATGACAAACTAAAATATAATCCACCTCTCGGAGAGAACGTTTGGGACCATACAAAGTGGATACCTGACGTTATAGTCCTTGCTTTTGGCCAGAATGACGCCAATCCCGAGGACATTATGAAGGATGACTATAACGGTGAAAAGGCACGGACGTGGCGGATGAGATACGAAGGATTCATACGCAAATTGCAGGGATATTACCCTGATGTAACCATTATCTGCACCACCACTCTTTTGATGCATGACCCCGCCTGGGACAAGGCCATTGACGATGTGGTAAAAAGAATTGATTCACCTAAAGTACATCACTTCATGTACAAGAGAAACGGAGCCGCCACACCGGGACATCCAAGGATCCCCGAGCATGATGAGATGGCTCACGAGCTTACTGAATTTATTAGGCAAATCTCATTTGAATAAGATTTGTAAAGAGGAAGAATATGAACATCGATTACGAATCCGGAATTAAGAATATTGGAAACACCGACAGATTAAAGAAAGTCTTTGAACGCGCGGAAAAAGGCGATAACCTAACAATTGCATTCCTTGGCGGCTCCATCACCCAGGGCTCACTGGCTTCAAAGCCAGAGCTTTGCTATGCTGCAAGAGTTTTTGCGTGGTGGGAGAAAACCTTCCCCAAGGCAAAGTTCACATTTATTAACGCAGGCATCGGAGCCACGGATTCGCAGTTCGGCTGTGCAAGAGCGGCAGAGGATGTTCTTAGCTTTAAGCCGGATGTTATAAGCATCGAATATGCTGTTAACGATGATAATAATGAGCATTTTAAAGAGACATACGAAGGGGCTGTAAGAAAGCTGCTTTCTGCCAAGAATAAGCCCGCAGTGTACACCTTCTTTAACGTGTGCTATGATACGGGAGCCAGTGCCGAGGAAAAGCATTTGGAGATAGCAAAGTACTATGATATCCCCGCTTTTTCCATAAAGAGCACCATCTATCCCCTGTTAACCAAGGGAGAACTGGCTCATGGTGACATAACACCGGATGAACTGCATCCCAACGATAAAGGCCATGAACTTGTGGCAAGCGTCATCACCTATGGGCTTGAAAAGATCAGAAAAGGTGATTGCGAAACAGTGAATAACAATAACGAAACATTCCCTACTCCCGTAACAACCAATGGTTACGAGGACTCTGTAAGATACAGAAACAATAATGCAGATTTAGCTTTCTGCACCGGCTGGACTGCGGACAAAGAGCCCCAGGACCACATTACAGATATCTTTAAAAACGGCTGGACTGCCACAGAAAAAGGAGCAAAGATCGCATTCAAGGTAAGCGGATCATGTATCGGAGTTCAGTACAGAAAGACCATGCAGCTTCCCGCACCTGTTGCTGTTGCTAAGGTGGATGGTAAAGTAGTGGCTACCCTTGATGCAAACTTTGATGAGACCTGGGGAGATAAGCTTGTGCTTGATACTCTTCTTGATCACGGCGAGGCCGGGGAGCATGTGGTAGAGATTGAGATCACAGAGGCTCACAAGGAAGACAAGCTTCCCTTTTATCTTGTCAGCGTGATAGCTTCGGGAAATCCCGAGCCTTTATTCTTAAAGCCTGCATTTGCCCATACCATCTGGGGCGGAACAAGACTTCGCGAGGATTACGGATATGAAGAACCCGGCGATGACATCGGTGAATGCTGGGGAATCTCCGCTCATCCAAACGGAGAAGGAATTGTTAAAAACGGAAAATATGCCGGAGAGAAATTAAGCACTCTTTGGAATGAACATCCCGAACTTTTCGGAAATAAAGGTGAGGATGGAAAGGCAAAGCTTCCCTACGACAGATTCCCTCTTTTAACCAAGATAATCGACGCAAAAGCAGACCTCAGCATTCAGGTTCATCCCGATGATGAATACGCTAAGGTTCACGAAAACGGATCCTTTGGAAAGACCGAGTGCTGGTATGTCCTTGACTGTCCTGAAAACGGAACTCTTGTTATCGGCCATAATGCAAAGGATAAGGCAGAACTTGAGTCCATGATAAGAGAGGGAAGATGGAACGAATTCATTCGTGAAGTCCCTGTAAAGAAGGGTGACTTTATCCAAATCAATCCCGGGACTGTTCATGCAATTAAGGGAGGCATCCTGCTTCTTGAGACTCAGCAGAACAGCGACATTACCTATAGAGTCTATGACTATGACAGGCTTCAGAACGGAAAGCCCCGCCAGCTCCATGTAGATCAGAGTATTGATGTAATAACTGTTCCTGCGCTCCCTGCAAAGGATAGTGTTAAGAACTTTGCCGATACACCGGTAAATACTCTTGCCGAAATGTACTCCTGCAAGTACTATACCGTTTTAAAGGCAAATGTAGAGGGCAAGATGAGCTTTGAAAACAATGCTCCCTTTATGTGCATTAGCATAATTTCCGGAGAAGGAACCCTTAACGGATACGAGGTTAAAAAAGGAGATCACCTTATCATGCCTGAGGCTGTTAAAAAAATAAATGCCAATGGCACTATGAATATGATATTATCATACATATAGACTTAAAGAAAAAGCTATGAAAGCGGCAAGGGTGTAATGGGAGAAAGTGTTCTAAAGTTTGGTAGACCGGCAGCGGATTTTAACGAGGCAATGCCTATTGGAAACGGCAGGATCGGTGGCATGGTTTACGGAGGGGTCAGCAAGGATCTTGTCGGATTAAACGAGGATTCAATATGGTCGGGAGGATTGCGTCACCGTGTAAATCCCGATGCAAAGGAAGGACTTAAAGAGGTTCGTGAACTGCTTTTTAAGGGCGATATTCCCGCAGCGGAAAAAGTGGCCTTTGAAAAGATGCAGGGTGTTAATCCTAACAGCAGGCATTACATGCCCTTGGGAGACCTTAGGCTTTCTTTTGATCCAAATGAAAATATGAGCTTCGGAAGATTTGGAGAGACAGATTCTTCCGAAGCTATTAGTGTGTCCGATTATAGGAGGACACTTGATATTTCTAAGGCTTTGGCAAAGGTTAGTTTTACCGTCGGTGATGTGACTTTTGAAAGGGAATACTTTGCATCTGCCCCTGACAATGCTCTTATTGTAAGGATCAGCGCATCAAAACCGGGAATGGTAAGCTTTGATGCCGAGATCGACGGCCGCGACGACTATTATGACGACAACCGCCCCTGTGACAGGAACATGATCCTTTATACCGGTGGAACAGGTTCCAAGGACGGAATCTTCTTTGCTGCGGTACTTGCAGGAAAATGCGTTGGCGGAAATATACGAACCGTTGGCAATGTGCTTAGAGTCACAGGGGCTGACGAGGCTTTTATCGCTGTTACAGCAAGAACAAGTTTTTATGAAAAAGAAAGCTTTGAAGCCAAGGCAATAGGGGATGCAAAACTTGTTATCTCAAAGGAGATTGATGAGATAAAAGAGGCTCATATAGCGGATTACAAAAAGCTTTATGAGAGAGTCAGCTTAGAGCTAAAGGACAATGCGCCCGAGGCATCTGAGATGAATACGGACGAAAGGCTTGTAAGGATCCGGGAAAAGGACGACAACAAGCTGATGGAGATGTACTTCAATTTCGGAAGATATCTTATGATCTCAGGAAGCCGTCCCGGTACCCAGCCCCTTAACCTTCAGGGAATCTGGAACAAGGATATGTGGCCCGCGTGGGGAAGTAAGTTCACCGTTAACATCAATACCGAGATGAACTATTGGCCTGCAGAGAGTTGTAATCTGTCCGAATGCCATACACCACTTTTTGAACTCCTTGAGAGAGTACGCGTTAACGGACACAGTACTGCAAGGGAAATGTATGGTATCACCAAAGGTTATGTATGCCATCACAATACAGATATTTGGGGAGATACCGCGCCACAGGATAAATGGATCCCCGCCACTCTTTGGCCCATGAGCGGAGCATGGTTGGCGCTACATGTATTTGAGCATTATGAATATACCGGTGATATAAGATTCCTTAAGGAAAAGTATCACCTGATAAAAGAGGCCGCGGAGTTCTTTACCGAGTTTTTGATCGAGGATTCTGAGGAAAGGCTTGTTACCTGTCCTTCAGTGTCTCCGGAAAATACATATATGACCGAAGCGGGAGTCAAAGGATGCATGTGCATCGGCCCCTCCATGGATTCTCAGATCATCACTGCTTTATTTACGGATGTAATAAAGTGCAGTGAGCTCCTTGGTACCGATAAAGAATTTGCCGAAAGTTTAAAGCCTTTGCTTGAGAAGCTTCCCAAGCCCGAGATAGGAAAATACGGTCAGATCAAAGAGTGGGCAGTTGACTACGATGAGGTGGAGATAGGCCACAGACATATTTCACACTTGTTTGCTCTTCATCCTGCGGATCTTATTACGCCTAATAAGACACCGGAGCTTGCCAAAGCAGCAAAGGCTACTTTAGAGAGAAGACTTTCTCATGGAGGAGGTCACACCGGTTGGAGCAGGGCATGGATCGCCAATATGTGGGCAAGGCTTTACGAGAGCGAGAAGGTTTATGAGAATCTTCAAAAGCTCCTTGGAAATTCCACCAATCCAAATATGTTTGACAATCATCCTCCTTTCCAGATCGACGGAAACTTCGGCGGAACCGCAGCAATGGTAGAGGCGCTTCTTCAGTGTACCGCAGGAGAGATCATCCTTCTTCCGGCGCTTCCCGAAAAGTGGAGCGAAGGAAGCGTAAAAGGACTTCGTGCAAAGGGCGGATATACCGTAGATATTTCTTGGAAGGACGGAAAGCTTGTAAGGGCGGAACTTAGGGCTGATCATGAGGGCACCTGCAGAGTCAGATATGCCGGAGAAGTTAAGGATATTTCTCATAAACAAGGTGAGGTATTGACGATAGAGTAACTTTAATGTATTATGTCATAAGAAAATGATTTGCCACTTTAAAGCGACAAAGTAATATAAACAAATACATAATAAAGTTTACTCGAAGGGAGTTATGAAAAAATGTTAAAGCAGGTTTCAATATATGCTGAGAATAAAAAGGGTATGATGCTTGAGATCACAAGCATTCTTGCCAAGGAGAACATCAATATCCTTGGTTCCGTAACCAACGATTCAGCAGAGTATGGTATCGTAAGAATGGTTGTATCCGATCCTAACAAGGCTATCGAGGTTCTTCAGGCAGCAGGCATCATCTGCAAGCTTACCGATGTTATCGCAGTTGAAGTAAAGGACGAAGTCGGAAACTTGAACAAACTTCTTGAGGCACTTAACAATTCAAACATCAATGTTGACTACCTCTACCTTTCATACAACCGTGAGTCCGGTTGCCCCATTATGATTATGCATACAGGGGATGCAAAGGAAGTTGAAAACAGTTTGAAGAGCAAGGGATTTTCTCTCTGCTAATTGGGAAACTGATATTCATTTTAGACCGAAAATATGGTAAAATAATTACTGTCTGAAGGCGCTTGCTTTTGGGCAGTAATTTTTTGCGCCTAAAGAATATTTAATAGAATATTTAATATAAAAGAAACTGTTGATTTCTATACTTTCTGTTTATTATCTGTTGTAACCATTGGTTTTCTGTACTTGATGTGAGAGAGGTATCTTGGGATGAACACTAAGCTTAATCTTGCGGGTGAATGGCAGTTTATTCTTGACGGGGAAAAGAGAGGAATCTCGGAAGGGTTTGAAAAGAAGCCTTTCGATGATCATATTACTTTGCCCGGAACCACGGCTTATGCCAAAAAAGGAGCTCCCAACAAGGAAAGAGAAGCCGGCCATCTTACCGAGGTTCACAAATTCGAAGGCTTCGCCTGGTACAGAAAAAAAGTCAAACTTCCCATAAAGAAAAATACCGAATTAGAGAATAAACATTTTTTCCTGACCCTTGAGAGAACAAGGATTTCTACTGTTTGGGTGGATGGAAAAATGGTTGGGGTCCAGAACAGCTTTATCGCAAAGCATGTTTATGACCTGACTAAATATATTAAAAACCTTGAACCCGAGATAACCATTATGGTCTCGAATGTGGATTACATCATTGCCGGCGGCCACATGACATCTCCCGATACCCAGACCAACTGGAACGGTATCCTTGGCGAGATCTCTCTTGAGATATGCGATAAGGCATGTATCGAAGGGGCAAACACCACCTGCGATTTTGAGGGAAAGAAAGCCATCGTAAACGTAGAGGCTCCGGGTTTTGAAGCCTTTGAAGGAAAGATTGAGGTCAGCGGAGACCTTTGCAGCCTTAAGAAGAAATATTTTGAGTATGACTCCGACTGCTCTGCTTGGGAGATGAGAGCAACCACGGAACAGGCATATACAACGGATCTTGAAATTCTTGATAAATATCTTGATATAAAGCCTGAAGCTGTTAAGCCTGTATCTAAAAGTAAGAAGTTTAAAAAGGGCAGGAATGAGATCGAAATCTCTGTAAAGCTTCCGGATGACGCAAAAGTTTGGGACGAGGAAGAGCCCTATGTTTACAGATTAAAGGTAAAGCTTTGCGATGAGGCCGGAGATGTGATCGCCGAAAAGGTCCTTTGGTTCGGACTTCGTCAGTTCAAGGCGGCAGGCAGGAACTTTACTATTAACGGAAGAAGAACCTTCCTCAGGGGAAGACATCAGGGACTTCTTTTCCCTCTTTCCGGATTTGCTCCCATGAATGCAGTGGGCTGGCTTAAGGATATGAAGATCGCCAGGGACTTCGGTATCAACCATGAGAGGTGTCATACCTGTGTTCCGCCGGAAGCTGCCTTTATTGCCGCAGACCTTCTCGGAATCTATCTTGAGCCTGAACTTCCTTTCTGGGGAAATTGGTACGGAAAAGAGGACAAGGAATATAACGATGTTAAGCTTGCTCAGGAATTCCTTACGGAAGAGGGCTTTAATACATTAAAAGAATTTGCCGGACACCCTTCCTTTGTCATGATGAGCATGGGAAATGAGCTTTGGGGAAATCCGGGAGCATTGAATGAACTTGAGGGCGGATACAAGGCAATACACCCTGATATCTGTTACACTCAGGGTTCAAACAATTTCCAGTGGAATCCAAACATTCAACCCAATGATGACTTCTTTACCGGAGTACGCTTTACAAAAGAGCGTCAGATCCGCGGTTCCTATGCTATGTGCGATGCGCCTCAGGGACCGGTTCAGAAGGGAAAGCCTTCCACCAATTGGAACTACGATAGGGCTATCAAGCCTCCTTATGCTGAGGAAGCAAAGAAGGGGAAAAACACCGATGATATCATAGAGATTCAGTACGGAACCGGGGTTAAGTCCGTAAGGCTTTCCGAGGTTTCAAAGGAACTTATTCCCGAAATTCCTGTTGTTTCCCACGAGATCGGACAGTATTTCATCTATCCCGACTACGACGAGATAACAAAGTACACGGGAGCACTTCAGGCAAGAAATCTTGAGATCTTCCAGGAGCGCCTTGAGGACAAGAGCCTTTCAGAGAGAGCTGATGATTATTTCAAAGCATCCGGCGTTCTTGCCATGCAGTGCTACAAGAGCGAGATTGAGGCGGCTCTAAGGAGTAACCTTCTTGCAGGTTTCCAGATGCTTGATCTTCAGGACTATTCCGGACAGGGAACAGCCCTTGTGGGACCTTTGAATGCTCTTATGCAGAACAAGGGACTTATTACCGCTAAAAAGTGGAGAGAGTTCTGCTCTTCTGCAGTTGTTCTCGGAAAATTTGATTCTTATGTGCTGACATGCGGAGAAAAGTTTGACTTTAATGCAAAACTTGCGTATTTTAGTAAGTGCTGTGTTAAAAAGCCGAAGTTCAGGATAACCCTTACGGGCGACTCGGGAACGGGATGTATTTTTGATAAGACAATTGATATAGATCAGGAATTCGGATGCTCCGGAAAAGCGGGAGATAGCGGTAATTGCGGTCTCTTTGACCTTGGATCCTACAGCATAGATATTCCGGACAGCACCGACATCGTAAAGTATGTATTAAGGCTGATGGTTCTTGACGGAAAAAGATGCGTTTGCGAAAACTTCTATTTTCTATGGGCTTATGAGCGCGTAGATAAGGTCAAGACTGAGACGGATGTTTGTGTTGTTGAAGAAGAGGACGGTTCAGAGATCAGCTTTGAAACTTCAAAGTCCGGTAAGGTGGCTATCTGCTCCGATATGGTGGAGACCGATGCAGCGGTGGACGAAGGAAAGTCTGTACTGTTTTATCTTTCACCTTCCGAGGGAAGAAGCCTTCCCGGCGCTTATTGCACGGATTTCTGGAACTATACCATGTTTAAGAATATCTCGGAGTCCATGGGAAAGCCTATTCCCGTTGGAACTTTGGGACTTCTCATAGACAATGATCATCCTGCCCTAGGACATTTTAAGAGCGAGTATTTCACCACGCCCCAGTGGTACGAGATCATTGAAAGAAGCCGCTCCAGTCTTCTTAACTGGCTTGGATTCAACCCAATTGTCACGGTCATCGATAACTGCGAGTCAAATGACAATCTGGGACTTGTTTACGAGCTTATGGTTATGGATGGAAAGAAAGGCCCCAGCCATGTACTTGTCTGCACCAGCCCTTTGAGAAAACTGGCCCAGGAGGGAAATGCTCCCGCAGCGGCTCTTGAAAGAAGTTTACTTGAATATCTTGAAAAGGATTCGGATATTCCCGGAAATATCTTGAGAACAAATATGCAGCAGCTTAGAAGACTGGCGTATTAAAGGTATCAAGTCGGAGAAAAATGTCTCCGGCATCATATATATTAGAAAAGGTTTAATTATGTGGATCGCAAGTAATTGGAAAGATTATGAAGTAATAGACACTTCAGACGGTGAGAAGCTGGAAAGATGGGGTGAGTACAACCTCGTCAGACCCGATCCCCAGGTTATCTGGAGCACCGGACATGATGATAAGAGATGGAAGAAAAAGAATGGACATTACCACCGCTCAAGCAAGGGCGGCGGAGAATGGGAATTCTTCAACCTTCCGGAGGAGTGGGAGATCAAATATCCCCTTGCAAACGGTATTGTTTCAAAGGAACTGACCTTCCATTTAAAGCCCTTTGCTTTCAAGCACACCGGCGTATTTCCGGAGCAGGCTGTTAACTGGGAGTGGACCAGCGGCATCATCAACAAAAAGGTTTCCGAAGGAAAGCAGTTCAAGGTCCTTAACCTTTTTGCATACACAGGTGGTGCAACAATTGCCGCAGCAGCAGCAGGTGCACAGGTGACTCATGTGGATGCGGCTAAGGGAATGGTTGCATGGGCAAAAGAAAATGCTGCTTCATCAGGTCTTGCAGACGCACCCATCAGATGGCTTGTTGATGATTGCACCAAGTTTGTAGAGCGCGAGATCAGACGCGGAAATACCTACGACGGAATCATCATGGATCCCCCTTCATACGGAAGAGGACCCAAGGGTGAGATCTGGAAGATCGAGGAGAGCATCTGGCCTTTCGTAAAACTGGCAGCACAGTTATTAAGCAAGGATGCGTCGTTTTTCCTTATTAACTCCTACACCACAGGACTCCAGCCCGCAGTGCTTTCCTATATGATCGAGAGCGCAGTAAGAGCTGAGCGCGGAGGAAAAGTTGAGAGCGCGGAGATCGGACTTCCCGTAAGCTCAAACGGACTTGTGCTTCCTTGCGGAGCATCCGGCAGATGGTCAGCAGAAAGCTAAAAAGGCTGCTGCGTAGGTTCCTCGCAGAATTAAGAAATTAAGGATTTTTGATATAGATGAGTATTTTAAACGTAGAGCACCTGACTCACGGATTCGGTGACAGGGCTATCTTTGATGATGTGTCTTTCAGACTTTTAAAGGGAGAACACATCGGACTTATCGGCGCAAACGGCGAAGGTAAGTCAACCTTTATGAACATTATCACCAACAAGCTCATGCCCGATGAGGGAAAGATCGAGTGGGCAAAAAACGTTCGCGTTGGATATTTGGACCAGCACACCGTCCTTGAAAAGGGTATGTCCATTGAGACAGTTTTAAAGAGTGCTTTTGATTTCCTTTTTGATATGGAAAAGCAGATGAACGAGATCTACGAAAGTCTCGGCGATGCAGATCCCGATAAGATGGATGAGCTTATGGAAGAGGCCGGAACTATCTCCGACCTTCTAACTATGCATGATTTTTACATGATCGATGCCAAGGTGGAGGAAGTGGCAAGAGCTCTCGGTATCCTTGACCTCGGTCTTGACAGGGATGTTACGGAACTTTCCGGCGGTCAGAGAACCAAGGTGCTTATGGCAAAGCTTCTTCTTGAAAAGCCCGACATCCTTCTTCTCGACGAGCCCACCAACTATTTGGATGCGGAGCATATTGAGTGGCTCAAGAGATATTTGAATGAGTACGAAAATGCATTCATCCTGATCTCTCACGACATTCCTTTCCTTAACAGCGTTATCAATCTTATCTATCACATGGATAATAAAAAGCTTGAGCGCTATGTGGGAGATTATGATAAATTCCAAGAAGTCTATGAGATGAAGAAATCCCAGCTGGAGGCGGCTTACAACAAGCAGCAGCAGGAAATCAAGGATCTTAAGGACTTCGTTGCAAGAAACAAGGCCAGAGTTGCCACAAGAAATATGGCCATGTCCCGCCAGAAGAAGCTGGATAAGATGGATGTCATCGAGCTTGCGGCGGAGAAACCGAAGCCTGAGTTTAACTTTAAGGAGGCAAGGACTCCCGGAAAGTATATCTTTCAGACCAAGGATCTTGTCATTGGATACGACGAGCCTCTTTCGAGCCCTCTTAATCTTGAGATGGAGCGGGGAAGCAAGATCGTCCTTACCGGTGCCAATGGTATCGGAAAGACCACTCTTTTAAAGAGTATTTTGGGACTTATCAACCCCCTTTCCGGAAGCGCAGAGCTTGGAGATTACCTTGAGGTCGGTTATTTCGAGCAGGAGATGGATCAGTCCGTGACCACCACCTGTATCGAGGAGATCTGGCAGACCTTCCCCGGCTTTACCCAGTATGAGGTAAGAAGCGCTCTTGCAAAGTGCGGACTTACAACTAAGCACATTGAGAGCCA
>JAEEGF011494435.1_pt1 | contig 17105 bp, 6 predicted proteins | sample 9134171 | NCBI WGS metagenome assembly JAEEGF01 (sample SAMN16246542, study PRJNA631951) | gut metagenome | biome: gut microbiome; feature: rumen; material: AP-attached | host: Bos | place: Iran: Karaj | collected 2018-10 | reverse complement strand
CACATGGATATCAGCGGTATCGGAGGCATTGAGACTTGGCGCGACGCACTAGAGTTCATCCAGCTCGGTTGCCGAAACGTGCAGGTCTGCACCGCCGTGATGCAGTACGGCTACCGGATCATTGATGATCTGACCCTGGGGCTGCAGCATTACATGGCTTCCCGCGGCATTACGGAGTTGAAAAAACTTGTAGGCGAGGAACTGCCGAATATCGTTCTGCCCTCCGACCTCGACCGCGAGACGATGGTTTATCCGATGGTTAACCGCAAGCAATGTATCGGTTGCGGGCGATGCTATGTCTCTTGTATGGACGGCGGCCACCAAGCAATCAGTTTTGATGCGGACCGCCAGCCGCGCATCCTCGGCCCCAAATGTGTCGGATGCCATCTTTGCCGCCTCGTCTGCCCCACCGGCGCTATCGGCCTTGCCAAACGTATAAAGAAAACAAGATAACACATCATGACTTTTAGTACGAATGTCTATGATTTTAGGAAACTGTCAATAAATTTAGGAAAGTGTCTACGTTTTTAGGACGAGTGTCTAGTAATCTAGGAAAATAATTAAAAATCTGTCTACCAATTTTAGGAAAAGTCAGAATAAATTGCAGCATAAACAAGATGCAACAAGAGGAACTGAGATAACTGATCAGAAGTGGTGGAGAATGTCGATCAGAGGAATGTATTAAAAGCATAACCCACATGCAACTCACTTATAATCAAATGTTTAATTTTTGCCCCTATATATGGCGAATATGTTGTAATTGGTGGGATGATAGGCAGTCGCAACGCTATAGGCGGTGCATAGTGTTTATGCTATGCACGGCCTGTTTTTTATTTTGCGCGCACGTATTAGCGTATTAAAAGAACAGCAGAAATAAAAACACAACCAAAATATGAGAAACAAACTGTTTTTACTTATCCTTCTTTTGTGCTCCTTGTTCATTGGTGTGAACAGAGCCGAGGCAAATGATTTTTTGGAGTTAGAAAAGCACTACTCGGCGTATACAGCCGGAGCGAACAAAGTGCATTTCAAGTTACCTATTTACTCGCGTGGTGCATACGACTACTATGTATCCACCAACGACCAGGGCGAGTCGTATGTGTACTACAAGCTGAACGGCTCGGAGTACAAGATTTTCTCCTATAGTAGCGAACGCGCCAGCGACGGCCCGAGTGCGGACGACAACAAAGCGTACGGTCGCGCGTGGGTGAGAGCCTACAGCGGCAGAGGTGTCGTGGAGATCACGAACATCCACGACGGCCAACGCAAGGTGGTGCCGAATGACAATCAGGAGCACGCGTACGACGTGAAAAAAGTGGCGGAGCCGGACAACGACAAGGACAATGTGACTTGGGTGGAGATAGACTGGTATCCGCAGGAGGCGCTGGACGGAGAGACCTTCAACATCGGTACGTATGTGAAGATCAGTAAGCGTATGACGGGTAATGTCAACTACACGAAGAACTGGATCCTGGCTACTGATATCAAAGGAAATAGCAATATGATTCAGGCGCAGTTGTACGACCCGTATTTCTATACGGTCAACAATGCCGGCGTGACGGGATACGGTAACGCGGCGGTGCCGTATATGGTGTTCTATGACCCGAAGAGTTATCATACCACGTTGGATGCAACGGAGTTTCAAACAGCGGACCGATCGGGTAATATCTTTGTGCCGACGACCGATACGGTGCAGGAGAATTTCTGTGCCATCTTCCAGATATACCGAATGAAGACTCCTCAGGTGGTGATGAGTACGCAGATGACCACCAAGGTGGATATCCCGCCTTACCACCGTATCTATAATTTCGAAGCGGAGGAGGAGAAGGATGCTACCGGTACCTACACGGGTAACAATGTGCTGCATTGGACGATTAAGAACCCTCGGCTGGTGGACCTGGTTGATGGGGATTATTTCGAGATCCAGCGCGCGTTGAAGGAGGATTTCTCGGACGCCCAACAGTTAGGTATCCAGCGGATGATGCGCGATTCTATCGGTTATTATACCTTCCAGGACAACAGCCGTGAGATATGGACCGGCAATGCGGCGGTTCGGACCGATACGGTGGATGCACGATGGAAAACAACCCTAAAACATTACCATATCTATGATGATAACGGCACGTTGCTCCTTGATGTGTCGGCTACGCTCACGTGCAACAAAGGCCATATGGCAGCTGTGCCTGTTTATTACCGTATCCGCCGTGCGACCTCTTCTGTATGGGGATGGGTGGACGGATTCTCGCGACAGGTGACGCTCTACAAGCATAACTTCCTGGCGCCGCTGGCGAATCAGCAAGAGAACTATATCAAGGATGCGGAGTGGGAGAAGAACCATAAGGTGCATTTTCAATTCAAGATTGACAACTCCGAGATTCAAGTGCACCCGCTGAGTAAGGAAGACTGCTCGATGAATTATACTATCAACAGCGCTTATACGGAAGGAACCACCTCCTTTACTATCGCCTATGAGAAATATGCCTATTATACGGTCAATCCCAAAGACTATTTGACGTTCCGCGTGCTGAATGCGGAGAAGAGTGTCATCCGAGACTGGCAACGTATGGACGCCGGTACGTATGACATCCCGATAGGAGGTATGGTACAGGTGAATGTGGATAAAGGTGTACGCAGTTCGTATAAGTCATATGAGTTCACGGTATGGGGAAATAGTACCATCAAGTGTAAGTCCACATGCGTGATGGCGGAAGATTTTATCGACATCGGGTTTGATGGTCCTTCCTCGCCTGACTTTAGTGTATACGAGCCGGTTATCAAAGACAGTTTGTTCAAAAAGTTGCAAACCGAATATGCGAAAGGCTACGGTCGTTGTATGTGGGATCGAACCGCACGTCTCATCCTCCGGCGAACGATCCAAGAGACCGGAGAGTTTTCGGAGTTTATCATTCCGCAAGATAGTATCAAGCGTCAGGATGACGGTTCATGGATAGCGACCTATTCTGATGTGGCGGACAAAGCCTGCACGCATTATTCGTATTCCGTGCGTATTGACCAGTCCAAGTCCGACCTGCATGTACAAGACTCCACACAGTTGCAGCCAAAGGCCATAAGTGGTCCGAGTCTCTATTTCGACGAAGCGGCTACCATCACCTCCTTTACGGCGAGTGAGGGAGATGCTGTGGGACATCATAAACGCGGAGTCAAGCTGGAGTGGATGGCGTCCTCTACGGCGGTAGATCAATATGTGCTGCGCCGTGTAGCGAAGAATAGTGATGCAGCGCCGGACACGATTTACATCGGTTTGGACAATAATTTCTTTGACGAGACAGCTGTGCCGAACCAACGATATACTTATTCGATCACGGCGGTATATGACTGCAACGGCAAGTCTTCACGCAACAGTGCCGAGGCGGTAGGTTGGCGTAGTCCGTACGGTGAGATTAGCGGTAGTGTCCTGATGCCGGATAACAGTGGTTTGGCAGGCGTTACCGTAACAATTACGGGTGATGGGTTACCGGTTACGGGTTTACAGTGCGTCACCGATCCTACCGGCACCTTTAAATTCGACAGCTTGACATACAATATAGCCACAGGCTCTAATTATTCGATTATCCCGACGCATTCGTATGCGGTGTTCAGTTTCAATAATACCACAGCTCCAACGGCTTCTATCGGCCTATCGACGGATAATGCGGTGGTGGAAGGCCTCAATTTTGCGAACACTTCTACTGTGCGTCTGACGGGACGGGCATTGTATAAGTACTCGACCATTCCGGTAGCCGGAGCTATGTTCACGCTCAACGGCGACACCGTTCGTCGCAACGGAGCACCGGTGAAGACCGGCACGGATGGTAATTTCGAATTGACGCTGTCCAAACGTCAACCGTATGTCTTGCGTATCGTCAAACACGGTCATACCTTCGAGGGCGACGGTATCTTGCGTTTAGAGCAGGGTAAGGACACCTTCACGCTGGATGCTCCGGAAGACGGTGTGCGGTTCTACGATATGACCACAGTGCGCCTTGTCGGTCGCGTAGCCGGTGGTATCGACCAGCGCGACCTGCCCGAAGCCTTCGGTTTGGGAACGAACAACTTAGGTGATGACCTGCAACTGGTGCTCCAGCTGGAGGGTGATAACATCGCGCAGATAGTGCATGACCCCAATGACCAAACGCGCGACACCGTACAACAACGCGTTCAGTATGCATCCGTCAAAGGGGACAAATCTGCGGTTGTCACCAATACGCTCTTTGAGAAGAAGCGTATCACGATTCAGCCGGATCCGAAGACGGGAGAGTATGCCGTGGATTTATTCCCTGTCAAGTACAAAGTGGTACAGGCTACCGCCAAAGGTTACGCTACGCTTTTTGCCGCAGGGCAGGGCAGTGAGGTCATCGACCTGACGAATGCGCCGCTGGATGTGACGAAGAACTATTATAATCAGGATAGCGCGATATACAATGCCGTGTATGACCGCATCTACCGTTCGCCTGTCAAAGTGCATCTCAAGCAACTCCTATATGGTATGGAGCAAGACGGATACGGCGAACCCTCTATCTCGGTCAGCGGATTCGACCTGTCCCGGAAAGAGAAAGTACAACTGTACACCAAAAACAGTGACGGCACCGTCACTTATACCTTGGGCCACCCTCTCTTCCAGTACAACCGCCGCTATCAGTTTGAAGCGGAGGCATTCGAAGATTATTATTACAACAATGACGAGACAGCCAAACTGGACCGTGTTCCGCAACGAGGAGGCAAGGTGATCGTCCATAACGGTATGCATAGCGCTACGGAGCAACTGCCGTACGAGCTCGACCGCTTGGGTAAAAACAGCAATGTATGGCTGTTAGTAGATCATATCCAGACCCAGACCTACGGTGAAGATGCACTCAGTACGGTCAGCATCGCCCTGGAGCAAGAAGGCAACACGGTGGAGACAGACGCCTTCCAAGCCTTTGTGATAGGAGATGTCATTCAGGCGAACGAACTGACCACTGCCGATGCGGATATTACGCTGCTCGACATCATCCGTGACCCGGGAGGAAACGGTAGCTCCGCATGGGTGGAGAACGGTACCACGTATAACTACGGCTATACCGAGAGTTATGACTGGAAAGCCGGTATCAACCTTACTCCGAAATACGGACTGAACATATCGAATGATATCGGTATTGTCACAGCGCCGTCCGGTGCCGGTTCGTATATCGGTAGCAATTATACGTCCAGCAAGCAGTTGTCCTTCACTATTCCTATCACGCACGAATGGGCATGGGGCTATAAATATTCTTATACCTTCACCACCACCGATAAAATCTCCACATCGTCCAGCCATGCCAAAGCCGGCGTAGGTTCGAATGCGGATGTGTTCGTCGGCGTGATGAACAGTCAATTGACCGGTAAAGCGAAGTCTATCGCCGTCATCAATGATACCATCTTCCAGGCGCGTCAGCCGGCTATTCTGGCAGGCACGATGCATGTGCTCGCCAGCGGTACCGGCGCAGACAACAAGCCGTATTACCTCGTGACGGGTGAAAAGGTCGTCATGGGTTCCGGTATCACGAATAGCTTCGCCTATTCGCAGTATTATATTATGGAGAGCGTGCTCCCGCAGTTGGCGATGCAGCGTCAGAACCTGCTAACAATCTTCCCGGACTCGGCTTCCGCGCAAGCGGCTGCGAATGCATCGGATGACGTCGTATATTGGTATATCGATTCGTTGACGAGCGTCAGTCTGCATGACCCGCTGGCGAAAGACTCGTATCGGATGATATTGCCGACTAATAGCACGAAGGCCTATCCGAACCGCGTGGCTGCAATCGATAATATCATCCAGAAATGGTGTACTATCCTTATCTATAACGAGGTGGAGAAAGTAGCGGCGCGTCAGTTCGGTCAACATGTAGGTACCTATTCCGTCAATGCCGGAACAACCCTCTCGCACTCCGACAGTTATTCGGCTACTGCCAACTACAACGAACTGCCGCAAGGAATGGGATTAATCGGTAAGAACGCCGCTTCGGCTGCTACCTCCAATGCCCAAAATCTTCTCAAGGATGCTATCAAAAACTTCAGCGCCTTCTGGGGTAGTGATAGTAAGAAACGCTTCGGAACCACCATCACAGATGCTATCTCGGCCATGTTCAAGGACGAGAAGAACCCGAACGGAAGCGGCCATAAGACACAGTCGCAGTTAGGTACGGTGACGAACGCGTCCAAATGGACGATGAGTTTCGATCCCGTGCTGGATTTCAATTCCGATGCGCGTACGTCGAATGAAAAGACCGTCAAGAAATCCTGCGGTTTCACCATCGTGCCGGATGCGCAGGGCGATATCACCGTTTCGGTCTATCGGGCAGAGGTGGATAGCCTGTGGAAGGCCACGACCGGTACTATCGTCAGCAAAGTGGGCGAGTCCAACAACGACGATATACTTTACGGTTCGTACGTCTTCTTCACGCAAGCGGGCGCTACCTATTGCGTACACGAAAAAGAGGAGAAGACGCAGTTCTACAACAAAGGTACGGTCATCAACAACGGGACGATGGCTTTGGCTCTGCCTGAACTGAGCATCGACCGCCATGAGGTAAGCAATGTGCCGGCGGATCAGCGCGCCGTCTTCCATATCGAACTCAAGAACGAAGGACAAGTGCAATACGGTCTGGCGAACACCGGAACGACCTTCTCGCTCTCCCTCACGGGTGACAGCAACCCTCACGGCGCGAAGGTCTATATCAACGGTGCACCGCTCGTGCAAGGACTCGACTATTTCCTCACGCCTGGACAATCCATCACGCAAGTGCTGGAGGTGGAACGAGGCGAAGTGGATGACTACGACAACCTGACCCTCTATTTCAGACTTGCCGACTGCCCGAAGACCTATGCGATGCTGCAGTTCTCGGCGCACTTCATGCCGGAATCCAGTCCGGTCAGCATCGAGATGCCGCGTCAGAACTGGGTGATGAATACCCTCTCGCCGCACGATTCTATCGGATACTACCTGCCGGTGGACATCGGCGGATTCAATATCCATCATAAGAACTTCGACCATATCGAGTTCCAATATAAACTCTCCACGGAGAGCGAGGAGAAATGGGTGAACCAATGTTCGTTCTACGCCAGCGACAGCCTCTATGCACTCGCTACAGGCAATAAAGCGATGATTGAGAACGGACGTATTCCGCAGGTCCGTTTCTACGGTGAGCGGGACCCGATGGAGCAGCAATATGAACTGCGCGCCGTCTGCTTCTGCCGCTACGGTTCGGGATTTGTAACGAAGGCTTCGCCTGTTATCCGTGGAACGAAAGACACCCGTCCTCCGCGTGTGTTCGGCGATCCCGAACCGGCGAATGCCATCCTCGGTATAGGCGACCATCTGTTGCTGCGGTTCAATGAACCGATAGCCGGTAATTACCTCGATGAGGATAATAACTTCCAACTCCTCGGCATCACCAACCATACCGGTATCTCCGCCTCGACGGCAATCCTGTTCAGAGGAACGGCTGATTCGTATGCCGCCTCCTCCGTGGAGCGTAGTCTGACCGACAAATCCTTCACGGTGGAGATGATGGTGAAGCCGACGTCTCCGTACAATGATGAAGTATTCTTCACCCACGGTGACAAAGGCAAAGGATTGATCTTCGGAAAGACCGCTGATAACCGCCTCTATGCGCAGATAGGGGACCTCACGACGTACTACTCTAAAAAGTTGGCAGACCCGATGTTGGCCTTCACGCGTGTGGCTGTCACCTATTCCAAAGAGAAAGGTTTCTGCTTCTATGTAGGTACGGTAGATATGACCGAACCGTCAGCACTGCCTTCGAAAAACATCGAATACTCCCTCTCTGCACCGCTCATCTTCGGTCAGGGCTATGCGGGTCAGATGCTGGAGGCACGCGTATGGACCAAGGCATTGACGTTCGAAGAGATAGCCGCCACTTATGACCATTACCTGACGGGATACGAACAAGAGTTATTGGCTTACTATCGCATGAGCGAAGGTAAGGGTGAATTGGTGAAAGACCATGCACACGGTGCTACGCTCTCGTTGCACGGTTGCACATGGAATAAACTGCAAGGCTTCTCGGTTCAACTGGCTAAAGAGCAGCGTGTCAAGTTGATAGGCGACCTCTTCGGACGCTCCAAAGCGTATGATGCTACCCTTATGTTCTGGTTCCGCACCACGGACAATGCTGCCGAGCGTGCGAACCTCTTCAGTGCCGGACGTACGGACGATAAACACGGCGCGCTCATCGCGCTGGAGAACGGTAACATTGTACTGTGCTCCGACTCGCTCACCTGGATCGGTTCTGTCAACTATGCCGACGGCGAATGGCATCATGTCGTGCTGTCTATCAACCGCACGTATAACAACGCCGCCCTGTTTGTGGACGGCAGTCTGATTCAGACTTTCCCCGCAACCGTTGCAGCCGGTGCGCAAGGCGATATGTACTTGGGAGGTAACTTCGCCGGTAACATCGATGAGTTCGCTGTGTTCGAGCAAGCACTGCCGAAATCGCTTGTGGAGGCGTATGACAACATCGCTCTCGTGGGAGACGAGATGGGTCTGATCGCTTACCTGCCGTTCGAAGAGCAGTTCCTCAACCCCAACGGCAAACTCGAACAACGCTTCTCTATCAACGACCGTCGTCAGTTCAAAGATCCGGCTACCGGCAAGGTGATAGACAAAATACTGCCACTCGTAAAAGGCGACATCACGGCACTGGCAGATAAGACGCAGAACGCACCTGTCACCAGTCACGGGGCATTGACCAAACTGAACTTCGACTGGTCATTCAACGGCGATGAACTGATGATTAACCTCAATATGCTTGACCGCGAGATTAACAAGCAGTCTATCTATGTCACTGTGCGCGATGTGGAGGACCTCAACGGCAACCCGATGCGTTCGCCTATCACTTGGACCGCTTTTGTGGATCATAACAGTCTCAAATGGGCAGACAAACAACTGACTATATGGGGTCGATACGGCATGGAAGATTCGAATAACTACACCGTCACACAGATCATCAACAAGAGCGGTAAGCGCCATACGTATAAGATTGAGTCGTTGCCCGACTGGCTTACTGTGGATCAAACTTACGGTACGATAGAGCCATTAGGCGAGTTGTCTATCAAACTGGTATATAAGCAGCCTATGCCGGTAGGTACGTATGGCGACCTTATCTACGTCGTGGACGAAGATGGTTTGGCGGAACCGCTGCAAATCGAATACAAGGTAGAAGCCTTCCCGCCATACATCGATGTGGACGAATCCAAATACCCGCTGAACATGTCCATTTGCGGTCAGGTGAAGATAAACAATATCTACGACTCCGACGAGAACGATATCATCTATGCGATTTATCGCAACGAGTGTATCGGCAAAGCCAACGTGGACTACGATAACACCGCTAATACCTCCAATGTCTATCTCACGATCTTCGGTAACGAAGCGATGACGGGTAAGACGGTGAATTTCATCCTATGGCAGGCATCCACCGGGCGTACATATAACCTGATTGTCGATCGGGATGTACAGTTCCGTGCAGGTGATGTCCATGGTTGCGGAAACGAAGCACAGGTACTCTTCACCACCGGTGGTAGTGAGACACAGAATATCGACATCTATTCCGGTTGGAACTGGATATCGTTCAATCTGAACCTCAATGAAACCACAGGTATAATTCGTAATATACTGACGGCGAACGAACCGTGGAAAGAAGGCGACCTCATCAAGAACCCCTCCACCCAGCAGTTCGTCACTTATTCGGAGGCCATGGATGCCTTCCTCGGTACTATCAAGACTTTGAACTACCGCGATATGTATATGATGTATGCCGCCGGAGGCAATACGATGCATATCAGTGGTGATCCGCTGCCGGAAGACAAGATGGAAATCACGGTTAAGGGTGGTGGCGAATGGAGTCCGATGCCGTGCTTGTTACGACAAGCAACGACCATCACCGAAGCCTTCGCCGGCTATTATGACAATGCCACTCCGGGTGATATAGTGAAGGCACATAATCGCTTCGCCGTCTTCTCGCCCGACCGCAAATGGGTAGGTGACCTCACTGCTTTCCGTCCGGGCGAAGGATACTTCTTCAAGCGCCTTGCTGAATCAGATGTAACGATCAAGTTCTACAGCAAGGCCGCTAACGCGCCGCAACGCGCTCCGAAGTTCAACGGCAAAGCCGCTACGAACATGACGATGATCTGTAAGGTTGAAGGAGTGAATGAATTAATGAATGAGGGAGTTAAGGCGTTCAGCGGTGATGAACTCGTAGGTATCGCAACGCCGATTGAACTGAACAACGAAACGCTCTACTTCTTAACGGTTTCGTCTGACTTTGCTGACGAACTTCGCTTCGAAACAGAAGATGGGACCCCGCTTCGTGCCGAGCAGCCTATACGATACACCTCTGATGCCCATCACGGTTCGTTAAAGGCTCCTATTATCCTGAAACCCGGCGAGACCAGCCGTCCGTATAAGATCATCGAAGATCAACATGTAGTAATCATTCGTAATAATGAGAAATATGATATTACAGGTAAGAAACTTTAAACATATCTTCCTCCTACTGCTCCTTTGTGGGGCAGTAGGAACGGCCTTCGCGATTGATCCGCCGTACGGCGATAATCTGGAGTACGCGATGGATGGTACGACGCTTGTCCTTACTTCGCCCGATCCTACACAACCGGCTACGATTTATTCGCAGGCGTTTAAGGACTGTACGAATATCACGGATATCGTCTTCCCCGATAATCTGACGGAGATTAGTTCCTATGCTTTTGAAGGATGCACGTCACTCGATAATGTGGTTATCCCGCCTTCGGTAACCAATATCGGTGCGTATGCATTCTACGGTTGTACCGCCCTTCATAACGTACTCTGTCGTCCCTTTACAGTGCCTACATTGGGCACAGATGCGTTTACGGGTTGCAATGCAAGTTTGCAGATTTGCGTACCCGCTTTGGGTAACTATAGATACAAGACCAACTGGACCAGCTATTACGAAAATACAGTACTGACAGATTGTGAATTCCTCGACGAGAGTGATGAGCTGAGCAATACGGAAGCGAAAATCAACTCTTACCGCAGTACGTCCGTATCCTCTCTTACCCTCTTCCGGACGCTTCGCAAGGCAGGGTGTTTCAATACCCTGACCTTGCCGTTCAATGTATCCAACTTGGCAGACTCGCCCCTTGGCGGAGACAACGTAGAGGTCTATACCTTCACCGACGCTGCTGTGGAGAATGGAACGCTGGTCTTTGACAACACGAAAGTGAACAGCAACCGCCTCGAGGCAGGTGTGCCCTACCTGATCCAATGGAACAACACCGGCGAAGTGATTACGCGTATGGACTTCACGGACATAGACGGTTGGGACGGTGACAACATCGCCGAGACCACGAACGGTACAGGAGTAACCTACCATGGTTTCTACGGCAAGACCCATATCAGTGACGATACCCAAGGGGAGCAGCATCTCAACCTCTTCTTAGGCGGCGGTAACCAGCTCTACTGGCCTACGGACGGCGATGATCTAGATGCAAAGATGCTCGGTTTCCGCGCGTGGTTCCGGATCAACGGCTCGTCCGTCAGCGGAGCACCTGTCCGTCGCGGCATGCCCGCTACGCTACGTATCGTCTCTACCCCAACCGGCGTGGAGGACCCCTTTACCCCTAACCCCTCACCCCTAATCCGTAAGGAGTTTCGCAACGGACAATTAGTAATCATCAGGAACGGTCAGACGTTCTCTTTAAACGGACAGAGACTATGAGAAAGATCCAGTACACTCAACCGCGTACAGAGATAGTCCCTGTACAAACACCCTCCGCACTCCTCTCCACCAGCGGCGGTGGTACTACGCCTATAAGCGGTGGGGACAGTCAGACAAAAGCTTGGTAAATAATTAAATACAATATCGTTATGAAGAAATCTTTTATTTTCGCCCTCTGCTCGTTGAGCATGGTTTTGTTAGTACTTTTCTCGGGTTGTAAGAAGGACGCTGAACAAGCCCCGGAGACCTTCTTCTCCAATAAAGCACGCCCCACATGGACGGCTCCTGAGAAGTCGGATATGACCTCCTCTATGACGGCAGTAGTCAAAGTGGATCTCAAGGCGCAATACCCGAATATAGCTGCTGACTTCGCCCTTAACGAGAATGACCTGCTCGGAGCTTTCTCGGGAGAACAATGTCTGGGCGTAGCCCAACTGCAAGAAGGCTACTTCTTTATCTACATCAACGGACCGGCAGAAAGCTCGTCGCAGGTGACGCTCCGTTATTATTCGGCATTCTACAAGAACCTCTTCGAGGCAAAAGATGCTTTCCCGTTCAAGAATGACGATATTCTTGGTACAATCGCCAATCCTTATATCCCTGCGCTGGTTGTCGTTAAATAACTGTTGAATGAAGGGGAATCTATGTCTCCGGCGAAGGCGAACCAATCGAAGGAAGATAAATTTTATAAAATTCTCTCACCTATGGAACAATCAAAACACACAGGTTTTAATTCGAAATTAGGAGTAATCATGGCGGCTGCCGGCAGTGCGGTCGGCTTAGGAAACATATGGAAATTTCCGTATGAGACCGGTCAGAACGGCGGTGGTGCATTTTTGATCGTGTACCTGATCTGCGTGATTATTTTCGGTATGCCGCTATTGATGACAGAGATTCTGATTGGTCGGAATGCCGGCAAATCCACTTTCTCCGCCTTCCGTGCGATAACCGGTAACAACCGTTGGCAATGGTTGGGTTGGTGGTCGGCTTTGACCGTGCTGATCCTCACCGGATTTTATTTCATTGTGACCGGGTGGTGTGTGGATTACCTATATGAGTCGGCTGTTAATTCGTTTGTAGGCATGAATACGGACGCTCTGCTGACGCATTTCAATACGAATGTGATGAATGCGCCGAAGATGATTCTGTGCTCTATCATCCCGATTCTGGGTACCGCCGCTATTCTGTGGTTTGGCGTTAGTAGCGGTATTGAACGGCTGAGTAAGATCTTGATGCCTATGTTGCTGATCATGATGATCTTGATGACGATCCGCGTGCTGATGTTGGATGGTAGCGGAACGGGTCTTCGTTTCTTCTTAGCTCCCGATTTTTCGCAGATCACCCCTGCGGTGGTGATGGAAGCGGCAGGTCAATGTTTCTTCAGCCTTTCGGTGGGTCTTGGTCTGATGATCACCTACGGCGCTTATATGCCGAAGGATCAAGAAGCTACCATGACTTCACTCTCTGTCATTTCCCTCGATACCTTGGTTGCCGTTTTGGCGGGACTGATTATTTTTCCTGCGGTCTTCGCGTTCGGTTTTAATCCGGCTGAAGGCCCGCAATTGGTGTTTGTTGTTCTGCCGGCAGTCTTGCAACACATGACGTTTGCATGGATAAGCGGTGTGGTTTTCTTCATCCTGCTATTCGTAGCTGCGCTTACCTCTACCATCTCGTTGATGGAAGTGATTGTAGCCGGCATCATGGAGTTGAGTCATGGCAAAATCAACCGTCATAAGAGTGTGCTGATCTCCACCGCGCTTATTATTGCTATTGTGGTGGTTTATGTGCTCTCCATGACGGGCGTGTGGAGCAATTTGCAGTTGTTTGGACATAATCTTTTTGAATTAAGCGATACGCTCGTTACGAATTTCATGATGCCTCTCGGTGCTTTGGCTATGTCCTTGTTTGTGGGATGGTTCATGCCTTTCCAGGACAAAGATCTGATTCCCCATATCCAGAAAGGGTATAAGAAATGGTTTCGTCCGCTCTTCGTTTTTTCGCTCCGCTGGATCGTTCCGATTGCTATCCTTCTTATTTTCCTAAATGGATTAGGAGTGCTTAATATTAAATGAAGCAATTTAAATACATACATGTGATAGCGGCCCTTTTCCTTCTTCTCGGAATGGGCGTGCAGACGTACGTGTCCTATAGCAGGGCGCAATCTCAATTGCAGGAGAAAATGGATCTCGAGATGCAGATTGCGCAAGAGAAACTGCGTTTTGAACTGTACGACGCGCTGGATGCCAACGCTCAGCTGACAGAAGAGGTGAAGAGGGACCTGACGCACCCGGAGAATTTGTACAGCAAGACCAACGAACTCATCAATCGGTATCCGAATTTTTATTCCTGCTATGTAGTTTTCCCGCCGTATTATTATCCGGAAAAAGGGAAGTGGTTCGGCTTGACTTCCTATCGTACGAAGGATTCGATAGTCTCCTGCCCTTTTGGGGATGCCGAGCATGATTATTTTGAACGCGAGTGGTATAAAGGAGCCGTGCAAAACAACGCAGGCTATTGGAGCACCCCGTATATAGATGAAGATTTTGACGAACCGATCTATACCTATTCGAATGACGTGCTGGACGAGAAGGGCAATCTGATTTGCGTCATAGGTATTGATTTCAGTTTGAAATGGATACACAATATGCTGGACCATTTCCGGCCATTCGAGGAGGCGGTGTTTATGCTCTACAGTTCCAACGATCAACTCCTTGCCGCCAGCGACGGAGCGCCGAAAGATGGAGAGTTGGATGATGGCTCATGGATCGTTTCCCGCAAGACTCTTCAACCGATAAATATCCGAATGGTCACTGCCGTTCCGCGCAGCCATGTTATCGAGAGTCTTCGTTTGGGCACCTTGTTGCCTTTGGGTGTGTTCGTGTTAGGTATCCTCGTCGTGGGACTCTTGATTCGCCGCATCACGCGTGACGAGCAAGTCAACGCGCGTCTGGAGACGGAGAAAGAAGTGATGTCGCACGAACTGGAGATAGCCCATGACATCCAGATGGGCATCCTGAAGGACGAGAAAGAGAAGAAGCAAGCCCAAGGCAACGGCGATATCGAACTGCAAACGCTCTTGGTCCCGATGCGCGAAGTGGGAGGCGACTTGTTTGATTTCCATCGCGAAGGGAATGAGTTATGGTTCATCATCGGCGATGTGAGCGGCAAAGGAGTACCGGCTGCGATGTTCATGAGCGCTGCGGTGAACCTCTTCCGTGCTGCCGGTGTACGGGCTAACTCGCCCAAAGAGATCATGGAGGAGATGAACGCTGTGCTCAGTGAGGACAACCCATCCATGACGTTCGTGACGGCTTTTGTCGGCTGTCTCCGCATCCCGACAGGCGAGTTGATCTACTGCAATGCCGGACACTGTGCGCCGCTGATAAGCCGTCAGTCGTCAGTGGTCAGTATTCAGATGGAGCCGAACATCCCGCTGGGCTTTGACGGTCGGTACTCGTTTGTGGAGCAAGGCTGCATGATCGGCGAAGGCGAGACGCTTGTCCTTTATACCGACGGCGTGACCGAAGCGCGTAACAGCTTCCATGAGATGTTAGGTATGAAACGATGGGCGGATATCGTGGCGAAGAAAGAGGATCTGTACGGCGCTATTCAAGCCTTCATAGGAAAGGCGGAACCAACGGACGACATCACCCTGATGACGATCCGTAAGACGGGACCCGTCCTGCCTGTGACGATGCGTGTGCCTTGCCGCGAAGAACAATGGCGTGTGCTGAAAGGAACAATACATACCTTCGGCATGTGCGCCGGAATGGAGAAGAAAGCACTCAAGAAATTCGAGGTGGCAGCAGAAGAAGCAATCGTCAATATTCTGCATTATTCCCAGGCTTCTGAGATAGAATTAAAAATTAAAAATGAAAAATTAAAAATTATTCTCACCCTAACAGATGACGGAATCGCCTTTGACCCCACGGCACATGTGCCCAACGAGAAAGCGACCGACGAAAGACAGGTAGGAGGTCTCGGAATCCACCTCATCCGCCAGATCGTCGATGAGATCCGTTACGAACGGAAGGATGAGAGGAATATCCTCACGCTGGTTAAGAAAATTAATGCGTGATGACGAGGTCACGAGATTACGAAAAACAGAAAATCCTTTAAATTAAAATCAATATGAAAATCAACATTATTCCTAATGAAAAAGAGACGCGTGTTTGCCTCATCGGCGAACTCGACACGACAGTTACCACGACCCAAGTAGAGGACTTGAACCAGGTGTTGGCGCTTGCCGACAAAGCGCTGGAGATCGATTGTGAGGAGCTGGAGTATATCTCATCAGCCGGACTTCGATTCTTCATGCAACTCAAACGCGAGTCCGAAGCGAAAGGCGGTGCTATCCGCATCACCCACCTCAATGAGGACGTGAATGATATCTTTCGCATGAGCGGTTTTTATAACCTTTTCACAATAGAATAATATGGAACACTTAATCGAATACTTCAAAAAACACGTAGCCGAGCGTCCGAACGATATCTTCTGTATCGCCGGCGACAAACGCATCACCTTCGCTGAAGCGGATCGTTTGACGGAGACACTTGATCCGCAGTATGTCACCCGATGTGGTGACAAAGTGGCAGCGTTCATCGTGCCCCGTAATGAATTGATGGTACTTGTCCCCCTCGCGATCGCCAAGGCAGGTCTGACGGCTATGCCGCTCGATGGCTCTTATCCCGAAGAGCGACTGAACTACATGCGGGAAGATGCCGCCAAGTACGACGGCGACGAGGCTTTTGTGCTGCTCTATACCTCCGGTACGACCGGCATCCCCAAGGGTGTTATGCTCAGCGAAGCGAACATCCTGGCGTTCCTGGATTTTCATATTCAGGCAATAGGCTTGACACCGCAAAGCAAATACGCCACCTACGCCGGTTACGGTTTTGATGCCTTCCAGATGGACCTGTGGTGTTGCGTCCAATCGGGTGCTACCATCTGCATTGTGGGCGACGAGATCCGTTTTGACCTGGAGGGACTCAACCGATATATACAGGACGAGCACATTACCCACTGCTTTATGACCACCCAGATGGCAACGCAGCTTGTGCTCAATTATCCGGACATCCCGGGCTTAGAATGGCTCGGTACGGGCGGCGAGAAGCTCATCAGCCTCGATCCACCTTCGTATAAGTTGATGAACTGCTACGGCCCGACGGAGTGTACGGTTTATGTCAGCAGTTTCTTCGTGACCCAGAACGAACCGAATATCCCTATCGGCAAAGCCAATACGAACGGTACGCAACTCATCGTGGTCGGTCAGGACGGCAAGGAAGCACCTACCGGTACGGACGGCGAACTGTACGTAGCCGGACCACAGGTGTCGCTCGGCTATCTCAACCAGCCCGAGAA
>JAEEGF010794888.1_pt1 | contig 17109 bp, 13 predicted proteins | sample 9134171 | NCBI WGS metagenome assembly JAEEGF01 (sample SAMN16246542, study PRJNA631951) | gut metagenome | biome: gut microbiome; feature: rumen; material: AP-attached | host: Bos | place: Iran: Karaj | collected 2018-10 | reverse complement strand
GCGGCAGCATCGAGCTTACCGCTGTCCACGGCCTCTTATTAAATGCTTTTGTCCAGAATGAAAACGGTCATCGCAAAAATCAGCCCAATGCCGCCCACCCAAAAGAGAACCGGGTAGGCCGAATAGTACTCGGAGATATTGAATCCTTCGCTCAGCCCAAGCATATGCGATATCGAAACGAACGCCAATAATACAGGAAGAGCAGCGGTCAGCGCAGCGAATATTGCTGCGATATAGAGCGCAAAGGGAAGCGGAGCGCCGACTCGTCCCAACTGCTTTGCAAAACGTTCGGCTGCTGCGTAACGCTTCCTCGTCAGTGTTGTGTCGGTCTCGGCTGTTTTGAACACCTCACCGTCGGAAACTCTTTTTTTGATTGTCGTATTTGTGCCGAAAACGTATTTCATCTTACGTTCTCCCAATGATTGATATCATTACTATATCACTTCGTATGTGGTGTTTCAACATGGGAAGCGTAAAAACCTTGTAAATCAAATAACCCGAACATGGCATCACGTTTTTCACCGGGGGTATTAGGGGGCGTCCCCCTAAAGAAGAGCCCATTGGGCTCCCCACGACATTTGCGGCACACAAATGTCCTGCTGGTTACGAAGTTGATCCATGACGAGACCTTGTGCATGGGGTGTATCGTGCTATTAGTGAGGCCGTTTTTCGCAATGGCTCCCCTTGGCATCACAGGTCGGCGGCGTTTTTGCCCCGTGATGCCGTATTTGGGGTTTTTGGCATCACCCGAACAGCATGAGGCTTTCAAGCACATTCCTGTCATTTTCGAGTCTTTCTTCCTCGGTCATCTCCGCGGGCATCTTGGGCTTAAGCTCCGGCTGCCGCGGGGAGAAGTCGATATCCGATAATTCCTCGCGGACGACCGCGCGCACGTCCTCAAGCGTGAAGTCGCATTGATACGGGCGGCCGATCCTCTCCAGCGCCTCACCGATCGCCCTGACCGCGAAGGAGTTTATCGAACCGTGCTTTTCGCGGTCAAGGCTTTTGAGCGCCTCGCTTATCCGCCGCTCCTCGGGATCGTTCTGATCGAACCGCAGGTTCAGCCGGTAGTATTCCTTCATACTCCGCCGTCCTTCATTTGCAGGGAGGCTATGTACTCATACCCCTTCGCAGCGGCGCAGATGTCGTCGATGAATACCGTCCTGTCTTTCGTGTATTTGCCGAAGTTCTTCACGATGCGCCCGCCGCCGCCGGTGATATAGAGTGTCATAGTCCGTTCGTCGTACCCGTGCTCGCGAAGCCTCCTGAGTAGCTCCTCGCAGTAACGTGCCGCCGCTGTGCGTATGAGTTTCAGATCGTCCTTTGTGATATCCGCGCTGCCCGATATGAAAATGTCCTCGAGTATCGAATCGTCGAGGGCTTTGCCGTGCGCGTTCGAGTATTCCGCCCGCGCCGCCTGCATGCATTTGAATATGCCGAAGTCCTCGGTGAACATTTTCGTGACCTGCGGTTTTCCGTTCACGATGAACAGCGTATTGACCGTGCCGTAGCCGATATCCGCGATCACGTTCACGCCCTTCATGGAGGGAGCGAGCTCGGCTATTGCCGCGTACCCCTGCGGGTATATGCGCGCGCCCGATATGCGGACGTGGTAATCCGTCTTGCGGAAGGAGAAGCTCACCTCCTCGTTCTGTGTCAGGTACTTTGCGAAATCCGCCTTCTGCCCGCTCGTCCAGGTGAGCGGTAACCCTGCGGCGATGATGATATCCGCTTCGGTCAGCCCTTCGCCCGAAAGCTCCATAGCGATCCCCGCCAGCGTGAGCAGGTAAAAATCCTCGTCGCTCTGCTTTTTCGGCACGAATTCCTTGTGTCCCTCGCCGATAACGTAGTACCGCCCGCCGTACACGAGCATGTCGCTTGTGAACAGCGGCTCTTGATCGAAGCTCGCCACTCCCGCCTTGAAGATGTGGTTTGCGGTCTTGATGTTCCCGTAACCATGGTCGACGCCGATGATATAGGCGTCATTTAGTTTTTTCATTTGTATTCTCCTTTCAATGGTTGTTGTTGATTTCTGTTGGCTCTGCAAGGACGCGATTAATGTCCCATTGCTCGACCAAATAATCGATAACGTCACGCACATACTTCGCGCGAAGACGTTCCGATTGCATGATTTCTTTTGTCAGCTTAGGTTTTTCCAACTGCTTACCTCCTAAATATATAATCTGCTGTACCATAACTGGTACTCGATTTCGTTGCGTTAGCCGTCCCTTTACTGTATAATTCTGTTCCGGATACAGTAACCGCTTGATCCTCTATTGAGCGCTGTTAGTCGATCATGGCTGCCGTGAGCCTCCTTTCGTTTCGTATTGCGGAAATGTAACCTGTTAACCGCCATTGCAGATTACTTCCTCTACTTATAGGAGAAAAACAGGGGGCAAAACGGAACCGTTTTAGAACAAATTTAGAATATATTTTAAGGAGGTGAGAACCATGAGCGTTTCCGGTGATAATGATCCGATCATTGGACGTGATGATCTTGCCTTTTCTGATGGAATGACAGGCAAACAGCGCCGCCAGCTGAGGCTCGAGCGATTGGGTTTACTGGAGGATGAGCTTGAGAAGGACGACTGTTATCCCGAATATGACGACGAAGATACCGGCGAGAAGAGGCTTAAGCGGGAAATCCAGGCCGAGGCGCTTCGCAGGCTGGAACTTGCTGCGCGTACTGAGGAGGATTTCGCCTACATCATCAAGCAATGGGACAGGCTCGACAGTAACCGTGAGCGCAGGGAACGCGATCATGAGGTGCTTCGCGGCGATATTCCCCTTGAATATCAGGCAGTTCCGGATCCAAAGATATTTCCGCGCTGGATGAACGATCCCGCCTACAGACAGCTTAACAGCGGGTATTTCCTCGACGTGCTGTTCGATTGCCCGTATGAAATGCACGAGCTCGTCGCCGATGAATTCATCTCCGACTTAATCAAAAGCCTTAACGAATCGCAGAAGGAAGTGCTCTTCTTCCTCGGGTTGAGGCTATACAGCACCTCGAGGCTGGCAAAGATGCGCGGCCAGACCGCGAGGAACATACGCAAGGTCCGAGCAACCATCCAGCGAAAGCTCCAAAGAAAGCTCTATGTGTATTTGTCAAGCAAGGAACACCTCTCGCTGCGTGAAAGGACTTTCCTAATGGAGTATGAAAACGCGCAAAATAGCTATACCGAGATCAAATAAAGAAAAGCTGTTGACGAGGGCAATAGCTTCCTATATAATAGTAATATGTTTTAGGGGTATTTAGGTTACTATTCGTGAGGTGAAGGGTATGAAAAACATATTTCAACAGTCTAAATCGGTATGGGTCAGATATGACAGCTATGATATAAAGCCGGATGAACACGGTAAGCTGTATCTGACGCCTGCAAAGAGCGCAAAGCCGCATATCTACAATCCGATGAAGTGCGGACCCGAAATTGTCGCCGATGCGCTCAATGTTGGCAAACTCATCTTGGAAGGGAATAAGATATCTGATCCTAAGGTGAAGTCGGCAATACTTGAGTTTGCGGCAAAATATGGGCTCCTTGGGTTTATAACAAGCTTGCCTACTACTCCCGAATTTATGCATTATGAGTATGTATATCTTTTCAAGAACCCGTTTATCAGACATGAAAGGATGGAAACTCACGATTTCACAAACAGGTTTTTTCCGTTTGAAGAATTGGCTTACCATAAGGAGAAGGGAGAGGCCGTATGGGTTGTTGAAGGTGGTAAGGATATGCTTGATTTGACGATGGCCTTAAGTAATGAACCCATGTCGGTCAGCATGAGTGCGCATCGGTATTACTCTGAGCCTTACGAGTGGTATGCAGAGCAGCTAAAGGGCTTTGCATTCTCTTTCTTCAATGTTTTCTTTTACTATAGGGATGATGACTCAGCGCGTGATGAGGAAAGAGAGATGCTTCGCAAATCCATGAAAACCTTTGGAGGCACAGTACCGACCTACCATATCGAGCTTCAGGACAAGCCGATGTTGTATTGGGATTTCAGCTCTCTGGTGAGTGCGATCGGAATGATGCTCAGCTTAATGATAACGGATGAAGAGAACCCGCTCCGTGTGTGTAAGCACTGCAACAAGGTCTTCATCAGCACCCGCTCCAATGCCGCATTCTGCAGCCCGACGTGTAAGAACAGGTATAACGTGTATAAGTCGAGGGGGAAGGAGTTGCAATAATTATAAAGGGCCCCTTGATTCGTGAAACATTGAAAAAACAGGTCGTTTTTTGGTATACTGACAAATGTGGGCTAGCAACCATACGGGAACAAGGCAATTATACTATAAAGAATAAAATGAACGGAACAACAAAGGAGCAATCAATGGGGATTAAGTCACGAGAGCTTGAGCCAACAAAAGAGAATATTATTAGAACAATCCAAGAGGATCTTCTGGAAAGAAATGTTGATGTTTGGCAACTTGCTCGCTTCTGCGATGCGCAAGAGGGCAGATGCTCAATAGCAATAGATGCACGGTGGGGGGATGGTAAAACCTTCTTTATAAAGCAGACACAAATGCTTCTTGAAGCGAAGAACCCTAATTCTGTATCGCTGAGTAATGAAGAAAGGGCGATAGTAAATCAAGCATTTATGAGGTTTGAACCGTCCAGAGGAGAAGGGACTTGCCTTGAGCCACAGTTGTGCATTTATTATGATGCATGGTCTAATGATAATGATACAGACCCGATGCTGTCGCTTGTTCATGAAATAACGAAGACTGGTATTGGCGAATATGGAATTAAGACAAGCATAGACTTTGGCAAAGCCGTAGCAGGGATCGTTGATTTTTTCACTGGAAAGAACGTAAAAGATTTAATGGCTTTGTTGGAGGATAGAGACGCTCTTGCTGCTATTAGAAAGCAGAAAGGGGTCCAGGATTTGATTTCGGAGTATTTAGATGGTTTGTTGAGCGAACATGGCAACAGGCTGATCGTTTTTGTAGATGAGCTCGACCGTTGTAAACCGAGTTTTGCTGTTCAACTTTTGGAAAGAATAAAACACTATTTTACTAATGACAGAATCACATTTGTATTCTCTGTGAATACAGATCAGCTTCAGCATACCATAAAACGATACTATGGAGATGAATTTGATGCTTGCAGATACCTAGACAGGTTTTTTGATTATAGAATTGGACTGCCGCCTGCAAATACCACAAGGTATTTTGAAAAAATCGGATTAGATAATGACATGTTCTTTTTTGAAATAGTTTGCAAAGCGATTATCAAACGGTTTTCTTTTGGATTGCGTGAAGCAGAAAAGTTTTATAGAACGGCAAAAATAGCAGCTTATGAGCAGACACGTGAGAAAAGAACAAATGGGTTTTCGGAAAAAACAGGCATGCAGTTTATCTTTTGCTTTATTGTTCCGCTTTTGATAGCTTTGAGGATGAGGAGCATTTCGCAGTATAATCAATTTATAGCTGGGAAGGATCCTAATCCTATGCTTGAACTGGTTTCGGCAGAGGATGACGACATAGCTCAAAGCTATAAACACTTTCTTCAAGGAGAAAACGAGACCTTCATTGAAAAAGGAACGAATTCTTTTGTTATCGTGACTCTAAACGAGAAAATAGAGCAGGCATATAATGCGATTTTTGCAAACAGGGGTGAAAAAACTGATTATGCTGGTAGAATCGTTGTTGGACAGTGCGCATTTACGTCTGCAATGAAAGAAGAAGCTCTTAAGACAGCAAGTTTATTGTCTATAAGAGCAAGCTATGATTATTGAATGATGCTGAATACTATAGTAAAGAGCTGAAGAATATAACAGAAAACTAATTTGCGCAGCCCCGTATTGGTTGCTATAATAAAAAGAGAATCAATCTTGTGAGGTATGTCATGGATATCAACACCATTCTCAGTCAAATCGATCTTGGCAGTTACGCTATGCCTGTTTTCCAGCGAGGATATGTTTGGAACCGCGATCAGGTCAGGAAACTGATGAATTCCCTGTATCACGGATATCCCATCGGGGAGTTGCTTGTTTGGAATACGGAAACGGATCCGGGCCTTTCTCGTGGCGACGGTCCGCTCACGCCGGGCAACGTAAACCTGATCCTCGACGGGCAGCAACGAATGACAACGCTGTATGGCATCATTCGCGGAAAGCCGCCAAAGTTTTTTGAGGGCAGCGCGAGATCGTTTACAGACCTCTATTTCAACATTGACACAGAGACGTTTGAGTTCTATATGCCTGCCAAGATGAAGAGCGATCCCGCATGGATCAGCGTGACTGAGCTCATGCAGAAGGGGGCCTCCAAGTTCATTCAGGAAAAGATGACGTCTGATCCCGAAAATGCCGGTTTCTGGATTTCTCATATGTCAGTACTCAACAATCTTGACGGGATAAAGCAGCTTCAAATCCATGTCGAAACGGTTTCCGGCACGGATAAAACCATCGATGTTGTTGTAGATATCTTCAACAACGTAAACAGCGGCGGAACAAAGCTCAGCAAAGGCGACCTTGCACTTGCTAAGATCTGCAGCGAATGGGCGGATGCAAGGGACGAGCTGAAAGCGATCCTCGCTCGGTTCAATAGAGCGGGATACAGCTTCAGCATGGAGTGGTTGTTAAGATGCCTGACCGTTTACTTAACAGGCCAACCCTATTTCAATGTGCTTGGACAGATACCTGCGGATGAAATCAAGAAGGCGCTTCCAAAGACGGAGAAATTGATCGGGACTTGTCTTGATCATATCGGCACAAGGCTTGGCCTCGATCATGACCGCGTGCTTGGCGGCGTATTCTCGATCGTAACTATGATAGGTTACATCCGATATACCGGGGGGAAGCTCTCCGGCAGCAGCGAATGGGACAGGCTTCTTTACTGGTACGTTCATGCCTTCCTGTGGGGTCGTTACGGCAGTTCAACAGAGAGTAACCTGGCGCAGGACCTTAACGCCATAAACCGTGGTGACGGAATAGAAGGCCTGATCAAACAGTTGAAACAGTCACGCGGGGACCTCACGATCCGTCCGGAGGATTTCTGGGGCTGGTCAACCGGTGCAAGGTTTTATCCGCTGCTCTACATGCTTACGAGAACCAACCATTCACGCGATTGGGGAACGAATCTCGAACTCAGCAGCAATCTGCTTGGGAAGAACTCGTCTCTTGACGTCCATCATATTTTCCCCAAAGCAGTATTATATAAAGCGGGAAAGAGCAAAGCTATAGTAAATGCTCTGGCGAATTATGCATTTCTAACGAAGGATACGAACCTGGAGATATCCGACCGGAAGCCAGAGGATTACTTTCCTGTGTATCGTGCAAAATGCCCAGGCGCTATGGATACGCACTGGATACCGGCTGATCCCGAGCTCTGGAAAATCGAAAACTATGAGGAATTTCTAAAGCAGCGCAGAATACTTCTGGCAAAAGCAGCCAACGCCATATTGGATTCGCTGTATAAGGGATCTATCGCCGAAACGGCTATTGAATCCTATGCAACGAAAGAATATCATGAGGCGCTTTCCGAAGAGGAAGAGATCGAAGAAGTATCCGCTTGGATGGAAGAGAAGGGCCTAAAGCCCGGTACAACTAACCATGAGCTTTTGGACAATGATGGAAATGTCGTTGCAATCATCGACCTCGCTTGGCCGCAGGGCATTCAAAGCGGCTTGAGCGAACCGCTCGCTCTCTTGCTCAATGAAACGGCGGAAACACAAGCGACCGTTAGCAAGTATGGGTATCGTTATTATACTAGCGTGCGCGAGTTTAAAGAGTATGTTGAAGCGATTTATCTGAACTGAGAAGGGAATGAATGATCAGGAAAGGCCTCCCGCCGCTTTGGCGAGAGGCCGATCTTTATGCAAGCGTTCAGTTTTTTCCATGGCAGCAACTCTCAATAATACTGCTCAACGTAGCTGTATGCTCTGTTGAAGACATCAGTATCCTTGATCCTGTACTTCCTCATAACGATATCGCGAAGATTTCTGCTGACTTCTTTTCTGCCGGTCGAAGTGTTTTGCCAACCGGGGAAGCGGACGATTTTTACAACACCGTCGATATCGTTAACGATTCGTTCTACGATGACGGGTGTGTTTTCATTGCGAATGTTCTGGAACAGCTCTGTCAAAGCCGCTTTGCCGCGTGCGGTAGGATCCTCTTCGGAAACGGGAGTCTGCCTCATCATCTGAGCGGCATCCTTTGCAAGGAGGAGAAGTGCTTTGAGGAACTGGATGCTCGTAAGCAGGCCGGCTTCATGTTCTTCACGCAGCTTTTCCATTCGTTCGCCAAGAGCGACAAACCTCGGATCATCCAGATGAGAACGGATTATGGCCGTAAGGTCGATCTCGACCTTCCTGCGCTTCTTATCGGGAAGCGCCTCTCCGGAGATGAACTTCTCAATGATCTCCGCGTCCATAGCAAGCACGGCTTCCGTTTCATCGATGCCGACAACGGAAATATTCTCATGCACGAGCTGCAGAGTCTTGGGACCGAGCGCGGCCCAAATCAGGCGACCTCGTTCATCCGTCGGTCGGATTGAGTCATAAACCTTCGACAGCCACTTATACTCGGCTTTATATGGGTTCAGGCAGGCGTCCGGTGAAAGCGCATTCCAAACGCGGTTGAGAGCACGATAACTTGCGCCGAACTTATCCTTGGTTTCGTCATCAGGCAGGCAGTCCTGAGCGGCTACAAGCCCCTCCCAATCATCCCGAGTGCGGTCAACGCCCGGGAAGAAGCGAATGCAGTCTTCGACCATCTCGGGCACCTTGCCCTTTACGCTCTCAATATTTGAAATGATCTGTTCGACCGATTCGGAATCAAAGAACAGCGCCTTTGCGACGTTATCGAAGATACCGATATAATCAACGATCAAGCCGTAGGTCTTATCCTGATTGAAAACACGGTTGGTACGGCAGATAGCCTGGAGGAGAGTATGATCCTTCATGGGCTTATCGAGGTACATCGTCTGCAGGATCGGAGCGTCGAATCCGGTCAGAAGCTTGCTGGTAACGATAACGATCTGAAGAGGGTTGTTCGGGTCTCGGAAATCATCAAGGACTTTCGCTTCTTCATCACGGCTGCGGCGCCATTTCTTATACTCGTCAGCTTTATCGTTATTGGTATCCATGACAATGGTCGAAGTCGCTTCGCCGAGCAGCTTATCAAGCTCGTTTTTATAAAGCACGCAGCATTCACGGTCATAGCAGACGACCTGAGCCTTGAAGCCGTTCGGATTGACTTTCGTCATAAAATGATTGGCAATATGCTCACAGACCGCGCGGATGCGGTGCGGATCCTTCATGATCGCGGACATACGAACCTTCTGCGCAACCTTTGAACGCTCTTCCTCCGTAAGATCCGCTTCATTCGCAAGCTGATTGAAAGCTTCGTCTATGGCGTCCTGATCCACGTGAAGCTTTACGGGGACGGGCTCAAAATGCAGCGGCAGCGTAGCTTTATCGCTCACGGAATCGGCAAAGGAGTAACGGCTCATATAGCCGGTGCGATCCTCCGCGGCACCGAAGGTAGCAAAAGTGTTTTTGTCAAGCTTATTGATAGGGGTACCGGTGAGTCCGAAGAAGAATGCGTTGGGCAAGGCCATGCGCATGCGTGCTCCCAGGTCGCCCTCCTGCGTGCGGTGAGCCTCGTCGACCATAACAATGATGTTGTCACGGTAATTGATGGCTTCGGTGATCTTCGCAAATTCAAATATCTTTGTTATGATGACCTTGCGGATATCGGTTTTGAGCAGTTTTATGAGCTCTGCGTTTGTATCTGCCGGCACAAGATTAGGCACGTCGGCCATAGAGAACGTGCCGAAAATCTGTCCGCTCAAGTCGATTCGATCGTTTACGATGATGACTGTCGGCGAATTAAGCTCCTTCATCATACGGAGCTTCTGTGCGGCAAAGACCATCAGCAGCGACTTGCCGCTTCCCTGGAAATGCCATATAAGGCCCTTCTTGGGGTATCCTGCCTTGACACGATTGATTATAAGGTTGGCGCCTTCGAACTGCTGATAGCGGCAGACGACCTTTATCTTGCGGTTGTGCTTGTCCGTTGAGAACAGCGTGAAATAGCGGAACAGATCGAGGATCACGTCCTTGCGGGTGATGGAAGCAACGCTCTTTTGAACCTTTGAAAAATCGCCCTCCTCATGGGGAATATCGGCATACCAAGGTCCCCACAGGGTAACGGGAGCGTTTATCGCGCCATAGCGGAAGCCCTTGCCCTCGGTGGCAAAGTTGAAGATGTTGGTAACGAACATCTCCGGAATGGACTTTTCATAATTGAGGATATCGCCCGCGCCGTCCATCCAGCTTATGGAAGGACGAACCGGGGACTTCATTTCACCGATCGCCACGGGGAACCCGTTGATAAGCAGAACGACGTCAAGCCGCTTTCCGCCTGCGGCCTGCGGATACACCCATTGATTCGTTACAACGAATCGGTTGTTTGCGGGATTATCATAATCGAAAAAGCGGATGCTGATCGAACGCCCGTCCTTGTCGAAGGGGAAGCTGTTCTCCTCGAACACCAGCTTTTTGAAACGCTCATTCTGCGTTACAAGATCGTGGGGACGCACGGTGGAGATCAGCGCACGCAGTTTATAAATGACTGTGTCGGCATGGGAAGGATTCTCCGCTATGCAGGGATTGAAGCGGATAAGCGCATCGCGAAGATGCGACTCCACCATGACGTCTGAATCCGCGCGGGGAAGCTCCGACGCGGGAATGTACTCCCAACCGTTTGCCTTGAGAGTGCTTATGACCATATCTTCAACCTGCTGCTCAGTAAATGTTCCGGGCATTGTGCTGACCTCCGTTTTTTGTTTGTTGGCATTATTATAGCATAAAACGTATTGCTGCGGTCGCTTTTTCGGCGACATTTTTTGATTTATCGCTCTGTTCAACAAAGTGATTGAATGCCTGTTGCTGATCCATAGTCGGGACAGGAATCCTAATTCCTTTGATTGCTGCCAGATTTAGCGTTTTCTGTGCCACTCCTAGGACGAGCACCTCTATCTGTTCCTGTACGCCAGCAGACAGTATCGCTGTATGCAAGTAAGTGCTATCAACCATATTGTGGTCAGGCTTCAGATAAGCGATATGCCTTTGGAAGCAAAACGGCCTTTCTTCTTTTACAATCGCAGGGTGGCCGTATGACCCGACTGTTGAAAGCAGAATATCACCTATCTCTATTGGCGTCCGTTTTATCAGTACATCGTATGTCTCCTTGGTAATGAACTTTGGAGTCTCGTAGGTAATTACATTTCCTGTAATGTTGGAGACCAGCAGAAACGGTATCCCTTCATCTACAAACTTTGGCGGCTGATGCGTCCCGTCAGTTATGATTCTGCATACCTCCGATAGCGGTTTATAGTCGGATTCTGGAATGTCACCAAACATCTCGATAAATTGCGATTTGAACCGCCAAATTTTGATTTATCGCTCTGTTTGATGAACTCTGCAAACTGCTGTTGTACATCGTTTGGTGGTAATGCTATCTCCATATTTTTGATATAGGAGACAGCACCTATGTTTTTTATTGCCGACCCTTTTGTTTCTAACTGATCCACCGAATTTCTCATATATGTCAGGAACACTTCAGGCAGCATTTTTCCATTCAAACGAAACTTACAAAGGGCTTGATTTATAATTCCAGCTTCAGCATCTTCGGGAATCTGGTATAAACAGCCGATTGTACCTGAACAACTCATAATAAAGTCGCCTGGCCCACAAGAAAAGCGCTTAAGTTCTTGATACTTTTCTTGCGTTACATAGCTTTCTCCCAAATCCGCAGATTTTTGAATTGCGTTCTTTTGCTCATAGACTTTTACAGTATCCGTTCCTTTTCCCACAAAAAAGCTAACCTTCAACGCACTACCGAAAGGCCCACGAACTATCGAATCACATAGTGTTTCTAACTTTACAAGAGGCCATCCCTTTTCCACGGAGAACATCTCGATAAATTGCGATTTCACCAAATCATCAGTACGGGCAATCAACTCCCGATATGCGTTTTTCGTCCGTTCCATTGCCCACAGCAAATCGGCAATACGCTGTTGACGTTCGATCGGAATAAGTTCGAACTCAAATCTTGCAAAATCTTTCCAATTCAAGAAGAACGGGAGGCCGCCCTTTTTATTTTCCTCCGCAAACTGCCAGAACTCAGTGGTCTGGAGGATGAAAGGAAGAAGTGATTGCAAAAGAACGTTGTTATCTTTTGTTCTGCACACATAACTAACGTCTGAACAAATTCCGTCGAAATCAACCATGCTTGCCTTCCGAAGATGGGGATTTCTGGACATCAGAAGGACATCTCCTTTTTGAAACCGCATATGGAACGCAGGACCGATCGTACTGCCTTGAATAAGCCCCTTGCGGCGAACCGTTATTTCATCGCCGTCAATGTGCTCGCCGCCAACATAGAATTCTAAGTCGGTGGTATCTTTATCAACCTTATCTTTTATGTGATTAACGACATCGCCCAGAAGCACTTTAGCCATTGGTTTCGTCCTCCTCGTCAGATATCATGTCTGTCAATATCGCATACTCTTCGTGCATTGTGGCAAACCCTGCCATCCACTCGCCAAGCGTATCCTCTATCACAGTCGCATCGAGGCTTTCTGTTTCACCCTTCCTGACATACTTTGGTACGCCAAGTGTTCCGTTGTTCTTTACTATTTCGTCTATAGATGCTATGGAAGAGAAACCGTCAATCTCCTTGAACTCATTATAACAATTAACAATCGTTTTAATGTGCTCGTCCTCCAAATAGCTTTCGGAGTTTTTGCGGGTAACAAGTTTTTTCGCGTCGATGAAAAGAACTCGACCGCGACGCTCAACAGGCTTTGTCATTCTGCAAATAACGACGCAGGCTTCCATAGGAGAATTGTAAAACAGGTTTTTTGCAATACCGATTACAGCCTCGACAGCATCCATTTGAACAAGTTTTTTGCGCATCTCACTCTCCTCATCACGAGTAAGAATCCCATGCGGGAATAGAATGGCGCAGCGGCCTGTATCGGGCTTCATACTTTTTATGATGTGCTGAAAGAATGCAAAGTCCGCACGCCCCTGCGGAGGCGTCCCGAGGAAGTTGCGTCCATACTTATCATTCTCAAAAGCACCGCGGTCCCACTGCTTTATGGAATACGGCGGATTGGCGAGCACGATATCAAAACGCTTCAACTGCCCGTTTTCGATGAAAGCGGGGTTCTTGAGCGTATCGTCGTTGACTATATTGAAGTCCTCCACGCCGTGAAGGAACAGGTTCATGCGGCCGATAGCGCTTGTCAGCTGATTGATCTCCTGACCGTAGGCCTGAAGGTTGCGCCATTCCTTGCCCTGATCCTTGAGGTGAGCTATGCAGGAAATGAGCATGCCCGCGCTGCCGCAGGTGGGATCGTAAACCGATTCGCCGCTTTGGGGCTGCAGTATCTCCGTCATAAGATGAACGACGGTGCGGTTGGTGTAGAACTCCTGCGCGGTATGGCCGCTGTCGTCGGCAAACTGCTTGATTAAGTATTCATATCCCTGACCGAGCTCGTCCTCGGGACAGTTTTCAAGGGAAAGATTGAGCGTGGAAAAGTGCTCGAGCAGATCCCGCAGGAGTCTGTCCGGCAAACGGTTTTTATTCGTCCACGCACCGTCGCCGAATATGCCCACCATCTTTTCACCGTTGGCTTTTTCAATCTCACGGAAGGCGGAAACTATGGCGGCGCCGACGTCCTCGGTCACCTGACGCACGTCGTTCCAATGGCGTCCCTTGGGAATGATAAACTTGTGAAGCTCGTGCTCGGGATAGAGCTCGATATCATCGCCGTATTTCTCGACAGCATGAGCGGTTTCTTCATCGTAAACGTCGCATATGCGCTTGAAGAACATGAGCGGGAATATGTACTGCTTGTATGCGCCGGCGTCGATATTGGTGCGCAGCAGGACGGCGGACTGCCAGAGGTAGGATTTAAGTTCATCCAACGTGATTCGATCAGCCATCGATGTAACCCCCTTCCTTGAGTAGCTTCATAAGCGCTTCCTCGCTCTCTTTTACTTCCTTCAGCGCCGCCATGAACTCGGCACGCACTTTCTTGGGATCGATGGGAGGCGGAGGCGTTTTCTCTATGTAGGCGTTCGGCGAAAGGGTATAATCCTTTGACTTGATCGTGTCAAGATCAACGATCGCACATTTATCAACAATGTCCTTATAGCCCGTCCAAAGCTCGTACACCTCGTTCGTATTCGCTTCGGTCATAACGTTTTTGGCGCGCTGGGCGGTATAGATATTAGTCGCGTCGATCATGCAGATCTTGCCGCGGTGAGCAAGGGGCTTGTTATTGTTCAGGAACAGGATACAAGCGGAAACGCCCGCGCCGTAGAAAAGGTTGCCGACGAGGGTTATAACACATTCGACGCAGTCGGTTTCGATCATTCTCTGGCGGATCGTGCCCTCGCGCCCGCCGTGGAACAACACGCCCTGCGGCATAACAACGGCACAGCGGCCTTTGCCGGGGCGCATGGACTTATACATATGCTGCAGCCAGGCATAATCCGCATTGGAATCAGTCGGGCTGCCCCAGATATTGCGGCCCCACTGGTCTGCTTCGAATATCTCCGCTCCCCAGTGATCAAGGCCAAACGGCGGATTGGCCAGCACGCAATCAAACTGCTGAAGCTGACCGTTATGGATGAACATGGGCTTGCGGAGCGTGTCCTCGCGGATGATCTTGAACTCCTTGGCCCCATGAAGGAAGAGGTTCATACGAGCTATGGCCGAGGTGGAAAGGTTCTTTTCCTGCCCGTAGATCTTGCCGTATGAAGCCTTTTCATCATCCATGTTGCGGATGGCTTCGATCAGCATGCCTCCCGTACCGCACGCCGGATCGTAAACGGACTCGCCCGATTTCGGCTGCAGCAGACGGACCATGAGCTTGACTACGGAACGCGGGGTGTAGAATTCACCTGCGTTTTTCTTGCTCATATCCGCGAACTTTTTGATGAGGTATTCGTAGGCGTCGCCCATGACGTCGGCGGAATAATTATGATTGCCGACCGGGAGAGCGGACATATGCTCTATCAGATCCTTGAGGCGCTCGTCATCGAGCTTGGTTTTATCGGTCCAGTTGGCGTCATCAAAGGAGGAGAACAGCCCTGCAAGGGTGTCGGGATTGGCGTGCTCGATACCCATCATGGCGTCGACGATCGCCTTGCCGACGTCCTCGTTCGTTTCTCGGACGTCCTTCCAATGACAGCCTTCGGGGATCACGAAGGTGTGAAGCTCATCTTCCGGGTAGAAGATGATGTCTTCGCCGTATTTCTGTGTATTATAGGCAGTTTCTTCATCGTAAACGTCCGAAAGACGTTTGAAGAAAAGGATTGGGATCACATAGGATTTATAGTCGTCCTGATCGATGGGGCCGCGCAGGATGTTGCAGCATTCATACAGATGGCTGTAAAGCTGATTTGCGGTGGTTTCACGGTCAACGGTATCAATGCTGTGCTCGGCCGCTTCGGCCATATCAAATGCGTCGAACATGGCTTGCTGCCTGCTTTCGGAAGCGGTTTCGGCTTTGGGAGCGAAGGAAACGGGCCTTGTGATATCCTTGCCGACCGTTTTTTCAACGGTCATGCCGTATTTTGCTTCAAAAGCCATCAGGATATCAAGCTGAGTCTTATCGAGATATGTTATGGCGTGCTTGCGGATATCAGAAGGAATGCCGTAATATGCTTCGGCGATACCGCCGGTGATAGCAGCGATCGTATCACTGTCGCCGCCTATGGAGATCGCGTTGCGGATAGCGTCCTCAAAGCTCTCGGATTCAAAGAACGCTTCAAAAGCCTGCGGCACGGAACCCTGACAGGTCACGTCAAAGGTGTATGTCGGGCGGATATCGTCAAGACGGAAATCGATGGGATAGTAGTTCTTGACGATATGATCGCGTATCTCCAGCATGCTGCAGCCTTGCCGCGCCATGAAAATCGCTACGGCGGTTGACTCGGCGGCCTTGATGCCCTCGGGATGATCGTGTGTGACCTCGGTTACGGCCTTAGCAAGAGCTTTGGCCTCTTCAACGGTTTTTGCCGCAAAACCGCACGGGCTTACACGCATAGCCGCACCGTTGCCGAAGCTGCGATAGGGCTTTGGATCCTCGGCATAAAGCCAGTTGCGGAATTTACCACCATATCCCGCGCCGGGATACATGCGGCCGAGCTTTTGCATATTGGCTACAGACCGCTTGGACAGCTTACTGTAGTCGCCCTTGCAGTCCAGAATTGACTGCGCGACGGCCAAAGACATAATGCTGTCGTCCGTCGGATGACAACGATAGGTCAAAAACTCAAAGTCCTTGGTCTTGATATTGTGCCACTCGAATCGCGAGCCGACGATGTCACCGATTATTGCACCTAACATATAATTCTCCTTGGAGCAATTATGTTTATAGATGGGGATATTATACAACAGGATCATGGGAAAAACAAACCCATTATGGTGTCAGCTTAATTATGTTACCTATTTTTCAAAGAAACAAAAGAACCAATTGGTTGCGGGATTTGTTGGTTTTTGTTGAAATGCATTATTAAATATGCTATAATATACAAGAAGTTCAATTGACCTTTATCCAGCTTCAGAAGGAGATAAGTATGTATCTTACCATTAAACAGCATGATGCGTTTAGAACCCTTCTTATGGGTTTTGAAATACCGTTCAGAAACTATATTGCAAAAAAACTGTTGACTTCATATCCAAATGAGCTGCTGTTCCAATCAATCATGATGACAAAAAGAGCGGCGCTGACACCATCAAGTCCGGATTATTTGAGAAGTGTTTTACCTTCTGCGTGTAGCGAGAGCAAGCTGAGAAAAACTTATTCGAAATTTCAAACAGCGTTAACTTCTGCTGAAGAAATAATAACGGAAGATATAGAAATACCTATGGTTGGCGCTTTAAATCTGATAACGTTTGCGCTAACAGATGTTTACGGAGAGCTGTATTCTTTATTCGGTTCATATAACGAGTATTGTGATCGAGCAGAATTGTATAGGTATGCAAGGAATAAACTCGAGCATCCTGGCAGTCGCACACTCGAGGACTCACATCTTGTGCCTGTATTATCATTTGTTAAGGATATTTGCATATTTATTGATG
>JAEEGF010900392.1_pt1 | contig 17111 bp, 6 predicted proteins | sample 9134171 | NCBI WGS metagenome assembly JAEEGF01 (sample SAMN16246542, study PRJNA631951) | gut metagenome | biome: gut microbiome; feature: rumen; material: AP-attached | host: Bos | place: Iran: Karaj | collected 2018-10 | reverse complement strand
TGTTGTTCTGTACGACGATGTGGGCCCAGAAGGTCGATATCAAGGGAACCGTTGTCGATACAAACGGCGAGGCGCTGATAGGTGCCTCAGTCGTCGTCAAGGGAAACACATCGGTCGGTACGATTACTGATTTCGATGGAAACTTCTCTTTGAGTGTTCCCTCTGAGAGCACGACCATCGTTGTCTCTTACGTAGGAATGGATACCCGTGAGCTGAAAGTGGGTAAGCAGCGTAACTTTAAGATTACGCTGTCTGACAATACTCAGCTCTCGGAAGTGGTAGTCGTTGGTTTCGGCCAGCAGAAGAAAGCCTCGGTGGTGGGTGCTATTACGCAGACAACAGGTGAAGTGCTTGAACGTTCAGCAGGTATCGGTAGCGTCAGTGCAGCACTCACGGGTAACGTCCCAGGTGTCGCCACCATCGCTTCTACTGGTCAGCCAGGTGAAGAGGATCCGCGAATTTATATCCGTGGTGCCGCAGCATGGAACACGGATGCCCAGCCGCTGATCCTCGTGGACGGCGTGGAGCGTGAGATCAAGTCCGTGGATGTGACATCTGTCGCCACCGTCTCGGTACTGAAGGACGCCTCTGCTACAGCTGTGTATGGTGTGAAAGGTGCTAACGGTGTTATCCTGATCACCACCAAGCGTGGTGTGGAAGGTAAGGCAAGAATTGATGTCGGCTTTAACGCGACATTGAAGGCTGTGTCAAAACTCCCGCGCAAGTACGATTCTTATGATGGTTATATGTTCCGTAACCAGGCCATTGAGCATGAGCTTGCTATCGGTGGTGACGCTTCCTGGGCATACTACCGTCCGCAGACGTTCATCGAGAACTTCCGCAACCAGGACAGGAGGGTGAAGCCTAACTACAGCGCCGACGGTACGTACTTGGGGGAATACAGCCAGGCAGAGCGCTATGCGAACATTGACTGGCAGGACGAGATGTTTGAATCGACGGCATTCTCGTATAATACGAACCTGAATATCTCGGGCGGTACGCAGTTCGTGAAGTATTTCGTGGCCTTCGACTTCCAGAACGAGGGTGATATGACGAAGATTTGGGATAACCATCAGGGGTATACGGGCGGATATGCGTACAATCGTCTGAACGTGCGTTCGAACCTGGACTTCCAGATCACGAAGACGACTCAGTTCAAGGTGAATCTGGCAGGTTCGAATGCCCAGCAGAAGACTCCGCGTTATTATTATGGTAATAATGGTGAGTTCTTCCAGCAGCAGAAATGGGCGGGTGCATACGGTATGGCGCCAAACCTCTTCCCCGTTCAGTTCTCTGACGGTTCTTGGGGTTATTATCCGTTGGTTTCCAATATCGAGAACTCTCCTGCCAGTGTGGCCACGTCAGGTTATGAGTTGAAGACCATCACGCGCGTTTTCACTGACTTCGCGCTGGAGCAGAAACTTGATTTCATCACCAAGGGCCTTGTTGCACGTGGTACTATTTCCTGGGACAACCAGTTCAATGAGAGTGACCGTGGTATCTCTGACTTGCACACGACCAAGAAAGCATATATGCTTCCTGAGGTCGGTCAGATGCTTTGGGAGAATGAAATCAATGCCACAACAGGTTTCGATTTCTATGAGAGCCGTGACTGGTCAACGGTTGCAGGTACTGTGAACCAGACATACCGTGCAACGGAAATGTCGCTTCAGCTGTTCTGGGGTCGTCAGTTCGGTGACCATAACGTGACGGTCATGGGTAACTGGAAGCGTCGTATTCAGGCTGGTAATGCAGACCTTGAGGATCGTCGTGAGGACTGGGTGTTCCGTTCCACATACGACTATAAGAGCAGGTATTTCGCCGAGGTCAATGGTGCTTACAACGGTTCACAGAAGTTCTCTCCGGACAACCGCTTTGTATTCTTCGCCTCAGGTGCCTTAGGCTGGATGCTCTCGGAAGAGAAATTCATGAAGAAGCTGAAGGACAAGAAGATTATTGATATGTTTAAGATCCGTGGCTCTATCGGTGAGATCGGTGATGACGCTGGTGGTGCCCGTTGGGCTTACCTGACCACTTGGGAAGTTACGAACAGTGGTAATGGTTTCAACATGGGTCTTGATGGCTCAGCAAGCCCGTTCATCGGTTATAAGGAAGCTGTTATTGCCAATCCTGACCTCCGTTGGGCTACTGTGGTGAAAAAGAACATCGGTTTCGACTATGCTATCCTTGGTGGTATGTTTGCAGGTAGCTTCGACTATTTCCGCGATGACCGTAAGGATATCTTCATCTCAGGAAGCAACCGCAGTGTACCTTCTTACTACGGTGCAGCCACGAACCCTGACATCAACAAGGGTAAGATGAAGAACCACGGTTTCGAGTTTGAAGTCCGTTTCAACAAAGTCTTGAATAACGGTATGCGTTTCTGGGCAAATGCCAACTACACGTACGCGCATAATGAAATTATAGAAAAGGATGACCCCGCACTGATTCCTGCTTACCGCAAGGCTGAGGGTTATTCTCAAGGCCAGTACATTTCATTTATTGACAACGGCTTCATTGGCACTTACGATGAACTCTACAGTACGCCGGCACGTGAGAAGGACGACAGTCAGGTGCTGATCGGTGACCATTATGTCGTGGACTTCAACGGTGACGGTGTCGTCGACGAGACCAACGACCAGGCTCCTTACGGTTATACCGGTACTCCGGAACACACCTACAATGCTACTATCGGCTGGGAATGGAAGGGATGGAGCTGCTTTGCCCAATTGTATGGTGCAACAGGTGTCACACGTGACGTAGGCCTCACTTCCTTCAACAATAAACTTCTGACTGTCTATGACAATGGTCTTTGGTGGAATCCTGTAGACAGAGGCGGTGAAGTGGTCGTTCCGCGATTCACCACGCAGGTTTCCTATAACGATGGTACGCAGTATCTTTACGACGGCTCGTATTTCCGTCTGAAGAACGTGGAGATAGCTTACACATGGACGAAGGGCTGGATCAAGAAACTCGGTTTCACAAGCTTGAAGCTTTATGTGAATGGTAATAACCTCTTCCTGATCACGAAGATGCCTGACGACCGTGAGAGTAACTATGGATTTAGTGGTGGCGGTGGTGCTTACCCAACTGTCAGACGTTATAACTTCGGTGTGAAACTCAATATCTAAGACAGAGTATGTTTTTAAGACATAGTAACAGAATAACAATATAGATTATGAGATATAGTATAAAAACCCTTTTGTTCGGTTCGCTGTTCCTTGTGGCAGGAAGCAGTTCCCTGACTTCGTGTACCGACTGGCTCGACAAGGACCCGGAGTCTATCGTGGCAGAGGATGAGGCCTTCAAGAACTTCCGCAACTTCCAGGGATATATTGAGGAGATCTATAACCTGATTCCTGATAAGCAGAAGATCAACTATTGTACGGCATGGAATTTCGGTGATGACGCCGTTCACAATCCGGAGGGTTATGCGCACATGGACCACCAGGTGGACCTCGGTAACTATCGTAACTGGTATACCAATAGCCAGTGCTGGCTGAATGGTGACAGAAGTTCTCTCTGGAGAAACTCATGGTATTGCATCCGCAAGTGTAATATGGGTATTGAGAACATCAAGTCGCTCGTAGGAACAGACGAGGAGCGTGACCTGCTGCTCGGACAGATGTATTTCTTCCGTGCATGGTGGCATTTCGAGCTGATTTGCTATTTCGGCGGTCTTCCTTATATCGATGAGGCTTTCTCTTCAGAGATCCCCGAGCTGCCGCGCCTTTCATTCCAGGAATGTGCAGACCGCTGCGCAGAGGACTTTGAAAGGGCATACGATCTTCTTCCTTACGACTGGGACGAGACACTGGCCGGTATGCAGACTGCCGGAAAGAACGACCTGCGCGTCAACAAGTTCATGGCACTCTGCTATCTTGGCAAGTGCTATCTCTGGGCAGGTTCTCCTCTCATGAAGGAGTTTGAGAAGACCAAGAACGGCGGTGTGGCCCAGCTCTTGGGTGCCAGCTCCAACGGCAAGACTTACGATTATGATGTCGCCTACTGTAAGAAGGCTGCTGAGACTCTTGGCAAAGCGCTTGACCTGGTGAAGAAAGGCACGGTGAGGTATAAACTGGCTGAGTTCAGGTATTCCAGCATCTACGATCACCAGCGTGACGAGAATGCAGAGACCTGCTATTCCGACATCTTCTATACGGTGAAGCAGAGCTGGATGATGCCTGGATCTACGGAGGCCATCTTCCGCGGTGCTTATCCTGGTGTCAACTCTGCTAACTGGAACTGCGCCAAGATCTTCGGCCCCAAGGTTGCTGGTCTCGTGGCCCACGACAATATCATTCACCACCCGACGGCCAACCTCGTAGACCAGTACGGCATGGCCAACGGGCAGCCCATCTATCTCGTTCAGAACGGTCAGTATGTGATCAACGAGAAAGCCGGATGGGATAAGGAGCATCCCTATAAGGATCGCGACCCGCGTTTATATCACGATATCGTGTTCGACGGTTTCCACTATGTGCTCAGCACGGATGCCCTGGACGGGGAGCAGAAGAAACTTGAGTACTGTGACCTCTTCACAGGCGGTGCCATGCGTGCTATTGACAATGCCAGCAGCACAGGCTACTTCATTCAGAAGCTGATACCTCACCAGTGTAATGAAGGTGACAGATGGTACGACTGGGACTATGCCTTCCAGAGCTATCTGCCTTACATGCGACTGGCAGACATCTATCTGATGTATGCAGAGGCCAGGGCTGCTATCGCCACTGCCGCCAGCGACCTGAAGGACAGACCTAACTATTGTCCCTCGTTCTCTGCTGTTGAAGCCATCAACGCACTCCGTGACCGTGTGAACTCTGATGACTATCCTATGGAGCATGTCGTGGCTAACTGTATGGACACCAGGGAGCACTTCATTGATGAGGTACGCCGTGAGCGTGCTGTGGAGCTTGCCTTCGAAGGCTTCCGCTGGTGTGACCTCCAGCGCTGGCTCCTCCTCACGGAGGCTCCTTACCTGATGAAATACTCTCATGAGTTCGAGCGCCTGGAAGATGCATCCTGGTTTAAGGACCACGATCCGAAGGACGCCAAGATTGGTAACTTCCACAGGGAAGAGCTGATTACTCGTCGTCTGGAGTCAAAGCACTATTGGTTCCCGCTTCCCGACAAGGACATCTATCTTTATGAAGGATTCCCCCAGAACCCGGGATGGTGATAAAGGTAAAAAGGTAAAAAGGTAAAAAGGTAAAATTGATAATTGACAATTTTATGAAACATATAAAAAGAAACATATTTCTCTTTGCCATGTTTGCGGTATCGCCTGTGACGGCCAATGCCCAGACCGATGACGACGCTGATTCCACCGTGGTGAAAAAGAAAGTCCATGTTGCTTTCCGCGACAAGGATCCCGACCATCTTCTCGGAGGCATTTCCTATGTTGACATGGAAGAGCTCCAGAAGAAAGATTATATGACGAGTAGCCTTGAGGACATGTATGCGCTTGTTGGCGGATGGAATGGCAACAACCTTTGGGGTATGGACAATGACCGTCTGGACAATAATGACAACAGCAATATGCCGCTCGTCATTATCGACGGTGTGAAGCGTCCGTCGAACAATGTGCTTCCTTCTGAAATAGAGCAGATCACCTTCCTCAAGGGTGCACAGGCTGTCGTACTCTATGGCTCCAAGGGTGCCAAAGGTGCTATCCTGATCACCACCAAGCGTGGCAAGGTGGACGGTCTTCAGATCCAGGCCAATGCCAATACAGGTTTCCATGTGGCGAAGGAATTCCCTGAGTATCTCGGTTCTGCAGAGTATATGACGCTTTACAACGAGGCCCGTGCCAACGACGGACTCGAAGCGAGATATTCCCAGCAGGATATCTACAACCATGCTTCGGGTCTCAATCCTTACCGTTATCCGAACGTGAACTACTATTCTGACGAGTATGTCCGTAAGGCTTACAACCGTTCAGAGGCAACGTTGGAGATACAAGGTGGTGGTAAGCGTGCCCATTTCTACACGAATATCAATTATTATCGTATTGAGGATCTCCTCAACTTCGGTGATGCAAAGGACAACTACACGGACCGTTTCAGCGTTCGTGGTAATGTGGATCTCGTGGTCAACAAGGTTATCAAGGGTTTCGCCAACGCCAGCGCTACGTTCTACAATGCGAACAAGAACAAGGGTGACTTCTGGCGTGAGGCTGCCGGAAACGACCAATATAATAATAATGTGGGCTACGGCCGTCCCAACTACCCTGAGAATGCCGCCCCGCTGATTCCCATTGACCTGGTGGACCCCAATGCCACCAAGGCCATTGCCCTCCTGAACAAGTCTCTCAACCTGCTCGACGGAAAATATTTCCCCGGAGGTACGAAAGCCACTCAGACCAATGCCATTGCAGACTGCTATTTCGGCGGTAAGACGACAGACGTGAGCCGTCAGTTCCAGTTCGATGCCGGTATCATCTATGACATGAACAGCTTCGTGAAGGGCTTGTCGTTCAAGACACTGTTCTCCATCGACTATGCTGCCAACTACAGTCTCTCGTACGACAACAAGTACGCCGTATTCATTCCTACATGGAGTAACTATAACTCAGTGGACGCTATCGTAGGCATTACCCAGCAGAATGATGAGATCGTGACGGGTCACATGGCCATGTCGAATACCAAATATCGCCAGACCATTACCTGGAACGGTCATTTCGACTACGATAATACCTTTGCTGACAAGCATCATGTGACGGGTATGCTTCTCGCCAATATGTACACCACCACACGCAGCGGAGAGTACCATCGTTATGCCAATGCCAACCTGGGCCTTCAGGCAGGTTACGACTATATGGGCCGTTACTTTGCAGAAGCTTCTTTGGCTGCCGTACATTCCGCCCGTCTGGCCGAAGGTCACCGTGGCGCCCTCTCACCTTCTTTCACCGTCGGCTGGAACATTGCCAAGGAGAATTTCATGAAGGATAGCTTTGTGGACGATCTGATGCTCAGCGCATCTTACAGCAATCTGAACGAGGATATCGACGTCTATATGAAGTCCGGTAATAATGAAAAGTACTTCTATCTCTACGATGCCTTGTGGACTTCGTCCGGCAGTGGTTTCTCCTGGAATGAGGGATCCAGTACAGACCGTACCAATTCGACGATGGGTAGCAACCCCTCTCTCGACTACATCCATCGCAAGGAGTTCTCTGTCAGCCTGCGCGGTTCGTTCTTCAACAAGCTGCTCGACGTTGACCTGACCTTCTTCAATACGGATATGGATGGCTTTATCGTGCAGAACCTGACCACATTCCCCTCACACCTGCAGGGTGGTCTTAACAATGGTACGTTCATGCCGGCCATCAACAACAACATCCAGAACCGCAAGGGTCTTGACTTCAGCATCACGGCCCGGAAGCAGTTCGGCGATGTATTCGCCCAGCTTGGTTTTGTCGGTACTTATCTCTCGACCAACAACAAGAAGTACGATGAACTCGTAGAATATGACTACCTGCACAAGGAGGGTCGTCCCATCGATGCCCTTTGGGGCTATAAGTGCCTGGGATTCTATTCTACCAGCGACTTTAATTACAACGAGGAGACTGGCAAGTACACGCTGAAGAGTGACCTTCCGACGCCGAAGATCGGTGGTACTATCCAGCCCGGTGACTTGAAGTACGAGGATGTGAATGGCGACGGTGTACTTGACAGCAAGGACCAGGTGGAATTGGGTAAGTCGGGTACGTATGGCTCTCCTTTCACATTTGGTGTGAACCTCACGCTCAAGTATAAGAACTTCACGCTCTTCATTCTGGGTAACGGTCAGTTCGGTGCCTATGGCATGAAGAACAACGGCTACTACTATATGAGTGGTGATGCCAAGTACTCTGTCAATGTGCGTAACCGTTGGACCTCTGATGCTTCAGCAGCTACTGCTACCCATCCCCGTCTGACCACACTGAGCTCGGCCAACAATGCTGCCGCTTCCACATTCTGGATGTACAGCACAGACCGCTTCAACCTCCGCAAGGTGCAGCTGACTTACGATTTCCCGGAGGAAATGTTTAATGGGAAATGGGTAAAGGCCCTCTCTGTTTATGTGACTGGAAACGACCTCTTTACGATCGCAAAGGAACGTAAGTTGATGGAGACGACAGTCGGCTATGCACCACAGACGCGTTTCTATAATCTCGGTGTAAAGGTAACCCTCTAAAAAAGTGACAAGAAAATGAAGACAAGAAACATTATTTTGTATTTTATCGGTCTCCTCACCATCTGCTCCTGCGATGACATGTTCGAGCCGGCAGATGAGAACAACCGACAGGAGGATGCCATGTATGAGGAGTCTAAGTATGCGCATGGACTGCAGATATATGGTTACGACCGTCTTCCTTATATTACCAATGTCGGAAACCAGTACAATTGGACGGACGTTGCTACAGACGATGCTGTCACCAACCAGAAGACCAATACCTATCTGACCATGGCCTCAGGCACTTGGGCTTCAGACAACAATCCGATGTCTCGGTGGGATACTTGTAAGGATGGTATCCAGTATATCAACCTCTTCCTCTCAAAAGTGGATAAGGTGAAATGGGCGCCCAGTTCTGCCTCTAAGCAGCAGATGTTCATCGACCGTCTGAAAGGCGAGGCTTTCGGCCTTCGTGCTCTCCTCTATATGTATCTGCTCCAGGCTCATGGCGGTTATGGTGACGACGGTCAGCTCTATGGCGTGCCCCTGCTCACAGAACCGGAGGATGGTAGCTCTGACTACAACCAGCCGCGCGCCACTTTCGCAGACTGTGTTCAGCAGTGTTTTGAGGACTGCGACAGTGCAATGGCACTTCTTCCTCTCGACTATGCCGATATCGACGGCAATGAGCAGATTCCTGCAAAGTATCTTGCCCTGGGTGCGAATTATTCCAACTACAACCTCGTGTTTGGTAACAAGGCCCGTAACCTCTTGTCCGGCAGGATCGCTGAGGCTATTAAGGGGCAGGTTGCCCTTCTCGCAGCAAGTCCCGCATTCCGTGAGAAGAGCGGCGTCACTCCTGCTGTGGCAGCCACGCTTTGCGGAAATGTCCTCAAGCGCATTGGTGGCGTGGCGGGATTAGACCCCACAGGTAACATCTGGTACAAGAATACGAGTAAGCTTGAACCCTCTGGCGGAGAGATGGCAGAGATCCTGTGGCGTGAAGACCGTCATAAGAATGCAGAACAGGAAAGGGAGAACTTCCCGCCGTCGCTGTATGGCAGCGGTCGCATCAATCCATCGCAGAATCTCGTTGATGCCTTCCCCATGCGCAGCGGTCGTCCTATCGCCGATTCGAAATCCGGTTACGATCCGACGAATCCTTATGCAGGCCGTGACCCGCGTCTTGACACATACATCATCCTTAACGGTACAACGTTCAGGAAGACCGAGATCGTCGCAGGTACCTATCCTAACAGCAAGGGCGAGGTTATGGATAACCTGAACAATATCGGTACCTCTACCCGTACAGGCTATTACCTGAAGAAGCTCCTCCGTGAGGATGTCAGCCCGCTGTCCAGTTCTCTTATTGAACAGCAGCACATCTATCCGCGTATCCGTTATACGGAGATCTTCCTGGCCTATGCTGAGGCAGCCAACGACGCATGGGGACCGAAGTCCGACGGTGGAGGCTTTGGTTTCTCTGCCTACGACGTAATCAAGGCCATCCGTGTGCGTGCAGGACTTGGAACTGATGAGTACGGTCGCCAGCTCGAAGAAGGTGATACCTATCTTGAGGAGTGCGCAGCAGACCAGACCAAGATGATGAACCTGATCCGCAACGAGCGCCGTATTGAGCTTTGCTTTGAGAACAAGCGCTTCTGGGACCTCCGTCGTTGGCAGATGCCGATCGATGAAAGCGTGAAGGGCATTCAGATTGACCGCAACGAGGAAACCGGTGTTCTCTCATATACCATCATTAATGTTGAGGACCGTAAGTTCACCAGTCCTTATCAGTGGTATGGCCCGGTTCCCAAGAGCGAAATGCTCAAATGGAGCAACCTCATGCAAAACTCTGGCTGGCAGTAAAGGATAATTGAAAATTGATAATTGAAAATTGATAATTATGATTACCAAAATTACAAATAAGAAAGCGATAGGGGTAATGTCTTGTCTCCTTGTCTCCTTGTCTTCTTGTCTCCTTACCTCCTGCTATAATGCAGACAAAGAGTTCCCTGACTATGAAGGCGGTACAACTGCCTACTTCGCCTATCAGAACCCAGTACGTACCCTGATACTTGGTAACGATATCTACGACAATACGCTCGACAACGCGCACAAGTGCCAGATATGGTCAACCATGGGCGGAGCCTATCACGGACGCAATGCCGTTGTGGATATTGTCGTCGACGAGACGCTCTGCGACAACCTCTATTTCACGGATGAAGGAGGAAACCCAGACGAGCCTGTCCTGCCTATGCCGACAAGTTATTATAGTCTGGCATCCAACAGCATTCATTATAATGGTGATTCCAGAGGCTATGTGGAAGTGCAGTTCACTGATGCGTTCTTCAACGATGCGAAAGCCATCACTTACTCGTATGTCATTCCTCTCAGGATGACGGGTGTCACAGGTATTGACCATATCCTCTCGGGCACACCCCGTGAAGGCCTCTCTCCCTCTCGCACGAATACCGAGGACTGGGATGTGCTGGCAAAGGACTATGTGCTTTACTGCGTGAAGTATATGAATCCCTGGCAGGGAAAATATATCCGCCGTGGTGTTGACCAGGTGACGGAAAAGGGTGTCCTTTCAACTGTCGTCCGCAAGGATTTCACGCTGGTGAACTCCGACATCGAGCATTACAAGGAGAACCCCGTGAACCAGAACGACGAGATCTGCGAGATCAAGACCAAGAACATGACACAGGCCATCTTCCCTGTTTCCTTCAAGACCTCTGGTGCATCGGTGCTGTGTAACCTCATCCTCACGTTCAACGGTGACCAGTGTACGATTTCCACCGAAGATAAGGACGTGACAGCAACTGGCTCTGGCGAATTCATCACGAAGGGCACGGAGCGGGCAGAATACAAGGACTACCAGTGGGGAAGCAACAACGGACAGCCTGTCCAGCGTGACATCCTCCGCCTGTCATATGATGTCAAGTTTGCCGACAAGGACATTCTGGTATCTACCAGTGATACGCTTGTCGTTCAGACCCGTGAGTCAAATAAGAGGGACTTCTTCAATGCTATATACGTTAAAAAATAGGAGGCTAAGCATATGAAAAAGATATTTTTAATCTCTGTAGTTGCACTGGTTGCTTCCTGTGCCGACTATAATGTGACAGACGATTTTCGTGCAGATCCTGATCCGACATATGTAGAGCCCTATAAGGACTTGAATCCCGTCAAGTTCTATATCGATAGGAACCAGTATCCCAATATGACTCTTGGTGCCACGCTGAAGGTGTCAGACTTCAACAAGCAGGATCTGGCTCATGCCGCCTGTGTCACTAACTGCGATAATGCCTTCTTCGGCACCTCGCTGATGTCTGGTAACATCGTCAATGCCAAGGGCGTGATGAACTTCCTCGACATGAGCGACCTTCTTTCACATGTGGAGGAGATCGGCTATGAGGTCTACGGCAGTCCTATCGTCGCCAATACCAACCAGCCGGACGAGTGGCTGGCCAACCTTACGGCTCCGATTGAGATTCCTGTTGACTATGTTGAAGGGAAGACTGTTGATTTCAACGAAATGCCCGTAGGTGAATACAGCGGTACCGTAGAAAAAGGTAAAGCTGCTATCGTTAATTACGATAAACAGAATGTGCTCCGGATTTCTGCTTCATCCAGTGTTCGCATCATTGAAGATTTCGAAGTGGATCCTTTGGCAAAATATACTACGACGTTTTGGGCAAGAGCCGATAAGGATATTACCTTTGACGTCAATTTCTCCGGAACTCCAGTGGCTGGAAACGGCACTAATGGAAAGTGGCCCCTTAAGCAGGGAAAATGGACTAAGTTTGTAGTGGAGGCTCAAAGTGCAGAAGGTGAAACTGATGGTTATTTGCGAATTGAGACGGGTCGTGGTATCACCATCAATATTCAAAAAGTGCAGGTGGGTTATTATCCCGACAACCATCGTCCTCAGACCGAACAAGAGGTGAGGGACACTATCCTCTATGCTCTCAACACATGGTGCGACGGTCTGATGAAGATCAATGCCGGCCGTATCAAATTATTCGACCTCATTGAGGAAGCTATCGATACGAAGACTGTTATGGATAACGGTATGTTCGACCTCAAGCACTCTACCGAAAAGATATACTGGCAGGACGTTCTGGGCAGCGAGAACTATGCTCCGGTCGTGTCAGACATCGCCAGCGATAAGTTCGCAAAGCATGAGGGTGATCCTTCTCTGTTGAAGTTCTTTGTCAGCGAGACAGGTCTCGAAGAAGAACAGGCATTTGAGAGCCTCAAATACTGGATAAACATCTGGGACGCCAACGGCGCAAAGATTGATGGTATCAATGCCAAAGTGAGTCTCAGCTATAGTGAGGATAATGCAACGCTGGAAGCCAGCAAGGCCGCTTATGAGAAACTGCTTGAGAATCTTGCTACTACAGGCAAGCTGATCCGCCTCTCTAATTTCGACATCAAGTATAAGAATGCAGAAGGCGCTAATGTGTCAGCCAGTGAGATTACGGCAAACCAGCGTCAGAAGCTTGCCGACTTCTATGCTTACGCCATCAGGACCTATATGTCTAAGATTCCTAACGACAAGCAGGCAGGCATCTGCAAGGGCAATCTGGCTGATACGAGCGATCCTGTAGGTCTCTGGGCAATAGACACCAAGAGCAAGGACTGGGTGCGCACCGCCACATACAAGGCGTTCTGCGAGGCGCTTAGCGGACAGTAAAGAATATGATTTATTCATAATATTATTCTATTCATTAATTATTAATTTAAATTATTTCAATTATGAAGAAACTATTTACTTTGTTTGCTCTCTTGGCATGTTTTATGGGAGCGAAGGCTGAAGAAGTAGTCGATTATGAAATGGACTACTCTACAGCGACATCATGGGCACATGGTTGGGTTAATGATGCATTGTTGGCTCATCTGGCACTTGAAGATGGTGCCCTTCATTTCTCAAATGATGAAGCCCAGGCTAACTTCTATGATTATCAGGGTCAGATTCACCCAGGCATTGCTGGCCTTGATAACGATGCGTCTTACACCATTACTCTTAGGATTAAGGGTACTGTTGCTCAAGACATTCATGCTTCATTCTCGGGTTCTAGTACTCCTGGTATGATTCCTATTACAACAGACTGGGCTGACGTTGTGATGGAAGGCTGCGTAAACGATCCTAACGCTGCGTACTTCGCTAATAGCGGTAGCTTGCTCATCCAGCCAGGCGACTATGTTGGCGAATTCTGGATTACTTATATCAAGATTACCCACGAGGAAAAGGAGTCGCGTCCTGTAACATGGCAGGAGTGGCTCACAGATGATGGCCAGCCTATTATCCCCGGAGTTGATCATGAGAACAAATGGATGGGTGATGCTGAGTTTGGACAGTGGCCCGATTGGTCTCTTGAGACGGATGCTGAAGGTGTGAACATCAACTGGCGTGGTAATCGTACAGGTGAAATTTGTGCTTGGTCTATCGTTAGAGGTAAAAATATTGACCCATCTCAAGAGCCTGATCCTGTTAATGATCCTGATGGAAATGTAATACCGGAAGGTAAACCACGTCCTTTCCCCTGTGAAATCGAAGAGGTTCCTGCTGAAGGTATTCAGGAGGGTGGACACGCATTTGTAGTTCATACTACTGCTGCTGACAATCAATATGCAGACTGGCAGTCATGGGACAACCAGTTCTTTATTCAGTCTCCAAGGTCTTGGAAGGCTGGCTCACAAGTTAGGGTTAAATTCAAGTACAAGGCAGAAAAACCTGCTACGGCTAACACTCAGATTCACCGACAGAACCCTTCTCATTACCTCTTCTATCAAGGTATTGGTGATGTTTCCTTCACAACTGAATGGCAGGAGTATGATTATACACTCACTTTCAGTGATTCACAAAATGCAGGTTGGTCAGTTGCATTCAATCTGAACGTAGATAATAAAGAACCGAATACATTCTATTTCGATGACCTTTCTTGGGAGACAATGGTGCTTGACGAAGGCTTCTTTGTTGCAGGTTCTAACGCTAAGACTGGCATAGAGTATGACTACGACAGCGCTGTTGAATTTGTCCAAGATCCAGAAGATCCGGAAGTTGTTGTTGCAACAATTGGTACTAAAGGCAAACAGGAAACATGGGTCAATGAAGTCATGATTTCAACTGTTCGTGGTAACGACAAAGCATTTAAGGGTGCTACTATTAAGCCTACAGGCATAATCAAGGGTGATGATCCTGACAATTGGCAAGACTATACAGCAGGTTCACAATTTAAAATTTCTCTCCCCGCAGCTGGTGTATGGCAAATCTCCATTGCTCCTAATGCAGATGATGCTACTACAGGTCAGATTCTCTTTATGCAACTTGAAGGTGATCAGCCTGTAGTCAAGGAACCTGTTGCTATTGTTACTAACGAAACAGAGAATGTTGTAAATGCTACAGAGCGTGACTGGAGGGGAACGGATAATGATGGTAATCCTATTGAAGCAGAAGTTGGTGAAGGCCAGCCTTGGGACAACCAGTTCTGGATTGCCGCCAACCGCGATCTTGAAACTGACGAGGTAACTGTTATCAAGTTCCAGTATAAGGCCACAAAGGCTGCAAAAACAAGCACTCAGGCTCATAAGGTGGGAGATGACGGCAAACCTTGCACTTACCTCAACTGGCAAGCTATAGGTGATGTGAACTTCACTGAGGAATGGCAGGATTTCGAGACGGAGTTCAAAGTTCCTGCTGGTGACAACGGCATGAGGTCGATTGTCTTCAATATGTCAGAAATCAAGGAAGCAAACGATTATTATATTAAGAACGTTCAGTGGTATGTGAAGGATGCTACGCTTGAAGCAGAAGGCAAGACCATGGAGAACCTGATTAATGAAACCGGTGCAGATAACTTCTGGATTAAGGTGAACAAGGGCGATCCTGAACAAGCTACAGCCATCAATGGCGTAGTCGTGAATAAGACTGCAGCTCCTGCCGCTATCTATAACATCGCTGGCCAGCGTGTCTCTAAGAGCTACAAGGGCATCGTTGTTAAGGACGGTAAGAAGTATCTTGTGAAGTAAGCAAGATATAGGCCTTTGTTCATCGGCAGATGGACAAATTTTAAGACTTTACATTGTTTTGGTGGGGTCCGGGCTTGTGAAAGTCCGGGCCTTTTTTTGCGCAAAAACTTGCGTATGTCACATATTATGCTTAAATTTGCAACCAGATAGGTAACTAAACTTATAAGGGTATGCGAAAGTTTCAAGATTTCAGATGTCTGGCTGCAGGCTTGATGCTGGTGGCACTGACGGGTTGCGACGGTCAGAAATGGACGGAGCAGCCAGTGGATTCGTTTATGCTGGTCACTCAGAAGGGTGGTCCTACGCTCGGTTATTCACCGCAGTCGGGAGTCAAGTTGCTCACCGTGGACGGTTTTGCCTTCAAGGATCTGAACCGCAACGACTCGCTCGATGCCTACGAAGACTGGCGGCTTCCGGCTCAGGAGCGTGCCGCCGATCTCGCCTCCCAGCTCTCGATAGAGGAGATTGCCGGACTGATGCTCTATAGCAGTCACCAGGCTGTGCCGATGATTCCCACCATGGGCTTCGGCGTCTCCACCTACGACGGGAAAGACTACGAGAAGAGCGGTGCCAAGCCCTCTGACCTCAGCGACGACCAGAAGAAGTTCCTTGCCGACGACCATCTGCGGGCTGTCCTTGTGACGCGGGTGGAGAGTCCCGCCATCGCTGCCGTATGGAACAATAATATGCAGGCCTTCGTAGAGGGTCTCGACCACGGCATCCCTGCCAACACCAGTTCCGACCCCCGCCACGAGGCGAAGGCCACTACCGAATACAATGCTGGCGCTGGTGGACAGATCTCCCTCTGGCCGACGTCCCTCGGACTCGCTGCCTCCTTCGATCCCCAGCTGATGTACCGTTTCGGCGAGATTGCTTCCGAGGAATACCGTGCCTTGGGCATTGCTACGGCCCTCTCGCCACAGGTGGATATCGCCACCGATCCCCGTTGGTCACGCTTCAGCGGCACCTTCGGCGAGGATCCTGACCTGTCGACGGATATGGCCCGTGCCTACAGCGACGCCTTCCAGACTACTCCTGAGACCAAGGGCTGGGGCACGAAGAGCGTCAACGCGATGGTGAAGCACTGGTATGGCTACGGTGCCCAGGAGGGAGGACGCGACTCCCACTACGCCTCGGGCAAATATGCCGTCTATCCCGGCAACAATCTTGCCATGCATAAGCAGTCGTTCGTCGAGGGCGCTTTCAAACTTGATGGCGGCACGGAGATGGCCTCGGCCGTCATGCCTATCTACAGCATCCTCTGGAACCAGGATCCCTCTGGTGAGAATGTTGGCGGCAGCTATAGCAAGTGGCTCATCCAGCAGCAGCTCCGCGACGAGGCGAGGTTCGAGGGTGTCATCTGTACGGACTGGGGCATCACCCAGGACATGAAGGTGCTCGACAGTCCCCGCGGCGGCAAGCCCTGGGGTATGGAGGCCTTCAACGAGGCAGAGCGCCACTATAAGATCCTGCAGGCTGGCGTAGACCAGTTCGGCGGCAACAACGCCATAGGTCCCGTCATCGAGGCCTATCAGATGTGGGTGAAGGAGCAGGGCGAGGAGAGTGCCCGTGAGCGCTTCGAACAGTCCGCTCGCCGTCTGTTGCTCAATGTGTTCCGTGTAGGGCTCTTCGAGAATCCATACCTCGATCCCGCTGAGACGGAGAAGATCGTGGGCAAGCCGGAATATATGAAGGAGGGCTACGAGGCCCAGCTCAAGTCCATCGTCATGCTGAAGAACCACGACAATCAGGTGCTGCCCGTCAAGGACCGCCAAAAGGTCTTCGTGCCCAAGCGCCACTTCCCAGCCATTCCCGGTGCCTGGGGCGGCATCTCTGAGGAAAAGACCGTCGAACCCGTCAGCCTCGATCTTGTGAAGAAGTATTTCGATGTGGTGGACACTCCTGCTGAGGCC
>JAEEGF010266283.1_pt1 | contig 17112 bp, 13 predicted proteins | sample 9134171 | NCBI WGS metagenome assembly JAEEGF01 (sample SAMN16246542, study PRJNA631951) | gut metagenome | biome: gut microbiome; feature: rumen; material: AP-attached | host: Bos | place: Iran: Karaj | collected 2018-10 | reverse complement strand
CTCGAAATTCTTGCCCTCATAGACGTCGAAGAGATTCACGCCGCGCAGCAGGTGACGCTCACTCTGCTCAACCACCTTCTTGATGTCGGCGTAAGTGACATCACCATCAACGAGCAACGCCAAGTCGCGGCGCACTGGCAGAGTCTTGGGCAGGTCGGCAAACTTAGTCTTAGCCTTAGCAGCCATCTTGCAGGTGGCGTTCCAATCAAGCTCGGCGAAATATACCACCTGAGTGCAATGAGTCTTCTTGTGCTGCTCTGCTGTTATGATACCCAACTCGGCTATGAGTTTGCCACCACGATTCTTGTAGGCCAAACCCAGGGCAAACACATCATTCTGGAACTCCTCTGCCACCAGGTCACGCCCTGCGATACCCAAGCGACGGAAGATATTCTCAACGGTAGCCTTGAGGTCATAGAAATTGAGCTTGCGGGCTTTGTCGTTCCAGCTGTCGCCGTGGTTCTCACCTGTGAGCCAAATGCCAAGAGCGGTCTTCTCGCTATAAGGTGCGAGAGCCACTTCCTCATTGCTGGCTTCGGGACTGAAGTGATAGACATTACCAAACTCATACATCCTGAGGTTGGGATTCTTGTGGTTGATGTTGCGGGCAGCACTCTCCAGTCCGCCAAAGAGAAGCGTCTGGCGCATCAAGCACAGGTCGCTGCTCAAGGGGTTCATCACGTGCACACAGTTGGCCTCGGGATAAGTCTCACAGCCCTCATAGTAGCTTTGTGCGGTGAGCGAGTTGTTCATTATCTCATAGTAGCCTTGTGAAGTTAGCTGGTTGGAGATAAGCTCCTGCATATCGTCGCGGAAATCGACCATGCCCTTGATGGAGAGCGAACTCTTCACCTGGCTGTCAATCTCCACATTGTTGTAACCATACACGCGCAGGACGTCCTCCACCACGTCGCATGGACGCTGCACGTCAACGCGATAGGTGGGCACTACGAGGTTGAGTTTCTCGTCGTCCTCGGCTGTGATTTCCATTTCCAGACTCTTGACGATGTCCTTAACAGTCTCCTTGTCGAGATTCTTGCCAATGAGATTGTTAACATAGTCGTAGCGCAGCTCCACGGGGAAGCCAGGGAAATCGTGCTGCTTGATGTCAACTATCTCGCCGCAAATCTCACCGCCGGCAATTTCCTTGATGAGTTTGGCAGCGAGTTTGAGGTTATAAATCACGTCGTTGGGGTCGATGCCGCGCTCGTTGCGGAACGAGGCGTCGGTGTTCAGCGCAAAGCGGCGAGCGCTCTTGCGAATCCATGTGGGATGGAAATAGGCAGCCTCGAGGAAGATGTCGGTGGTCTCCTCGGTAACGCCACTGTCAAGACCGCCAAACACGCCACCTATGCACATAGGTTCCTCGGCGTTGCAAATCATCAGATCGCGGTCGGTGAGCGTGCGCTCCACGCCGTCGAGGGTGACGAATTTGGTGCCTGGCGCGCAGGTCTTAACCACCACCTTGCCGCCCTTAATCTTGTTGAGGTCGAAGCAGTGCAATGGCTGGTTGGTGCCAAGCAGGATATAGTTGGTGATATCTACAATGCTGTTGATGGGGCGCTGGCCAACGGTAGTCAGGTAGTCTTTGAGCCATTTGGGGCTCTCGCCAACTTTCACGTTGCGGATGGTCAAGCCGCAGTAGCGCGGACATGCCTCGCCAGTGACTACCTCAACAGGTATTGCGCCGTCTTGGCGGTCAATCTTGAAGTTGTCAACGCTGGGGCGACGTAGGTTACCGTCCTTGCCGTGGCGCTTGAGCCAAGCGTTGAGGTCGCGGGCCACGCCGTAGTGCGAACCGCCGTCAATGCGGTTGGGGGTGAGGTCAACCTCGATGAGCCAATCGCTTTCGATGCCATAGTAGGTGGCGGCGGGAGTGCCCACCACTGCGTCGTCGGGCAACACGATGATGCCGGCATGGTCGCTGCCGATGCCTATCTCGTCCTCTGCGCAAATCATGCCGCACGACTCGGTGCCACGAAGTTTGGATTTCTTAATGACAAATTCCTTGTCGCCATCGTAGAGCACAGTGCCTACGGTTGCCACCATCACCTTCTGCCCCGCAGCCACATTGGGTGCGCCGCACACTATCTGTACTGGATCCTCGCCGTTGCCCAAGTCAACGGTGGTAAGATGCAGGTGGTCACTGTTGGGGTGAGGCTCGCAGGTGAGCACCTTGCCCACTACGATGCCTTTGAGGCCACCACGAATTGTCTCTACTTCCTCGACTGCACCCACCTCAAGTCCAAGCGATGTCAACGCGTCGCCCACTTCCTGAGCAGTGAGGTCAAAGTCAAGGTATTGTTTCAACCATTTTAATGAAATGTTCATGTTTTATGTTGTTATTTGTTTTAATATCAATCTTTTACATGGTTGAATATGGGTATTATCCAATAAAAAGAGAACCCATTTTTCCAATCAAGTTGCAAAGTTAGTAATTTTTGTAATAATGTGGAACGATTAAACGCGAAACTTTATTTTTTCACAGAAAAACAGAGGTCAGACTCCAAAAAGACACTCTCTGACATCTGATATATAGAACCTGATTCAAGACAAGTGGAAACCGAATAATGAGCAAATATTTGGTGTTAATTAAAAAAATGATTATCTTTGCAGAAATGAGATATTGCATTGATTTTTAAACCTTTCTATTAACATATAAACCAACATTTTTATGAAGAAATTATTACTCACACTTTTAGCGATTGTCGTTTGCGGCTTGTCGGTCTTTGCGAATGTCAAGGGCGACGTGAACTGTGACGGCTACGTTACAGCAGCCGACATCACTGAGCTTTACAACTACCTGCTCAACAACGACATGACTTATTACAATACTGCCGATGTCAATGGCGACGGCAACATTACAGCAGCGGATGTCACATTTATCTATGACATTCTGCTCGGCAACTATCAGCCCGCCGAACATGAATGGGTGGATCTGGGCCTACCCAGTGGCACTTTGTGGGCGACGATGAACGTGGGCGCCAACAGCCCCGAGGAATATGGTGATTACTTCGCCTGGGGTGAGACCACGCCCAAGGAAGTCTATGACTGGAGCACCTACCAGTGGTGCATGGGCAGCTATGACACATTTACCAAGTACTGCAATATCAGTAGCTATGGCTACAATGGCTTTATTGACAATAAGTTAGAACTTGACCCAGAGGACGATGCCGCCACTGCCAACTGGGGTCCAGAGTGGTGCATGCCGTCGCAGGAGCAGATTCAAGAGCTCTACAACAACTGCTTCAGTGAGTGGACTACGCTTAACGGTGTGAATGGTCGTCTGTTCACTGGTCCTAACGGCGCATCGATGTTCATGCCAGCTGCTGGCTCTTTTGGCAACTATTGGTCGCGTACGCTCCTCAGCTCCGATCCGTACTACGCTTATATCCTGTACTTCTACTCGGGCAGCGTGTTCCGGGACTACAGCGATCGTTACGTCGGTCAAAGTGTGCGTGCAGTACGTGTGCCATAGAATTAGCACCATCCCCTTCGCATGAAACGTTAAAAAAATAGTCCGCACGCTCGATGAGCCAAGTGCGGACTCTTTTTGCGTCAGCAATTATGCATTATAACGGTTTATATTTGACAAAAATTGGCCTATTGGTCATTTTTTAGGATAAAATCTTTGAAAACGCCTGTTATTGCTTACATTTGCGGCATTTATAAGTTTAGGTATGCAAAAAATGCTTTTTCTGCGGTTCCGAAAACGTTGTTCGCAATGGTAGAGTTGGCGCCAAACAATTGTGGAAATGCAAGACTTGTGGCCGTCAGTATATAGGAAGCAACCGTCTGGACTACAACAAAGTAATAGAGGACTATGTTGTCCATAAGATGACTTTGCAGGAGCTGTCCTTAAAGTACTTAAAAAGTGTAAGTACTATACAGCGATGCCTGCGCAAAATGCGTCACGTTCATGTCATATCCAGAGACAAGGACGTGACCGTTCTTTTAGATACCACCTCCTGCCGAAGTGTTAAATTAGGTAAACACTCCGAATGAGAAAGTAAATGTATAGTGCTAAATATGTAACTTTGCAGAAAAATCAATTAAATATATCCTAAAATGAAACAACAATTCACCTTGAAATCATGGAGCCGCATCGCCTGCCGCTATGCCGGCAAGTCGTCTCTACTATTACTCATCTTCATGATGGCCACCGCTGCACGCGCACAGCATGCAGAAGACTACGCACAGCGCTCGCTGGAGCCTGGCACCCTGTCACACCTCCTGCACAAGCAGGCTTACAACGGCGAGTATCCACTGCCCAATCTGCCCAAGGCGTCAGAGTCGTTACGCCGAGGGACCCGTGACGCTTCGGGCCAACCTCTGAACTTCCCCGAGCGTGTGTGGTTTCCCGGCGAGTGGGAGGAAGTGAAGGCCGTGTGCGTCTCTCCGCTGTACTTTCACTTAGTGCCCGGCCATGAGAATGACAACCGCTATGAGGCCAGCCCCATCGTCGAAGGCTATGGCAGCTATCTATACATGGAGAATCCACAAGCCACTGCTGACACCATAGGCTACGGGGCTTACATCTCAATGCTTGACGTCACCTCCAGCTATGGCATCCCTCTCCTCTACCTCATGGATGGTATCCAGAAGGCTGGTGCCGAGGCGTGGGTACGCATAGAGGCCACCTCCGACGAGCAGAAGATTCGCTCGGCGCTTGAGAGCCGGGGAATGCGTACCGACAAGCTGCGCTTCTTCTATAGTAGCGGCAATGCCTACTGGTTCCGCGACTGCGGTCCCATCTGCTTCTACTACGGCGATGACGACAAGCTGGCCATGCTCGACTTCTTCTATGGCCGAAACCGCTCGCTCGACGACCTGCTGCCATCAGTGCTGCACAGGCAGATGGGTATTCCCAACTACATCACAAACGTGGTGTGGGAAGGTGGCAACTGTCTCGTTGACGGGGCGGGAGGGCTGATTACCTCGTCGGCCGTATATGCCAACAACAGCTACACTTATGGCCCGGTCGTTTGGGACGGCAGCGACTATGCCACCATCAGCTATCTCGATAAGCCCGCTCTCAACCAGAGCGAGGTGGACGAAGCCCTGAGCGGCATGCTGGGACAGTCAAACTACTGTGTACTGACACGTCTGGCGCATGACGGCGGCACAGGCCATGTGGACCTCTATGCCGACGCCATCGACGAGAACGGATTTCTCTTCGCACAGATGCCTGAGCGTTACAACACCTGGCAGGACTATGGCGTGGTAAACCAAAACGTTGACATCATGTATAATGAGAAGAGCTTCTGGAATGTCAATTACTACGACATGGGACGCCTGCCTTTCCCATCGATGAACGATGGCAGCGACTTCGCCAGCGAGACGGAATATGGCGAGAGATACTCGCGCACCTATGCCAACCACCTCTTGGTCAACAACTACATCCTGCAGCCTTGCTTCTCGCCCGTGGGTGAGGACGGCATGCCCACTGCGGAATGGGACCGCGCCAACATCGAGGCAATGAAGAAACTCTATCCCGGCTATACCTTCTACTGCGTTGACATGCGCTCGTTCGACGGCTCGGGCGGCTCTATACACTGTGTCACCAAGCAGATACCGGCCGACAACCCCATCCGCATCCTGCACATGCACCTGCACGGCAACGTGAGCATGGGCGACCTGACCGAGGTTCCCTTCAGGGCTATCATCACCAACAAGAGCGGCATCAAGAGCGCACAGCTGGTTTACCGAGCAGGCAATCGTGACTGGCAGACATTAGAGCTCACTGGTAACGGCAACAGCTGGTCGGGAAAGGTGGCTGCCAGCAGCTTCACTAACGGACAGCAGGTGGACTACTACATCCAGGCCACCTCTAATAATGGCAAGACCATCACCAAGCCCATCAATGCGGCTCACGGCGGCTACTTCAGCTTCACGCCCGACAACACGGTGGCTTACAACGACGATGTGTTTGACTTCGGCATAGAACCCGTTGCCAATGACAAAATCACGTTCGTCCTCAACACTAAATATCTCACCGAGGACACCAGCACCGATTCTCCATCATGCATCAGCGAGGTTTATACCTCACGTCAGAGCAACATCGACGACGGGTGGTACACCATCAGTGGCTGCCGCCTGAACAGCAAGCCCACCGCCAAGGGCATCTACCTGCACCAGGGCAAGAAGGTTGTCATCAAATAATATATTGAATCTACCCTAAAAACAACTGACAGCTCTGCATGTTCAGATTATTTTAAATATAATAGAAAAATGCCCCGCAACGCGCTCTTACTTTGCGTTGCGGGGCATTTTGTGTTTATAGAATTTTTTTTGACCTTTTTTGGACATTAGGCTGACGAATGACCGATTTGGGATAAATGCATCTGATGCCTGAATTCTCATGTCTGATATCTCACCTAATTCCCTTACTTGGTTTTCTTCTTTTTGGTATTAGTACCTCCTGATTTTTCTTTGGTCTTCTTCGTGTTTCCTGATACAGAGATGCCATATTTCTTGGCGGCAGCCTCCATGTCAAACTTCTGTATCTTTGCTTCGCCATATTCATCAACGGTGCCTACTTGCCCTGGCTTCAGAGTAAATATCAATGTCTTGCATGTCACTTTAATAGAGCCTTTAAACAGGAACACTCGAGAGGTCTTGTGGTCATCCACAAGCATATAGATGGCGCCATTTGGTTGGGCTGTGCAATTCGTCATTTTGAAAAAAGGATTGGGAGTGTTTTCACTCTTCTGATGACGCCCCACAATGCGCCCCTGATAAATACTCCAATTATCTACGCCATTTTCGCTATTACGCAAAAGGACTTTGGATTTCCCCATGATTTTCATCACGCCCATATCGTTGCAATGGTCAAGCAACAACTCCGTCTCGTCATCACCTGTAATAATCCAGTCTCGGTAATATATAGGACTTAAACCGTCTATTAATTTATGGTTGGTCTTCTTTTGATCGCTGTTGCAAATTGTTACAGCGTCGCCGCCACTTAGCGAGCGAAAGAAGTAGTTGCTGAACTGACCATGACAGTGCTGACAGCGGTCGTCACTAGCAACATCATCCCAATTGAAAGATTTGGGGGTTACAGGTTCTCCGCCCTTATCGCCAATTTCCCAAATCACATCTAACTCGCCAGTCTCATTACGATTAGAGTTGACATCCAAAACCAGATTTCCTCCATGCTGAGGAATAAATTCTTCTGATGGCACCTGATAGGTCGTCTTATAAAGAGGTTCTTGTAGCTCAGATTTAACATCACATCCATCCATGGTCAGCATCGTACACATATCATTCTTACCCTGACAAGTAATATTTACGGTAGCTCCTCGTGGTATTTTACATTTATAAATTGCGTGCTCGTACTCGAGGCCACCCTGACCTTTTTTCTTCTCTATTTTCTTTTCCAATACAGTTCCAGCAGTAAAGGTATAATGCATTTCTCCGCCCTTTATTCCTCTTACCGTCCCGCTTATTTCGTTGGCATTTTTCACCGAAATTTCCTTCACCACATTCCAGTCGATAATACAATAGAAACGCCCCATGCGACCGGTGTAACTCATTTGCACTTCTACTTTTGTGGCATTATTGGGGATCTTGTAAGATGCTTTTGCCGATTCCTTGCCTTTCTTGTCTTGAACTTTTTCCTTCTTGCCAGCGATGGTTACCCACATTTTCACTTCCAAATCTTGGGGGTTCCTCTTGTAGTCCTCAAGTTTTTTGTAGACTGCCGACAAGGTGCTGCCAGCTTCCACCTGACCAACAATAGACACAATCATATCGGTGGTGCCTTGCCCTTTCAATTTCTTGTCGGTCACCACTCCGCCCGAGAAAGAGTATTCCATCTTCGTACCTTGGCGAGTCATCGTGCCCTTGTAACTGTCGGCATGCGCCGGCAATATCGATGCCACTGCCAGCAGCAACACTAGCGCCAAATAGTTCAACCTTGATTTCATAGCTATTTTAGTCTTTTTTGTCAATATTCTATTTAGTAGCTTATGGTTCAAGCACCAGTCGGAAGCCTAGATTATCGACTTTGCGGTCGGGCTTGCCTGAGGTGCCGCGGTAGAAGACTGTGGCAAACTTGGACTCATGGCACCATCCGCCACCACGGTTCAGGTGATCGGTGCCAGATGAGGCCCCCTTAGGGTTGGTCTGTGCACTTGAAGAATAACTGCCAAACCAGTCTTGGCACCACTCCCACACGTTGCCGCACATGTCATAGAGACCAAGCTCGTTGGCGGCTTTAGTGCCCACATTGTGGGTCTTGTTGCCGCTGTTTCCTTGGTGCCAAGCCACGGCGTCGGCGTTGTTGCTGCCAGCGAACTTATAACCCTTGCTTGACTTTCCACCGCGTGCCGCGAACTCCCACTCTGCCTCGGTAGGCAGACGGAATTTCCTGCCTGTGAGTTGGTTGATTTTGCTGATGAACTGCTGGCACTCAGTCCAACTGACGTTCTCCACTGGCAGTTTGGCGCCCTTGAACTTACTTGGGTTGGTGCCCATCACAGCCTCCCACAACTCTTGAGTGACTTCGGTCTCTCCTATGTAATAGGTCGACAATGTCACTTTGTGGGTGGGCTGCTGGTTGCTGTGGTTACTGCCTTGCTCTTTTGTCGCACCCATGGTGAACGTGCCTCCCTCAACCTTAATCATTGAAAAATCAACGCCTTTTATCTTACATTTCTTGATTATTCTGTCAGTATTTTTCTTCGGGTTGTTGGTGTCATCTGTTGCCCCTCCGTTGTTGTTTCGGTTGTGCTCCTTAATCTCATCCATTGAGATGCCGAACTTCTTGGCGCCAGCCTCAAGATCGAACTTCTTCACCTGCGAGGTGCTGCCTTCACAAGTTATGTTTTGACCTGGTTTGAGCACAGTAGTCTTGCCTGTCTTCTTATTATCCACCGAAACCTCGCCCGCAAACAGCCACACCTTAGATTTTTTTTCGGATGTCTCACATGCCACAATAGTTCCCTTAATCCCAAAAAATAAGGTGGGCGTCTCTATTTTATACCATGGTTTTCCTTCAATTTTCCGCTTCACATTTGCTATGAACTTCCCCGCTTTCAGTGTAACACTCTGCGTGCTCATTAGCACCGAAGAGTTCTCTTTAATGGTAAATGTATTAGTTTTTTGCAAATCTATTAAAACGGCCTGAGATTTAGCTCCTGTCTTAATCCAATCGTCATAATAAATCATGTCTTTAAGACTAACATTCTTGAAACCTCTGGACCAATGATCATCTTCATTAGCACAACGTTTTTTCACTTCTCGTTTTATCGATTTAAAAGTCAGTCCAGTATCCTCTTCATCGCAATATGGACATGTATTAGAGTTTTTTTCAAGCGATTTATCGGCGTGTCCTGAGGGTGTTTTTTTAGGTTCGGAGACAGAAAATTCTTCGTGAATGTAAATGTATTCCGCACTATTCTTATCTTTTTCATTGAGAATATGGTAATAGATGTGAACACTTCCGCTAGTGCAGTTATCTGGCACCGTGAAGTCATATTTAGCAACATCAATTGACTCCTCCACATAATGCAAAGTTTTGGACGAATTGATCAACCTACCGTTCTGGGCATCTCCAAAGAACTCAACCACAATTTCTATTTTTTTTGCTTCTTTCTTGGGTTTATTCGCATTACGAATAAGAATCTTGATGTTTCTGTTTTTAAAGAATTTATCGTAACGATGTACTAATAGTCCCCAGGGGCATTCTGATTGTTCCTGTCGGGTAATAATATGATCGAAACCTTCACCATAGATATCGTAAACTACTTTCTCCCCCTTATAATATAAAGTATAATTAGCAAAGGAGTACAATGTTGAAAACAAAAATAATAATAAAAAAATGACTTTTTTCATAATGCCTTTATTGGGGGGGTATTAATAGAATCTTATGCTTTTAACCTGATGTCTGCTATTTTAGTAAATAATTCGTCAATGGGAAAGTGCAAAACAACACATTTTGCACAAAGATAAGCCAAATAATTAAAATATGCAAATAATAGATGTAATTACCCTTGGCTATCTATCAGAATTGATAGTGTTGCTTTGCAAATTACATTTTTTTGTTATATATTTGCGTTTTAATTATCATACATTTAACTTTTTCACTTTAAACAAGTCTAATTGATAACTGACAACTGATAAAAATCAAAATTGGGAATCCTCTAAAATAACTGTGAACTATGAACTGTGAACTATGAACTATGAACTACTATGAAACCTGGCAAGAAAATATGTGAGACACTGAAGGCGATCCGCAGCGATATAGCCAGTGCCAACGAGATAGATTACACCCCCACGCCATGCGACCATGAGGGCGACTGCGTTGGCACTTGCCCCGCATGCGAGAGCGAGATGCGGTGGATAGAGCGACAGCTGCGCGTGCGACAGGCTCTGGGCAAGGCTGTAACCATCGCTGGCGTGAGTATGGCCTTGAGCCTTGGCGCAAGTGCCGCCACGCCATCATCAAATGGTGTGGACCAAAAAAGAAAAACTGATCCACCATCAAGACCAGTCAATCCTGACAGAACGAGAACAGCAGGAGTGGTGAGAAGGCCACCTGTTAATGAGGAAGAAGAAACAAGGAAAAAGGCTGAAGAGGAAAGAATGCGCCAAATGCTCGAAGAGAAGAGAAAACAGAACGTGAGAGGCAAGATACCTATGCCTCCCGAAACACCCGAAAATGACTCCATAAGCAATGTGTTAAAGAATGGGTCGCAATTTGTGGCCGAAGGCGACACCATAATCACCGAAGACGGCAACGAAGTTGTCGTTAGAGAACTCACAACAGGCATCGTGGCTGCCCCTCCCAAGCTCGTGAAAGACTATATATACTCAGAGGTTGACGTGGAGGCAAGGTTCCCCGACGGCGACGAGGCTATGGACTCCCTTATCCGTGATCAGCTCTATATCCCCGACGAGATTCTTGAACCAATCAAGGAGATTAAAGGAACCATTAAGGCACGCTGCATCGTCAAAGCCTTGGTCGAACTCGATGGCACTATCAGCGATGCCGTGATAGAGAAGACCACCACCTCGCCAGTCTTTGATAACGAGGCGTTGCGTGCAGTTATGAATCTGCCCCCATTCCTCCCGGCAAGCATCTACGACATACCCGTGCGCTCCTGGAAACTCATACCCGTGGAGTTTATCTATGACTTCTCAAATCCCAAGCAAACAAGCGAACAAGGGGACGAGCAAACAAGGCAATAGCAGTTTTCCATACCACTATTCAACTACTCCATTAAAATCATATATTATGAAAAAAGGCAAGAAAATATGTGAGACATTAAAGGCCATCAGGCGAGACATCGCCGTTGCCAACGAGATAGATTACACTCCCGCCGAGTGCCACCACGAGGGCGACTGCGCCGGCACCTGCCCTAAGTGCGAGAGCGAGACCCGCTGGCTGGAGCGACAGCTGCGCAACCGCCAGGCACTGGGCAAAATGGTAACCATAGCTGGATTGAGCCTGGCGTTAGGAGCATTGAGTTCGTGCCACAAGCACCATAAATATAACCTCGACGACTCCGAAAGCTCCGATATTTCCTGCTCTCACGAAACTTGCACCAGCTATGAAGATGTGGATGGATATCTTGACGACTCCGACTCCTGCTTCACTCCTCTGGTCATCGGTGAGAAAAATGCTTATTTAGACGATGAAGGGGATGATGACGAAGATGATCGTGAAGTAGTAATGGGTGAAGTCGCTGTTGACGAGAACGGCAACACTTATGGACCATAATTAATCGAGGATCGGAAATCGGGGATCGAGGATCGGGAATTGTCAACTCTCCATCTCTCACCTCTCCCCTCTCCCCTCTCCCCTCAATCTCTCCCCTCTCAACTCTCAACTAAACACTACTATGAAACAAGGAAAACATATTTGCGAGACTCTAAAGGCCATCAGGCGAGACATCGCCGTTGCCAACGAGATAGATTACACTCCCGCCGAGTGTCACCACGAGGGTGATTGCGCCGGCACATGCCCTAAGTGCGAAAGTGAGACACGTTGGCTGGAACGACAATTGCGCACACGTCAAGCTCTGGGCAAAGCTGTTGCCATCGCCGGACTGAGTTTGGCGTTAGGAGGCATGACTTCATGTCATCATCACAAGCACTACTCATTAGACGGTTCGGATGAATCGGAGGAGTCGCTAGAATGCTCAGCCGAATCAGGCGAGATCACAGCAGGTGTCGTTGACGAATCGTTCTTTAATTCACCTTCCGATGACAATAAAACATTTAGTTTTTCTAAATTCCTGCGCCACAACCACGAAGAGGGAATTTCCCCTGAAGACAATGATGACGAAGATGATCGTGAAGTAATAATGGGCGAAGTCGCAGTTGACGAGAACGGAAACACCTATGGACCTTAATCGGGGAGCGAGGATCGGGAATCGGGAATTGTCAACTCTCACCTCTCCCCTCTCAACTTCATCTCTCAACTCTCCCCTCTCACCACTCACCACTCACCTATAAACAACTATGAAACAAGGAAAACATATTTGCGAAACGCTGAAAACCATCAGGCGTGACATCGCCAGCGCCAACGAGATTGACTACAATCCCACCGAGTGTACCCATCAGGGCGACTGCGCTGGCACCTGCCCCAAGTGCGAACAGGAGACGCAATGGCTGGAGCGACAGCTGCGCAACCGCCAGGCACTAGGCAAAGCCGTGACCATCGCAGGTCTGAGCGTGGCAATGGGCGCCATGTCGTCGTGCCATCCCAAAATTTTCCAGCCCGACGGCATGATAACGCTTCCCCCCGAGAACAAAGTCGAGACTCAAAACCCAAGCAACGGCAACAAAACGGCTCCCACGCTGCAGTTCACCCCCGTTGACTCCACCGAGACACCTATCCAGCTAATGGGCGACGTGGTGTGTCCACCCGACTCTGCCAACATTAAACAACCCAAGAAAACAACAAAGAATTAACCAGCAAAATATGTTCACCACTTGGTGTTACACCACTTGGTACACATTTTTTTGATATGGTTTTTATACTAAAACTCAATATTTTAGTTAAAAAAATATAATGTTCACTACTTGGTGTCACACCACTTGGTGAACATATATTTTTTTGTTTTATATTTGCAAAAAACAAAGATAAGAAATGAACACCAAACCATTTGTTTATGGCATGTCGGTTGAAGGCGAGCACTTCACTGACCGCGAACTCGAGACTAAGCGCTTGAAACTCAACTTTGAGAATGGAATCAACTCCATCCTAATCTCGCCACGGCGCATGGGCAAGACATCGCTCGTGAAGAAAGTCATGGGAATGATTGACGGCCCACAAATCAAGGTGGTGTATATGGACATTTACAAATGCCGAACAGAATTTGACTTCTACGACAAGTTTGCTTCTGCAATCATCCAAGCCACTGCTTCTAAAATAGACGCTATGGTGGAAAACGCCAAGAAGTTCATTACCAGCTTTACCCCAAAATTGTCTTTCTCGCCCGACCTGAATGCCGAGTTCACCTTATCACTCTGCCTCGACAAAAACCGCAATTCGGCCGAAGAGGTCCTTAATCTCCCAGAGAAAATAGCACGAGAAAAAGGCATACACATTGTGGTGTGCATCGATGAGTTTCAACAAATTGGCGAAATACCCAACTCTCTCAGCGTACAACGTGCCATGCGCAGCGTGTGGCAACACCAGCAAAACGTGAGCTATTGTCTCTTCGGCAGCAAACAGCACTTAATGGCTAATATCTTTTACAGCCGCAAGATGCCGTTCTACCAGTTTGGCGATATGTTCTTCCTCAAGCGAATCCCCACCGAGAAGTGGGTGCCTTTTATCACTTTGCGATTTGCTCAAACCGGCAAGAGAATAAGTGATAAACTTGCCGAGAAAATTTGTGTGACAGTTGAAAATTATTCAGCCTACGTGCAGCAGCTAGCGTGGAATGTGCTAGCAGTGAGCGGAGAACGAGTTACTAACGAGAGTTTCAACGATGGTTTAGAGGCGACACTGGCGCAGGTGATTCCCCTATTTGTGGAGCAAACTGCCAATCTCACCACCTACCAGCTCAACTTATTAAGAGCCATAGTCGCTGGCACTCATCGTGACTTTGGCAAGAAAGAGACGACAAGCATCTATGACTTAGGAACACGCTCCAACATCCCCAAGATAATAAAAGCCCTCACAGAGCGTGAAATTATTGAGACCAATGAGAATGGCATCTTCATTGCTGACCCATTGTTCAAATTATGGTTCAAAAAAGAAATGATGTGACGGTAATGGAAAAGCAAGAACTTTCGGCACCTTTTATTGGCATAGTGCGGCATCGTCTTGCCACCGACGGCAAGGGGGTGACCACGCTAGTGGCATTTCACAGCTGTCCGTTGCGATGCAAATACTGCCTTAACCCTCAGTGCCTTGACCCCGAGAAAGTGTGGCGCACCATCAGCACTGGCGACTTGCTCAACGAACTGCTGCTCGACAATCTCTACTTCCTCGCCACGGGTGGCGGGGTGACCTTCGGCGGCGGCGAACCGCTACTGCGCAGCGAGTTTATCGACGAGTTCTGCCGCATGAAGCCCGCTGAGTGGAAGATCAACATCGAGACGTCACTCAACGTGGAGCGCCACCACCTGGAGCGAGTAATGCCGCACATCAACGAGTACTTCATCGACATAAAAGACACTAACCCAGCAATCTACAAGAAATACACCACGCGCGACAACACCCAGGTGCTCGACAACCTGCGGTGGCTCATGTCACACGACGGGATGGCCGAGAAAGTCATCGTGCGCCTCCCCCACATCCCCAACCACAACACCCAAGCCGACATCGACCGCAGCCGTGCCATGCTCGAAGAGATGGGGGTGAAAAATTTTGACGAGTTCGATTACCTCCTCCCTAAAAACTTTTCAAACAATTAATCACAATTAAACTTGCTTAAAATTAAATCAAAATTTATTTTAAAATCTCTTATCAGCCACCAGCACCCAGAAGATCCAGTTGACATCAAAATTCTGGTATTATTCACTAAAAATGTAAATTCGTGCAGTGCAACTGAACAAATTTATATTAATTCACTCAATATCATTGAACGAATTTTCATTTTTTCTTGTTTTATTCAATAAATAAAACTAACTTTGCGCCCAATAATGCAACATAATTATGAACAACATAAAAAGAATCTTACAACAAGAGATAGAACAGCGCATAAAACCATCAAAGGTGGCGTTAATTTTTGGAGCACGTCGAGTTGGCAAGACCGTTCTTCTAAGAGAGATTTTGAGTAATTACTCTGGGCGAACATTGTTACTCAACGGGGAGAGCCTTGACACAATCGAAATGCTCAAGGATAGAACTATAACAAATTATCGACAACTTTTTAATGGAATTGACCTATTGGCGATTGACGAGGCTCAACATATACCGGAGATAGGCCTCAAATTAAAACTTATTGTAGATGAAGTACCTAATATTGCAGTGATTGCCACAGGATCATCTTCTTTCGACCTGCAAAACCAAGCAGGAGAGCCATTAGTAGGACGCAACACACTATTCCTATTGACCCCATTGTCAATCAAAGAATTGACTTCAACTTTCTCAGGCTTTGAGGTCAGAACAAATATAGATAATTATCTTGTTTACGGCTTATATCCTGAACTTATGTCATTGCCATCGCAAAATGAAAAACAAGAGTATCTTGAAGAAATGGTAAATGCCTATCTTTTAAGGGATATTTTAGCCATTGACGGAATAAAAAATGCAAACAAGCTTCATAACTTGCTAAAACTTATTGCATACCAAATTGGGAGTGAAGTTTCTCTCGATGAAATTGGTAAAGAATTATCGATTAGTCGCAATAGTGTGGCAAGATATCTCGACTTGCTGCAAAAAGCTTTTGTTGTTTTTTCTCTCGGAGGATATTCAAGTAATTTACGCAAAGAGGTCACAAAGTCTTCCAAATGGTACTTTTATGACAATGGCATCAGAAATGCTCTGTTAAATGATTTCAAGCCATTTAATAACCGTTCCGACCAGGAACGTGGCGCTCTATGGGAAAATTTCATGATAAGCGAAAGACTAAAAAGAATTAAAAACAATAGGCTCAGAACGAATCAATATTTCTGGCGCACTTACGACAAGCAAGAGATAGACTTGATTGAAGAAGACAACCAATTAATCAATGCATTTGAAATGAAATCGGGGAGTAAAACAGCAAAAGCTCCATTGGCCTTCGCTAAAAACTATCCCAACGCCACTTTTGAAACGATTAATCGGGATAACTTCCTGAACTACATGTAACATTCAAGAGCGTTGAAATGAATTTTTACAACAAAACGAGATGGAAGAGGATCTAGAAGATCTAGAGAATCTAGAAGTTATAGAGATTCTAGAAGCTCTAGAGACTGACAAAACATGAGGGAAGAGTCGCTCGGGCTCTTCCCTCTAAACTCTAAAAGCGATGGGGTCTCTCAACTCTCACCTCTCAACTGAGAACTGACAACTGAAAACTGAGAACTGACAACTCTTACTGTGCCATGAATTCCTCCACGTCTTTGGGATGATAAGGAATTATCTCCTTGCCGAGGAAGCGGCAGCCATCGGCGGTGATGAGCACGTCGTCCTCGATGCGGATGCCGCCAAAGTCTTTGTAGGTCTCAATCTTGTCGAAATTGAGGAACTCAGCGCAGTGACCCTTAGCGCGCCACTCGTCGATGAGGTCGGGAATGAAGTAGATGCCTGGCTCGTCGGTAACCACGAAGCCTTCCTCGAGGCGGCGTCCCATGCGCAGGGCGTTGGTGCCAAACTGGTCGAGGCGTGGACGGGTCTCCTCGTCAAAGCCCACGTAGATCTGTCCCAGACCTTCCATGTCGTGCACGTCCATACCCATCATGTGACCCAGACCGTGAGGCAGGAACATGGCGTGGGCACCGGCAGCAACGGCCTCGTCCACGTCACCCTTCATCAGACCCAGTTCCTTGAGGCGCTCGGTCATCAGGCGGCAAACGGCCATGTGCACGTCCATATACTTCATACCGGGTTTTGAGATGCCCAGAGCCAGGTCATGGCACTCCTCGACGATGCTGTAGATCTCCAGCTGGCGCTGGTCATACTTGCCCGTGACGGGCATCGTGCGGGTGTTGTCGCTGCAGTAGAAC
>JAEEGF011808263.1_pt1 | contig 17115 bp, 9 predicted proteins | sample 9134171 | NCBI WGS metagenome assembly JAEEGF01 (sample SAMN16246542, study PRJNA631951) | gut metagenome | biome: gut microbiome; feature: rumen; material: AP-attached | host: Bos | place: Iran: Karaj | collected 2018-10 | reverse complement strand
GGTCATGCTCAAGGTGGGGCTGAGTGCAACCTCGCCCCTGGGGGCTGCGCTCAATCTCGCCACCGAACAGGCGGGGTGGGACTTTGAAGGCACGGTGTCACGAGCACAAGACGCCTGGCGGCACCACTTGGGCAAAGTACAAATCCAGTCGCGCGACCCCAAGGTGTTGCGTTGCTTCTATACCGCGCTCTACCACACGATGATCGCTCCGTCGGTCTATTGCGATGTAGACGGCACCTATCACGGCAGCGACCACAAGGTGCACCCCAATCCAGGTTTTGTCAACTACACCACCTATAGCCTGTGGGACACCTACCGCGCCGCGCATCCCCTGATGACCCTCATCCACCCCGATATCACTCCCGACATCATCAACACCATGCTGCGCATCTATCAGGAGCAGGGAAAATTGCCCGTTTGGCACCTGATGGCACGCGAGACCAACTGCATGGTGGGCAGTCCGGGCGTGCCTGTGGTGGCTGACGCGGTCCTCAAAGATATCCCGGGTGTTGACCAGCGGTTGGCACTCGAGGCGATGGAACGCTCGATGTCGCTCGACGAACGAGGGCTGAAGTGGCACCGCACCATGGGCTACATCCCCTGCGACTCGATGAAGGCCGAGAGTGTGGCATTTGAGCTCGAGTATGACCTGGCCGATTGGGCATTGGCACAGGCTGCCCTCAAGTTGGGCCGTCGAGATCTATATGACCGCCACATGGCGTTGAGCCACCAGTACCGTAATTTGTTTGATCCTGCCACGGGATTTATCCGAGCCCGCGATGGCAAGGGCGATTTCTTGGCACCTTTCGATCCCTTCAGGGCACGCCATGGAGCCGACGAGTACTGTGAGGGCAATGCTTGGCAATATGCCTGGCTTGTGCCGCATGACATCGAGGGACTGACGGCTTTGCATGGCTCGCGCGAACGCTTGTTGGCGCGTCTAGACTCGCTCTTTATCGCAACAGGCGACCTAGGCGAGGAGGCCTCGCCCGACATGAGCGGCTTCATCGGGCAGTATGTCCACGGCAACGAGCCCAGCCATCACATCATCTACTTCTACACCATGCTGGGACAGCCTTGGAAGACCGCCGACCATGTTCGGCAAGTGTTGAACACCCTCTACGACGACACCCCTGACGGCTTGTGCGGTAACGAGGACGTGGGGCAGATGTCGGCATGGTACATCCTCTCGGCGCTGGGCATCTATCAGGTTGAGCCTGCTGGTGGGCGATATTACTTCGGTAGCCCCATCATCGACGGTGCCACCCTGCGTGTTGCCGATGGCACCTTCAAGATTACGGTAAAGAACAACAGCGATCGCAATCGTTACATCCAGTCAATTCGACTCAACGGCAAGCGCCATCGCAAGCCCTACATCGACTACGCCGATATCGCCCGTGGCGGCACCCTCCAGATCACCATGGGCAGCAAACCCACCCGCTGGTGGTAATCAAGAATGGCAGAATCTTGATCAGGAATTAGAGAATTTTAGAATTTGTTCGTTGTTTAAAATCAATGCTTGATGGGGGTGTAGCCCATGCGGTAATGCATCGTGCAGCCATCAGCAAGTTGCTGGTAATTGATCCAACTGCTGTCGTAGGATTCTCCATTGATGCTGAGCGACTGCACATAGCACCCGTTGCCATTGGCTTGGATGCATGTGCGGTTGCCATTGGGCAAATGTAGCGTCACATCATGGAACAGCGGAGAACCCAGCGTGTACTGGCCCGAGCCGGGGCATAGTGGATAGAACCCAAGTGCCGAGAAAACATACCATGCCGAGGTTTGTCCATTGTCCTCATCACCGCAATAACCATCGGGTGTAGCTTGGTACAGCCGGCGCATTACTTCATGCACCCAGTATTGTGTCTTCCATGGTTGACCAGCGTAGTCATACAGGTAAATCATGTGCTGGATGGGCTGGTTGCCGTGGGCGTAGTTCCCCATGCCCATAATCTGCATCTCGCGTATCTCGTGGATGACTGTGCCGCCATAGTAACTGGCATCGAAATCGGGTGGCAAGGCAAATACCGAGTCGAGCATGGCGCAGAAGGCTTCGTCACCACCCATCAAGTCAATCAGCCCACGCGGGTCGTGAAAAACACTCCAGGTGTAGTGCCAGGCGTTGCCCTCGGTGAAGTCTCCGCCCCATTTGAGCGGGTTGAACGGGGTTTGCCACGTGCCGTCGGCCTTACGGCCGCGCATCAGTCGTGTCGTTGGGTCAAACAGATTGTTGTAGTTCTGAGCACGTCGGGCATAGGGGTCACATTCGCTGTCAGGTCGTCCAAGTTTGTTTCCCACCATCCAGATGCACCAGTCGTCGTAGGCATACTCCAGCGTGCGGGCTGCGCTCTCGTTGATGCCCACATCACATGGTACATAGCCCATACTGTCATAGTACTGCCATCCCAGGCGACCCGTCGAATGAATCGTGGGATGCACGGCATGAGCCCCATGGGTCAGTGCCTCCCACAATGTGGCGGCATCCTCGGCACTGACTGGGATGTCGTTGATAATGGCGTCGGCCACCACCGCTGCCGAGTTGTTGCCCACCATGCAGTTGCGGTGCCCGGGGCTGGCCCACTCGGGCAAGAACCCGCTCTCGCGGTAAACATTGGCAAGCCCCGCTAGCATCTTTTGGCTCTCGTCGGGATAGACAAGATTCAGCAGTGGGAACAGGCTGCGGAACGTGTCCCAGAAGCCTGTGTCGGTATACAGATAGCCTGGCATCACCTCACCGTTGTAGGGGCTGTAATGAACCACTTGCCCTTGTGCGTCAATCTCATAGAACGCACGCGGAAACAGCAGGGCGCGGTACAGGCAGGAATAAAACGTGCGCAGGTTGTCGTTGTTATCGTCATCTACCTCGATGCGTCCCAGCAGGTCGTTCCAGCGCTCGCGCCCGGCAATCTTCACCTCCTCGAAGGTGCGGTCGCCCAATTCCTGCAGGTTACGCTGCGCCTGCTCTAGACTGATGAACGACGCGGCGATGCGGGCATGTACTTGACGCACTTCGTCAGCAAAGCCTACTATGGCACCAGCATGGTCCGATTGAGCGGAGAGGCGGTTGTCGACGAGGACACCGTCACTCACCGTCGCACAGTAGGTCAACGGCTGGTCAAACTCGATGACGAACCACATTTTGAACCCCTCGGGCACCCCGCCGCTATTGCGCGTAGAATAACCCGTGACGCGACGATGTGATGGGTCGATGGTCACCTGCGAACCCTTGTCAAACGGGTCTATCACGACATAGTGCCCCTCAGAATGAGGAAAGGCATACCGCATCATCGCGGCACGCTCAGTGGGGGTGACCTCGGCGGTCACGTCGTGGTCGGCAAGGTATACGCTATAGTAGTAGGGCCTCGCCTCCTCGGCTTTGTGCGAGAACCAGCTGGCACGTGCGTCCTGGTCAAACCGCGGTTCACCCGTTATAGGCATGATAGAGAGCTGCCCATAGTCATTGATCCAAGGACTGGGTTGGTGTGTCAGCTTGATGCCGCGCAGGTGATGAGCTGTGTAGGTATAGGTCCATCCGTCGCCCATCTTGCCTGTCTGTGGAGTCCACGCGTTCATGCCCCACGGCATCGCCACGGCAGGGTAGGTGTTCCCCGCCGACAGCTCATAACTCGACATCGTCCCCATCAGTGGGTTTACATAGTCCACTGGGTCAACTGCCGATGCACACAAGTTGGCAAGGACAAACAGTATGGTGAATAGTTTCTTACTCATTAATGCTTTCCGAACACTCGCTAATCTTAATCAGCCATGGGGCACGCTCGCGCAGGATATAGTAGCGTTGGCATTCGCTGCCGCTTTGGCGAATGTAGAACTCCAGACAGTTGTCCCAAGTGTTATGCATGATAGCCATAATCTCGGGCTCGCAATACTCGCCATAGTCCGCAACCATCCACACGTGCATCGGCCTGCCATCCTCGGTACGATCGCCTTCAGGCGAAATCATCGCATAGTCGTCAAAGGCCGACTCCAGTTCGCCCTCTTTCACCACGATAATGCTTGCCAGGGCATTGTTGGCCTGCTGTTGGAAGACTACGAGCCACACACTCATCTCGCCCATGGATGCCAACCACTTGGTTGAGACAACCTTCCGGTTGTGATAGCGCTGGTTGATTTGCTCCCAGACGTAACTGTTGTCTTTGCGGTTGAGGCTGATTTCGGGCTCGCCGTCCAGCCAGCGGCTGTACTGCAATGGTTTGTGGGTCTCAAGGAACTTGTGGTTCACCACAATGGCTGTAATCTGCGGGTCGTTGTAGCCGCGGAACATCTTCTTGATCACGTTAGGGTCGGTGAGTTTGTATTCATAGTGCGTGCCATCCATGTCCTTCCATGTGCGGTTGTACTTGATGGGATTGACGTGCGGCTTGAAAATCATGCGGTCGCGCGTTGTGGCATCTTTCAACGCATGGTCACTGCAGGTGCGGAACACGTTCTGCGCCTGGATGGGCGTCGCCCACAGCGGATTGTAGCGGATCGTCATATCATCTGGGCTAATCCACTCGCCAAACTTGTAGATGGGCTGCCAGTCGATGCGGTCCTGCTTCACCGCCATGCCCATATAGGTGCCGATGACCTCGACACCACGACTGGTGTGCTTGTACACCAGTTGCAAGTCCTCGTCGCAGTTGCTCAGGCATAGGCAGTCATCCAAGATCTCACCGTCAACATTCGCCTTCAGAGCACAAAATTTCTCGGGCAGGCAACCACGATACATCTCGCTATATTCCTCCTGCATCTGTTGCAGGCAGTTGTAATAGATACGGCCAATGTAGGCAGTCTCCTCATCAAAGAAGAACTGCCCGTCGATGACCGACGCTTGCACTTGCACTAGCGTTCCCAGCACCAGCAACATAGAAATCATTGTTTTTTTCATAATTCAATATTTTTATTGTTTTCTGTGGGCAAAGTTAGAAAATAATTGCCAAACTTGCAAGGAATTGCCCGCACAATGCAAAAAATGTCGTAACTTTGCACCGAAAAAGAAGATATATTTCAACTAAAAAAGTTGCTTAAACAAAACAAATATTACTACCTGTTGCTGGGAATTGTTGCCTTGGTGATGTTGGCGATGAACTGGTTGACTACACTCAAGGGCGACGAGTATGTCTATGCGCTGATTCCTGGTGACATTGTTCACCACTGCAACACCGTGAGTGACTATGTGCGCTCGATTCCTGCCTTCTATCAAGGCACAAACGGGCGTCTGGCCGACGCAACCGAGCGCTTGTTCGCCAGTTTGGTGGGCAAGCCCATGTTCAATGTGCTGAACATGCTGATGTTTGTCTTGTTTATCGAGGGCATTTTTACCTTGGCGGTGGGCCGACGCCGCAGTGTGTTGGCGTTGTCTATGGTGCTGGTGTGCGTCGCCTTTTTCTTCCCTTACCCTGGCGAGACACTGTTGTGGATGGCTGGTTCGTTCAACTACTTGTGGTCCGCGAGCATTTCGTTGTGGCTGGTGTGTTGGTTAAAATATTGCACGGCTCCTCAAGGTGTACACAGTAACTCCTTCTTAAGGGGGTTAGGGGGACTGCTATGCGGTTTGATTGCTGGGTGGTTCAACGAGAGTACGTCGCTGGGCGTATTGTTGGGGCTGTGTCTATATTTTGCGCTGAATCGTCGTGAGTTCACGAGTCTCCGCCGCAGGGTGTTGCTGGGCTATGTCGTGGGACTTGTCATCATCATGGCATCGCCGGCATTGTGGCTTCGCCTGTCGGGCGGCGCGTCGGTCAACACTAGTCTGAGTGTGTTGCAGATGGTAAGTCGCCGCATCCTGTCGCTAGGCTATATGTCGCTACGCTTCCTCACTCCTGCGATAGCCGTCATCGTCCTGTTTCATGTGTGGCATCGCCAAGGTGGCTTGCGCGCTATCGTACGCCGCACTGAACTCTGTCTGTTGTTAGGGACGATGTGCGCTGCCATATTGTTGGGTATGGTCATCGAGCGCCCTTATACTTGGCTCGTGACTGTGAGCATGGTGGTGTGTCTGCGAGCGTTCTGGCCCACGATGTCGCGTTGGCCTGTAACGGTGCTTCGCGTTGTGACCGTGGCATGCTTAGTCGCTTGCTGCGTGGGTAGCGGCATGGCATTGCACAAGATGTGGATCTACCGCAATTACGACCAAGGCGTCCAGCAGCAAATTGCCGATGGTCCTCGGCAATGCATCCTCAAGGCATCGCACGCTCCCATTTCAAGTCGCTGGATTCTGCCCGATGTGTATGACAACGACACCTATCACTGTGCTTACCGTACCATCTATAGTTGCTACTACGACAAGGACAATGTCCAATTCTTGCCGCCAACAATCTACGAACGCTATGTAGCCGGAACATTGCTGGAAGGAGCCGAGACCGCGCCCTTCACGAGCAGCGACCCATCGCTAGCCGACACTTTGTTGACCATCGACGGCGCACCCTACGCATTGGTGTCACTCAAGTCTGGCATCGAGGGTGGCAACGGCAATGGCAAAGTGTTCCGCACCGACATCGAAGAGTATTGGGGCTCCTCGACGAGCCAACGCCGCTACTGGCTAGGATCGCTCAAGGAATTTGTGCCGTGCAGGCCCTACTTCCTGGTCATAGACGGACACACCTATGAGGTGGTGGGATGTGAGGTGCCCGAGACAGTGACGCGCATCGAACTGAAGGTATATATCAGCGGTAAGTGGCGCCTGCTCACATTCACCCGAAACAACAACGCATCATGAACACACAATGGGATAAAATCATCATCGGCATCGACCCAGGCACGAATGTCATGGGCTACGGCCTGTTGGGCATCAAAGGCAAGCAGCCCAGTTTGATTGTCATGGGTGTCATCAAACTGAGCCGCATGGAAGATCACTATATGCGGCTACACCGCATCTACGAACGCGTGAAGACGCTCGTCGACCAGTACTTACCCGATGAGATGGCCATTGAGGCACCGTTTTATGGAAAAAACGTGCAGTCGATGCTGAAGTTGGGCCGCGCACAGGGTGTAGCAATGGCGGCGGCATTGAGCCACGAGGTTCCCATTACCGAGTATGAACCTCGCAAGATCAAGATGGCGATTACTGGCAATGGCGCTGCCAGCAAGGAGCAGGTGGCAGCGATGCTGCAACGTACGCTACATTTGAGCAATGAGCAAATGCCCGACTTGCTAGATGCCACCGACGCACTGGCGGCGGCATTGTGCCACTTCTACGAGAGTCAGAAGCCCATCCAGAGTCACGGAAGTGGGTCGTGGAAGGCCTTCATCGCCCAACACCCAGAACTAGTGATTAAAGGTCAATAGCACTCCTATTTCACTTTTCCGGCTAGCATGCCGCAGGCAGCCTGAATGTCCTCGCCACGGCTGCGACGGATGGTGCAGATGACACCATGTGAGTTGAGGTAATCGCGGAAGGCGGTCATGCGGTCATCGCTGCTGGTGCGCAACTTCTCTACCTCGGGAATCATGTGGTAACGGATGAGGTTGACACGCACATGCTCGTTGGGAATGATTTCGCGTAGGGCTTGGGCGTGCTTAATGTCATCGTTGAACCACTGCCACATGATGTACTCTATCGAGAGGCGACGCTGGTGGGCAAAGTCATACTTGCCGAGCATATCCAGGACCTCGTCAATGGGATAGACCTTCTCGATGGGCATCAATGACTGCCGCTCTTCGTGGATGGCGGTGTGCACACTCACGGCAACATGGACGCTGGTCTTTTCGACCAGTGTTTTTAGTTCGGTCTTCTTGCCCACAGTGCTCACAGTGACGCGCTTGGGGCTCCATGCCAATCCCCAAGGTTCGGTGAGGATGGCAATGACGCGCATCACCTCGTCGAGGTTGTCGAGCGGCTCGCCCATGCCCATAAACACGACATTAGTCAATTGTTGGCTCTGTGGCACACTCAGCACTTGGTTGATGATTTGGTTGCTGGTGAGGTTGCCGTGGAAGCCCTGGCGACCTGTCATGCAGAAGTAGCAGTTCATGCGGCAGCCCTTCTGCGACGAGATGCACAGGGTGTGGCGATCCTCCTCGGGGATATAGACCGCCTCGACGGCCTGGCCATCGCCCACGTCAAAGAGGTACTTGACCGTTCCGTCCTGGCTCTTTTGAGCCTGGGAGGGGAAACTCAAGCCCACGCAGTAGCGCTCGGCCAATTTCTCGCGGTTGGCCTTGGATATGTTCATCATCTCGCCAAAGGTGGTGACGCGCTTTTCATAAATCCATTGGCACAATTGTTTGGCGGTGAACAGGGGCATGCCCAGTTCCTTGACCACTTTGTACATGTCCTCCAGGGTCATTCCAGCCAGAGGTGTCTTTAATTCAGAACTCATAATTTATAATTCATAGTTTTTTTCTCTACCTCCTTGAGAAGGGGGTTGGGGGGAGGCCGATCAAACTCCTTCTTTCTCCCTGACCAGATACACCGGTCGGTTCTTAGTCTCGTTGAAGATGCGGGCTAGATATTCGCCGATGATGCCCAGCGACAACAACTGCACGCCACCCAGAAACAGCATCACAATAATCAGCGTCGGGAAACCCTGCACTGGGTCTCCGCCAAGAATGATGGTTTTGATGAGAACATAACACATGTAGAAAAATGCCACCAGCGATACAATCAAACCTATCACGGTTGAGATGCGCAACGGTGCCGTTGAGAACGACGTGATGCCGTCGACGGCAAGTGTGAGCAGGCGCATGAAGCCAAACGAGCTGTTGCCCTGGGCGCGCTCCTGTTGCTCATAGGTCACCTCGGTCTTCTTGTAGCCAATCCATACAAACAGGCCTTTAGTGTAACGCTCGTGTTCGCGCAGCAGCTTCAGTGCGTCAACACACTTGCGGTCCAGCAGGCGGAAGTCGCCTACATTGCGGAGCACGTCGTCGCGAGTGAAACGTTGAAGCAGTTTGTAGAACAGCTGCGACATCTGTCGACGTAGCCAGGGCTCACCTTTACGAGTCAGGCGTCGTGCATATACGTCTTCATAGCCTTCTTCCCATAGCTTGAGCATCTGCGGAATGATCTCGGGGGGTTGCTGCAGGTCGGCATCCATGATAATCACAGCGTCGCCCGTGGCAAAGTCCAGCCCAGCAAGCATCGCACGCTCTTTGCCGAAGTTGCGTGACAGGTCGATATAGCACACTTGTGAATCGCGGGAACGAAGCGAACGCATAATCTGGAGTGTGTTGTCACGGCTGCCGTCGTTTACCAGCAGGAACTCCCATGCATACTGCGGCAATTGCTCGCGAACCTCATTAAGACGCTCGTAAAGCAGAGGCAGCGAACGTTCCTCGTTGTAGCACGGGATGATAATGGTTATCTTTTTCATCGTGATCAATCTGTTTCAGTCTGCAAAGGTACGAATTTGTTCTCGGTTTATACGGATTTACCACACCTTTTTTGCCATATTATTTTTTATTTTTTTATCCGCGTACACGAGAAATGACCACATCAACCCAAAAAGACAGGCAAGAGAAGCGTGCCACTCGTGCAAGTGCCACTCACCGATAGCCGTACGGTGCGCAGCGGTGGCGATACCAACCGTTGACGCAAGGGTGCATTGAGTTGACCACATGCTTGCAACCGGCCCACCAAGAAGCCGTGACAACTGATGCCTCGTTCGCCTGTCACCTCAAGCATGAGTGTCCCATTGCCCATCACCTGCCACACGACCTCGCTGGGGGCGAGATGGGCTATGGGATGCGACTGCCAATAGACTCTTTGGGCGTTCAACGATTGCTCATGCGCCAAGTCCATTACTTGCCCTGATGCGGTTACAGCCAGTCCGTGCGTCGCGTCGTCATAGAGCTGCACGCATGCCATTGTGCGATGGCTCACGCGGCCGCTAGGCATCAATGCCAGCAGAAGTCCATCGTCGTTCAGCGCCCATAGTTCACGATGCACGTCATCCCATGCCAACTGGCACATGCTGCAGTCATGCCAAGCCACGGTTAGTTCACTCCCTCGCAGTCGGCACAGATTGCCATGCACATTGTTGAAGAAGAGGTCGCGGTCGCCCTCTACGGGTTGGCTGCCTACAGCGATGACCGCGCGGTTCAGCAAACGCGCCTCACCAAATACACCGCTGCTAGTGGTCTGCGGCAATGCATAGATACCCTCATCGGTGAACAGCACTATGGGGTATCGTCCAAAGCCGTTCGAATAGATGGCTCGGCTCAGCGGCATGATGGCACGCACCTTTGCGCCCGTTATTGCCTGTTGTCGTGCAGTGACCAGCGCATTACCCACTGCACTTACGTCGAGCACCCCATCGCCATCGATGCAATAGAGGCGGCCATTGCAAGTCATTGACGATACGGGTCGCAGCGGTGTCATTGCTGCGCTCACCTCGTCGGCTTGTGTGGCGCTCAGTCGGTCGGTTTGCTCTACCTCGCGTGTCACCACATAGCTGTTGTTACCCGATGGCGCCACCGCGTCGCTCACCCACTGCCGCTGTGCCAACGCTGCCAGGTCGCTGGTGGTGGCGATGACGTGCCACCCCGATTGTGCCAGTCGGTTAGTAAGTGCCCCCTCGCCGATGGCAGGCAGTCCGAACTCCAATCGTGGACGCCGTACGTTGCCACCGATGCCGATACAGCGGTATTGGGCGGTGCCTCTAGCATTGACAGGTGCAAGGCAGGAAGTTGCAAGAATGTCGACTGCCTTGATAAGTGTAGTCCATTCATCGGCGATACCATCGGTCACAGTGATGCCCACGCGATATCGATGGCGAGTGAGCGATGTAGCGGGAATGCCTGTCACTGCTGTTCCGTCAAGATTGCAATCGGTAGTGATGTGCTGCGAGTCGGCTAGAGTGTCACAGCCCAGGGTCACGGGCTCGCTCAGCCACATGTAGGTGTCATCTATCAGTCGCAAGCCCACTCGCACACGCAACAGCCCGGCATAAGCACCTGCCGAGTCGACATTCATCTGTATTTCGTTCCAGGCACGCCGCAGTTGGTTGCTCAAACTTGCCACATCGCTGCCCGAGAGCGTCGCGGGCCAGTTGGCATACGTTTCGTTGAAGGTTATCGCATCCAATCCCGCACTGACAATTGAGTTCTCGAGGGCACTCAAAGTTATATGTGGACAGGCATCCTCGATATGCACTTCGGTATAGCCATTATTGTTGGGATGCAACCACACGAAGCCACTTGTTGTGATGATAACCACCAGTGGCCCAATGCGGTGCGCTCCCACCAGTTCGCCATCGAGCGTGGTAATGACCTGCCCTTCGCACAAGACTTGCTGTCCGCTCACCGTGATATGGCGATTGCCGTCAACTAGCAGAAGTCGATGTCCGGTTGGGATAGTTCCGATGGGCAACGGACTGCCCACCACATGCAATGCATCATCGCATTCACGAACATTCACGGCACTGCTGGCCTCACCAGCAGCCGCGCACTCAGCCACGCAGGGTTGTACAGCCCCACGGGGTACAATCGAAATACTTTGTTTCTTGTTTCTCATGGTTAATAGTTTTTGAGGATGGTTAGTTTCTCAAGTTCACTGATGGCAGGGTGAGGCATAGGCAATTCGTGTAGCACTTGCAAAGCAATGGCGCGCGTCATCAAGATATCGTCGTGGTGCCCGGCCATTGCTTCAAAACTGCCCTTGCGCGTCAACTCATAGGTGCTCATCTCGTCGATGGCGGCGTGGCAACGCTCAATGTATTGCCGCTCGCGCACAGCCGCAATGAGTGTGTAGATGGCTTGTCGCTTGGTCTGTCGGTTGGTATGGAATCCATACTTCCGTTGTCCCTTGCGGTCGCGAGATCGGTAGTAAAGGTTGCCGTAACGCTGCCCGATGGTGTTGAGGATATACTGTCCACCGTCGCCCTCGGTATATTCGGTTTCGAGCGTGTTGCTCTCGATCACCAGCAGGGCGTTATGGTAGTACTGTGCCAGGTGCACCGCCTTCCATGCCAGCAGATCGTGATCTAGGTGCCCGCGCCATTGCGCCACCACTTCGGGCGGATGCTCGCGCAGGTCATGCAGGTCAAGCACAGCCATCACGCTCCAGTCGGCCTTGTCGCTGCGCCCGCCCACATCCACCGACACCAGATATCGCAGCGCGAGGCCGTTGTCCTCGGGCGGACGCCACACCTGCAACGGCCCATGTGGCGACTCCACCACATGGGCGCCGCCGGGACCGAGCCAGTTGCCCTCTATGTCGCCCGTCATCAGCGGAGCCCGGCACGACTGCCTGAGCACATCTAGTTGCCCAAGGTCAAACACGCAGTTGCTCGTGTTGGCAAACGCCTCGATGTCGTTACTTGGGAACTCCTCCATCATCTGCGTGTGTGTCGTGTACTCCTTGCGTTTGCTATGATACCATGCAAGCATCTCCAGTGTACAGCCCGCCTCCCACAACTGCCGCTCATACTCGTCGAGACTTGCCCACAATGCCGCCGGGTTGCGCACTGGTTGGCGGTACAGTTCAATCTCGTACCACGGAACAAACACAGCGGTCTTGTCGCTGTGTCCCGACTGTGCACGCAGCCACTCGGTGTGGAAGAAGTTTCCCACTCCGTTAGCTGTCGACTCCAGTACTATGATGGTGCCGCATTCGGGTAGAACAGTGCCCAGCACCGAACGCATCACGTCCTCGGGGTCGTGCATCGCGCTACTTGCCCAGAACGCCACCTCGGTCAGGTGGGCCATCGCCAGGTTGAACCCACGCACGGCATCCTCGCTGCGCGACGAGCTGCAGATGATAAGACAGTCGCGACCACTCAACTGTTGCACGTCACGACTGCCCTCATAGTTGGCAAACTTCAGTGGTTCGACTTGGCCGTTACGCATGTCATCGGGATAGTTGCGCAACAACAGGCGGTACATTTGTTTGATGGCCCGCGATGTGTTGTGCTTATGGCCGCAGATGAGACTGTTCCAGCCCGTGCGCAGTACCAGTTGGAACCATGCCATATACATCTGCACCAGCGTTGAACCGCCCCATTGCCTTGCCTTGAGTAGCACTACCCTTACCGGTTTGCCGGCACGACGTTGACCTTCCATCACACCCAACAGACGCCGCTGAGGAGCGTTCAGGCGGAACCGGATGTTCTGGCCAGTAAGTTTATCCTTGATGGTGGCGCACGTCGCAGCCCAGTACTCAAAGTCATAGCGCACCCTCACTCGCCGCCGCTCCAGTTGCGGCAGGGTAGGGTAGTCGGGTCGTTCCTGCAGCAATTCACTTGGCAGCCACTCTTCGCCTACCAGTGTCCTGATGCCGCATCCACCCAGTCCTGTCAGCGGGTCATACGCGACTTGCAACGCCTCATTCCGACGCGTGTTTTCAGCTATGATATCAGGCATGTTCCCCATGGTACACTTTTTTCGGCAAAGGTACCATAGCTATTCATCACAAAACAACCCTAAACGAAAGGAAATAAGAGCATCTTGCTCTATTGCTCTTCTTATGCTTCTAGCCTTTTACATATCGTGCCAGAATCTCTAGAGGGTGCACGGCATGGAAACCGGTGCCGTCAAGGATTTGCTGGCGGCAAGAGGTGCCGGGCGCCGCAATGAAGGTCGGGGTGTCGTCGGTCTGTGCCATCGCCTTCCTCACGGCAGGGAATAGCACCTGCTCGCCAATCGCGAGCGACGTGCGGTAGTGCTCTTTCTCATAGCCGAATGACCCCGCCATGCCGCAGCAACCGCTGGGGATAACGTGGACCTTGGCGCCCGAAAGTAGTCCCAGCGCTTGCACCGTTTTGTCGATGCCCACCAGTGCCTTCTGGTGGCAATGTCCATGAAGCCAAATCTCCATCTCGTCATCACTGAAGTCGGCTACGCTGATGCGGCCCGCCTCCATCTCGCGTACAAGAAATTCGTCGTAGAGAAGACAGTGTTGCGCCATGGCCAGGGCATCATGACGGTCGGCAGGTGCCACTAGGTCGGGATATTCGTCGCGGAATGTCAGAATACAAGATGGTTCAATGCCCACTAGCGGGTGTTGGCCGTCGATGAGGTCATGCAGCAATGCATAGTTCTTGCGGGCATGCTTCTGAGCCAAACGCAGACAGCCCTTAGAGATGGCTGCGCGCCCGCTCTCGACATGGCGAGGTACTTCTACCTCGTAGCCCAATGCCGACAACAAACGGGCAAATGCCATGCCTAATTCAGGCTCTTGGTGGTCGGTAAACTCGTCGGCCAACAGGTACACCTTGCCCTTGCTGCCAGGTGTGTGTTGCTTGGTGCCGTCAGTCACCAATTTGCGCATCGAGCGGTGGCTCAGCGGTGGTATCGTGCGCTCGGGCGCAAAGCCTACGACGCGCTTCACTAGCGTGGCTGTGGGACGCCAATGCGCAACAGCATTGTACAGCGGTGACACGCATGCACCTAGCGATTCAATTTGGGCCATCCGTGCCACCAGCCACGTGCGGAGTGGCGTGCCATGGCGGTCATGCCAATGCTGCAACAATTCGGCACGCAGACGCGTCATGTCGACGTTCGAAGGGCACTCGCTGCGACAACCCTTGCATGCCAGGCACTCGTCAAGCACCTGCTTCAGTTCGGGGATGTCCAGCACATGGCCACCGTTATTGTTGGGGGCAAACACTTCGCTAGCCCAGCCGCGTGTCAGTACTTCACGCAACACATTGGCACGGCTGCGCGTCGATAGTGTCTCACTGCGCGACACCTTGTAGGCTGGGCACATCGTGCCACCCATCACGCTCGACTTACGGCAGTCACCGGCACCGTTGCACTGTTCAATTGAGCACATCAGCGCATGTATTTGGTTTCGTGCTCCAGTGGCGCCCTCGGTGTTGCACTCATCGAATGCAGCTTTCCAGTTAAGCACGGTTGCGTTACCGCCCAGTTGCTCTTCAATAGCGTAGCGCTGGCCCACGTCGTAGCGCAGCATCGTGTCCATAGGCGGGGTGTCGACAATCTTATGCACATTCAGCAGGCCGTCGGGGTCCCAACAATGTTTCACTTGCCGCATAAGTTCGTAGGTCTCATCGCCATATAGAAGACGGATAAACTCGCCTCGCAGACGGCCGTCTCCATGCTCGCCACTAAGGCTACCGCGGTGTTTCTTCACCAGCAGTGCTGTTTCGCGCGCTATGTCACGGAACAGTTTTCGGTCATCGGCCGACTTCAGGTTCAGAATGGGACGCAGGTGCAGCTCACCCGTGCTAATGTGGCCATAATAGACACACCGCGCGTGTAGCCGGTCGAGTAATGCCGAAAAATCCTTCATATAGGAAGGCAAGTAGCGTGGAGCAACAGCGGTGTCCTCGATGACACCAGTGGGCTTGGCATCACCCTTCATACTGCTGAGCACGCCTAGTCCAGCCTTGCGCAGTGCCCACACCCGGCTCACATCGCCACCGTAAACGCGGGTGCATACTTCTACTAGGCCCGTCGCCATGAGGTCGGCTTCTAGGGCGTTTGCCTGCGTGTCGAGTTGCTCGCGTGTATCGGCTCGAAGCTCGGTGATAAGCAGCGCCTCGGGGTCGCCCTTGACAAAGAAACGGTTGCGCTCCTGTTCCACATTGCCCCAGCTCAGTCGCAGAATCTCGCCGTCCATCAGCTCAATGGCGGTCGGCGCATGGCGCAACGCCACCAGGTTGGCCTCAAACCTTGCTTCAAGCGAGCGGCAGTGGGCGCACAGCACCATAATCTCACGGGGCGGTAGCGGGTCAAGGCTCACCTTGACCTCGGTGATAAACGCCAGCGTTCCCTCGCTGCCAGTGAGCAGTTGGCACAGGTTAATAGTGCGCTTCGGCAGTGGCTTGGTCGTGTTGTGAAGGTCGGCTATCACCTCGTCGATGGCATAGCCGCAGCTGCGACGGCGCAGTTCAGCGGCGGGGTAATTTGACTCGATAAGTTGCACAGTAGCCTTGTCTAGTGCCATCGACAGCAGTTGCGCATAGATGCCCTCGATGAGGGTGGGGTGTTCAGAACGCTGCCAGAATGTCGTGCCGAAGCGTTGCTCCAATTGGGCGACGGTATAGGTCTTGAAGGTCTCGATGGTGCCGTCGCTGAGGACGCCCACCGCTTCAAGTACATGGTGGCGTGTGCTACCATAGATCAGCGAGTGCGTGCCGCACGAATTGTTGCCCATCATTCCACCAATGCAGCAGCGGTTGCTGGTCGAGGTCTCGGGGCTGAAAAACAGCCCGTGGGGCTTGAGGGCGGCGTTCAGCTCGTCGCGAACCACCCCCGGCTCTACCCTTGCCCAGCGCTCTTGTGCGTTAATCTCGAGGACATGGTTCCAGTGACGGCTGATGTCGACGACAATGCCTGTGCCCACCACCTGGCCAGCAAGCGATGTGCCGCCAGCGCGAGGAATGAGGTGTGTTTGTCGCCGACGAGCCAGTAGCATTAGTTCTTGGACATCATCCACCGTCTCGGGGTAAGCGACACCTGTCGGTACCTCTCGGTAGACCGATCCGTCGGTCGCGTAAGCAATCTTGTGCAGACTGTCGGTATAGAGTTCAACTGCCATAAAGACAAATTTGTTTCAATGCTGCAAAGATACTACTTTTTATTGAGAATTGAGCTACCCATCTAGCCCCTAAAGTACATCTGGTGCCTCTAGTGAATGCCATTTATATTGTAAACGAATGTTAAATGTTGTGTAAAATCAAATAAAAACTTTTAACCATTAACCATCAACTATAAACTTTGTCGTACCTTTGCAGCGGGTAAGTCCTACACGGCCAGCTCCCCGTAAATCCCCCAGGTCTTGACCGAAGCAAGGGTAGCGGGTTGTAGCGGCGCGATGTAGATCGCTTACCCTTCTTTTTTTATGACCGATAGACTATGCGGAGACTCTTACTTTTAGTGACCCTAGTACTGGCGGCGATGAGCACTCAGGCCAACTCATGGTGGGACAATTTCAAGCCCACCAATTCCAACGTGCGACTCACGCAGACCAATCTCCCCATCGTGTGGATTGATGTTGACGGGACGATGATTGACACCGAGGAGCGCATTACCGCGCGCATGAAAATCATCCACAACGGTGACGGCCAACTCAACTATGCCGACACCATCGCACACCCTGGGCAGAAGGTAGACTATGAGGGCTACATCGCACTGCGCTATCGCGGCAACTCCTCGTTCAGCGCAAGCGACAAGAAACCTTACTCCTTCAGAACCCTCAACGCACCC
>JAEEGF011108956.1_pt1 | contig 17117 bp, 19 predicted proteins | sample 9134171 | NCBI WGS metagenome assembly JAEEGF01 (sample SAMN16246542, study PRJNA631951) | gut metagenome | biome: gut microbiome; feature: rumen; material: AP-attached | host: Bos | place: Iran: Karaj | collected 2018-10 | reverse complement strand
CTTCTTAATCACAACGTTTATTACTGAATAGAAATCGCGCACATAGATAAAGTCTGTGAGGGCGAATTCTGTATGATTATAGAGATGATGGAATTGATCTATTAAGTTTATTCTCTCTGCAAATTCCTTTTCAAACCCATCTAGCCATTTGGGATAACGACCACTCGAACCAACAAATACATCAAAGGGATAACCAGCAGCACCTTGTGGCAAGTAGTAGGTGGATATTCCAGAGGCATAACCATTATTCCAGGAACCATCTATAAGTACATTCCATAAATCTTGGCGGTCACCTCCCTGAATTGGATGGTATTTGGAATATTGTTTGCTAAAGTATAATCGAGCCTTTATTTTTATTTCATCTCCCAATTCAGTTTTATTTGAAAGATCTTCATAGGTATGAATAGCTCTGTCACTCATTTCTATAAGAGCATCCCTCAGAGAGTTATTAAATTCTTTTATCGTGTCTATGTAATCCCATTGATTTGACAACACCATTTCATTAATTAGTTTCTTCCTAAGAGATAATACTCCCTTATCATCCCAGTATCCTCTATCTTCATTATTATACGAGTTGATTAAATCTTCTTCAATTCCCTTTATAATCCCATTGGTATAGTCTATGTTTTCACGTATTGCAGAATATTGGTATTTTAGTTGGTTATACATAGACACATTATAATAGGTGGTTGATTCCGTCGATTCTATATTTCCACCCTCTTCATGGATATGCCCAAAGATATGATGCTTTGGCTTCGACTCATCAATCATCGCTTTCAGAACCTGACAACCAGTTTTGTCATCAAGATGTCCCTCAGCTGGTCCATGAGTTATTAGGAAATCAACACCCTTTGGCACCTTATTCTCTGTACTTTTGAACATCCAAGGACGACATGCTACTCCAAAGAAACTGATGTCGTCGAACTCGATGCCACTATCTTCCAAAAGTACAATCGAAGACGGAATCATTCGCGTAGCCTTTTCTGGATTCATTTCGAAAAACACTTCGTGGTTACCTGGCACATAGATTTTCAACTTGGCCTCCTGATGAGAGTACCAATTCAAAAATCTCAAGAATTCATCATCCACATATACCATGTTGTCCTCTCTTAAACAGTCACCAGCACAAATCAGTATATCAGCATCCTTGGGGATGTTGAGCCGATAATTGAGCCCATGCGTATCAGAAAACGCAAAGATCTTGTGATTTTTATATTCTATCAGCATACTCTTTATTTGATTACGTTTAAAAACAACATCATTTCAACTTCCTGCATCATCGATTCCTTGGTACCTAAACCAATCTTGATAGGAATTGCTTTCAGAGATTTTGGCAGTCCTGCCAATAGTTTCTCTTTTTCTGCCTCTGTTACAGGATACTCCAACGATGCACGCAGGCAGATTATCGCATCATCGAATTGCAAGAAATCCACATTTTGGTACTTATTGATAGATTCCAGAATATAGTCGATACGCTTACTCTCATCCCAAGTGCGAGATGTATAAGGAAAATACTGGCCCTCATCCACCTGATGCAGATATTCTACCTCTTCTCGCTTAAAGGCACCGCAACGTGTTAGCTTCAGTACGAAGTTTTCTCGCTGACTATGCTTCCTAAGAAAGTTCTCCCTGCATTCCACCCGATAGTCACGCTTACGTTTACTACGATTCTTATTTTCCCTTTCTTGATAGTCTATATCAGTACAGAGAGGATGCCCTTTCCATCTATATCTGCGTGGTGTAGTATGTTTCCAATGGCTGAGTTGCAATCTGTACAGCGCCTTATCGTATTTGTTTTTAGGTTCTTTTGGAATAGAGAAGCTAATCTCCGCCTCATCATCAGGCATACTACTAAAACCGTAGAAGGTCATCTCCCATAAACATCCGGCTAATACATAACGATCATCCAGTGGATAATCGTTGTCAATTACCACACGTTTGGCAAGACATTCGTCCCAAGAGTAACCAAGATGCCAACATACAGGATTAGCCAGTATGTTACCATTTTTGTCAAGAAAATCTTTTATCAAGACTTCTTCACTGTTTTCATCCGATGGCTTCATCATCCGCAACTCGTCAAATGCCATTCTAAAGTCGGGCAACGAGTCTGGATTCTCAGTAATTATCTCTTTGAGATAAGGCACAATATCATCAAACGTGTACTTGTCAAACAGTTCTTTCAGTTTCATATCATATAGGTTTTATTCATAACTGATTACCGTCATTCTCATTTTATTGCCTAAGCTTTCGTCATAATTGACGTCCCAATTCAGTCTGTAACTATCATCATACAAACCCAATATCTCGTTGATAGAGTACATTTCTTCCATTGTGGGTTCATACTCAGACGACACAGTAAAGCAGAAGATGGCATTGTGATAGAAACCTCTTTTAAAAGCCTCGTATTTCTCAATCAATTCCTTGAACCATCCGCCCCTATTACTTTCCTTATCGGTATACGATTCGTACTTGTATGTTTCGAAGTAATTGGCATCAAACAACTCTCTAATACACACTTTGGAGATAGCATTTTCTTTTATGTCGAATTCTTTTATCACATCACATAAGTCCAACACTCTCTCCCAGTACTGTTTATGTATAACTTTTCTTTTTATTCGCCTCCGGTTACGAGGATGGGACATGTAAGAAAGGTGCTTTATAACCTCATCAATTCTTTTTCTGATTTGATTCTTAAATGCAGGAACTTTCAGCATTTCTTTTACTGAAGGAACGTGGATACCTTTACTTTCTACGATGTCCTTTGCCCGTTTGGCCCTAATCTTTGTAATATCATGATCGAGCAAATTCTTCCCGTAATAATCAAGTCTCTCATTGGTTTCGTCTCTCTGGTCTCGTGTAAAACCATAGAACGAGGTGTGCCAAAGGCAGCAAGCTGCTATTTCTGCCCAAGTGGCATTTACATCCTCATTAACAATCAATTCTTTAGCCAAACTCGATTCCCACAATGAGCCCTCCATCGGATATGCGTCAAGATGAGGTTCCTCCCAATCGTAGTAGAGTTCAGCATTACTAATGGTTGCAATTTTCTCGTCATCTTCATCCAAATTAGGTTCCAATTGACGGAGCATATCGTAATGTATCTTATACCAGGCTATACTCCCCTCCTCGCTACCATATTTTTTAATATATGGTGCAATCTCGTCAAACGACACCTTATGTAACAATTCACTATACGTCATTGTATGTACTTTTTTAGTTTATGCTGCAAAGATAAGTAAAAGGTGTGCCGTATGAAGGCACACCTTACAAAAAGGTTATATTCTTAAAAGAAAATGTATCTAACTATTCAGAATCCAAATGGCATTCTGGGCTTTTCGATCTGTCAATCCTTCTTTCTCGTCAGTCAATACCAGATGCTCCTGCTGTTTGGGGAAGAAATAATCCTCATCATCAAGAATCACATAGCGATAATCCTTGCTTGCATTCTGATATAGCCATGCATCAATCTCCAAAGCCTTTGCTTCACGTAATGGCATACCCATCATCTCGCCATTCATCGCATCTTGGAAAGATGTACTGAGCAAGATTGGAGTCATCGAGAAGATGTCTCCAGGCAAACCACGCTGTTTCCAAAGTTCCCTCATTCGCATAATTCCCTCATTACGCCAGGTGGTTGATAGGACAATCTTACACCCCGTCAGCTCCACGATGTGCTTAAGGTTTGCAATCGCCTCTGGGTCGAATATAGCACCAAACTCATCAAAGGGGTCAATCCCCTCACGTTTCATCTGCTTAGCATATTTTCCAGTATTCAGCACACCATCGAAATCCAGGAACAGGTATTTATCCATATTAAACTCTTTTTTCACCATAGCAATATTTTTTCTGCAAATATACAAAAAAGGTGTGTCAAATTTAGGCACACCTTATAAAAATCAGTAAATTCTATCGTTTTTATTCGTTTTTCTGATTAATCAGGTTCACTACAACCTTAACCATTACGTCCTTCTCCTCTGTCTTGCTTTCTGCTATCATCAGAGTTAAAGCAACGAGGGTGTTATCAGCCAATCGTTTACTACCATCCTCACGATACAGAATCCCATTGTTATTCAAGAACCACAGAAACAGTGTGGCAGCAATGCGCTTGTTGCCATCGCTAAACGAGTGATTCTTCGTAACCAGATACAGCAACATGGCTGCTTTCTCCTCTACACTGGGATAGAGTTCATCGCCACCGAACGTCTGATAAATCTGACCGATGCTACTCTTGAACGATTCGTCCTTCTCATTACCAAATAGAGTTGAGCCACCGAACTTATCACGCAATCTGTTTATCTCCTCCATGGCATTATCGTATGTAGCATGGAAACGCTCCTCCTTGGTTGTCTTGTCTATCGTGAGTCGCTCATAATCATAATTATCAAGCGTATCGAGAGCATAAGTATAATCCACCACAACATTCAACAGATCCTGACTCTCAACAGTCTCTGGTACTTCCTGATTACTGATAGCACGACCAGCCACCTGCACCAACTGACGCAGTTCTGCAATCTGGTCTTTACGGATTCTATCGTTGATGGCATAGCCTTTAACCAAATAGTCTTTTATAATCTTACGAGCCCAGATACGGAAAGCAGTACCACGTTTGCTATGAACGCGATAACCAACGGAGATAATGACATCAAGACTATAAAACGGTACAGGCTTCTTCACGCCATTAACGTGTAAAAAATGCACGTTATTATTGTCTCGCTCCAATTCGCCCTCCTTGAAGGCATTCAGAACGTGACGTCTCACGTTTGACTCCTCTTTCATAAAGAGTGAGGCCATCTGCGCTACATTTAGCCACACTGTCTCATTCTCTAAACGGACATCAATCTGAGTTTGTCCGTCTTCGGTCTGGTAGATTACAATCTTCTGATCTTCTTTCATAATTGATTAATTCTATAACATTCTGCAAATGTACAATTATTTTTTTGTTTCTACAAATATTGTATGAGAAAATTAAAAATAATTCATATTTTGGGTATGAAACAACTATTCATTTCATCAGGAACTATTCTAATTTTTTATATGCCATACTTTATCTAATATTGTATCATAATCATTATAGTGCAAACCTATCTGCAACCCATAAAAACGAGTGCCTTTCAGATGCTCTTCTTCCATGAGTTTCCTTACATATTCTTCTGGCTGATCGAATATAAAGTCGCTGATAATCAGCATATCTGCCATTGCATAATTTTTTGTTCTCAGTTTTTTGATGCCTGCTCTAAGCATCTCGTTACCATCAGTTCCACCAGTAAAGCGATCATTCAGAAAGCTATCCAGCTTTCTCCATGCCCCAGGCCTTGCCAGGTCTATACTTTTTGCCCTGACAGAGAAGGAAATTAAAAAGCAATTACGTTTCTGTTTCTTTGCCATCAACAATAATTGCCTAAGCAGACAAGTTGCCAACTCCAAAGGACGCCCACACATAGAGCCGCTGGTATCCAGACTAACAATAATGGGTCCTTTCTCCATACGTGGCTCTTTCTGCTTACTTTGCTCCACTTTCATAACACTCTCCAATTTCGGTTTGTTAGCAAATAGTTGCAGTTGTCCCATGGCAAATTTATAATAAAACAAACTTTCCGTACCATGATCGGCCAGTATTGCCGTTTCAGTTGGCAAAAGGTGCTGTAAGTCACTACCATTTGTAACCTCTTCTATTTCGACAGCCGGGGCTGGAGGCGATGGCAACAAAGGGATATACCTTCTGATGGTTTCGTCTTTCTCGTCTTCTCTTTTTGGTTTCTCCCTGCCAATGATATTTACTATTTCTACCATCTGAGGATAGCTATAGAACATTTTCTCTACCTTTTTCCTTTCTTTATAATCCGTGCTACCATGCTCACGAATGCTCTGTTCCCAATACGATTTATTCTTTTCGATACTGGCGGCTTCGTATTCGTATAAATGATTATCACAAGCCGATTCCCAGTCTTTAATTAATGGTCCAAACACCGACTCTGGGGCTGACTCCTTGAATTGCTGTACATATCCGTCAATATTCACCTCCTCAGGCTTATATTCTTGTTTGATGGTGTTATAAACCTTAGGCCACAATTCTCGTTTCTTATCAATGTCGCCTATTGAAAATCTTCTAATAAGCGACTTTTCTTTTTGATACCGTTCTTCTACAGGTTCGAAGAGCTTCAGCATCGTATCTATGAATTTCAGTATCTCCTCTTTCAGAATTTCTTTCCAGAGAGGATCCTGACTTTCTAACTGGGGATTCTCCGTGATGGCCTGTTGCATAAAGCCACCTAGCAAATCGTTTGTAGGCATATTTTCAGGCATTCGGCCTCTATCCATATAGAAGTCGAAAGCCTCATCATAGGCAGCCAGCTTTTGGGATATAATATCGTCCTTACTCATAATAACAAGCTTGCATTCTGAGCTTTTACCTCCATTTCTTTCAGATGTTTCTCGCATTCAGCAAGATATTGATTAACCACCTTAATGTCGTTGTCAGAAAGAAACAAGTTCTTGTAATCCTTAAACAGTTTCTGAATGTCCGAGAACTTGTTAAATAACTCATTTCTTATACTATTTAGTGCATTAATGGCCACATTAGGACTTGGACTATTTGGAAAGTCAAACAGAGCAGGTTCGGCATTCGCCCTTTTGGTTTGGAAAGCATAAGGCACATTGTCGATGATGATGCCTCCGTTACATTTTGATAGTTTTATTTTTTTCGCCTCTTTTGTATTTTTCATCTTGTAATCATATAATTCTCCCGTATATATCGCATGGATAATATATGCTTTCTTAGTTTCATCGTAGTAAACAATACCATCACATGCCTGTCCTGTAGGTACATGATTGTAATCCATTTTATAAAATAAAGTGGTACCTAAATAATACTTCAGTACATTGTAATAAAAGAAATTCACCAGCACGTAGTTGTCTTCATCCAGGCTTGGTGAGTTGGATGATACCGACTTTTTCCTGATTGTATTTAATTTCTGATCGATATCTTTTTCCATTTTTACCAATTTAGCATCGATGGTAGCAGTTAAGCTCGAGCAAACTGCATTTATAACAAACGGGATTGTTTCTGCCTTGTTCCACAAGCAATGAATCAGAATTACCATGTCTGTTACATCTACACACTTTCTACCATTCAAGAATGCCGACGCCTGGAGCAGATGAACACATTTCTTCCATCTACGGTCCGAGATGTAGTAATCCATTTCTTCGACATCTTCCCTTTTAGTTTCTGCTTTTAGCTTCTTTCTTATCTGAGTGATGGTTGCGCAAATATCATTCGAGATTTCTACATCTTCGATTTTATGCTGCCAATCCTCATAAAGCTCTTCTGAAATCAAAAGATACTCTGGAATGTTTGGTTGTACCGTACTCCCCTGCCTAATCATTTTATAGAATGTAGCCTCGCTCTCTATACAGTTAGAAACCATGCGTACAAGAAATCTGTCCCAAAGTGCTTCAAGACCTTCATTTTCTGCAGGCAATTCGTTACTGGCTGCAATTAGCGCCTTCATGGGTAAGTGCAATGTGGTTCGTCCGTTCTGATAGATGCGTTCGTTGATGGCAGTTAACAGCGCGTTCTGAATAGAAGGACCTGCTTTCCAAATCTCATCCAGAAAAACCACAGTTGCTGTAGGCAGGAATCCGTCTACTACACGTTCATATCTATCCTCGTTTTTCAAAAGCGATATAGATACAGGACCAAATATCTCGTCAGGAGTACTGAAACGCGACATAAGATACTCGAATGCCTGACCATCTTTGAATATCATTTTTAATCTACGTGCAACAAGGCTTTTTGCAGTTCCTGGAGGTCCAAGCAGGAAAATGCTCTCACCTGCCACAGCACACAGCAGCGACATCGCCATAATGTGTTCCTTTTCGTACACACCATCCGACATCGCCTTTAAAAGTTCCCTTACATGCTTATCTATATCCATTATTATGATTTCTTCCAATTATATAATTGATGGTTTGTATTACCATATCTCTCCTGACGGATTTGAGACGTTACCCATTGTTGGTCACTTTTAGTGGAACTATTGAAAGCTGCGGCTATCTTTGCTCTGTCCTTATTAGCTTTATAGCGTTCTCTCAATTCCTTACGGATAAGCGCAACAATGCCACTCTTCTTATCCTTGAATTCTTCTATCAGAGCGTCGATCTCAAGATTCTTGATGCGTTCTTCACGCTTTCCAACAGTCTCTTTGAAAAGAATTTTGAAAATATTCTGCTTGAGCTTACTCTTCTCATTAATCCACTTGCTCCTATAGAGTTTTGCATTTTGTAATATATACTCAAAGTCCGTCATAATATATAAATTATTGTTCGTTCAGCCTCACGAAACTACTGATTACACGTTTCGCCATCTCCATATCGACCTTGACATTATAGACAGAGGAACGGGTTGCAAGGTAATTTACTACGCCTTCCAACTCACACACACTACCATTGACAGTATTCGCTATAAATCTTTCACTTCTGCTGGAATCTTAAGTCCATCTTGATCGCACTTAGCATTTATGATATCCTTGTACAATTGCACAGTGGGCTTCTCAATCTCTACCACCAGTCCACTTACCAAACGGCTCAATATCTGCTTTTTTATACCCTGCAGTTTTACTGGAGCACGATCACATGCCAGAATAACCTGCTTGCCGCTGCTAATAAGATGATTAAAAATCTGAACGAAAGCTTCGAGTGTTTTGGGTGCATTCATCCACTCCTGGATGTCATCTACGATGAGAACATCGATCGACTGATAATAGTTAATGAAGTCATCCATCAAATTTTTGCGTACAGAATATGTATACTGCCGCTGTAGTTCTCTCGCACTTGCATACATCACTTGTTTCTTCGGATACTTTTCCTTGCAAGCCATACCAATAGCATTGATTAGATGAGTCTTACCACAACCAGATGGACCATAAATAAAGTACGGATTGCTGGTTGCCTGTCCAGGATTCTCTGCAACAGATAACCCTATAGTGCGTGCCAATTTATTGCTTTCGCCCTCAATAAGATTCTGGAAAGTCTTCTTAGAATCAAGTTGGGAATCAAACATAAAATTTGCTACGCTGATATTGTCATCCTCAACATCAACGGTGTCAAGTAACTTACTTAAGAAGTCTTTTACGCAGTTGATCAAGCCAATGGCTTCTTCCAATTTCTTTCTATTCTTCATACGCATTTACTATTTTAATCATGCCGCAAATATACAGCAAAGGTGCGCCGAATTAGGGCATACCTGTAAGGAAACTGAGAATAAGAAACGATTATTATGTTAATATTGAGGCTGTACAGAAGAACCCATCTCTTCAGAAGAATCATCAGAAGCATGTGACATATATTTCTCTATACAGACATCTACTAAAGCCATCCTTGAGATTTCTTGCTCACTTTTAATCTTCTCATAAGTTTTAATAAACCACGAATAACGATTTGTAACAAAGAGTGCAGCATCTTCATACTGTTTTTGTTCTTTCTTATTGATAGTGGCTGTAAACTTTTCATCATAAACAGACAATTCTATTTTAATTTTCTCATCTTCCTTACTCCAATAATTTATAAATGGGTGTACAGAAATATCGAGCATTGTCATTAGTACAATCTGGTGCTCAGTTTTACAATCCTTATAATACTTATTATAAAGCTTGTACCTACCCCAAGCATGATAAGCCGCTTTTTCATATTCTGCGACGCGACTTTTTTTGATATCCACACTGAGTAACCAATTGAACACGCGTAAATCTATCGAAACCTTCATTTATATTTTTGTTGTATAATGATGAATGCCGCAAATATACAATAAAGGTGCGCCGGATTGGGGCACACCTATAGAGAAAAATGAAATACCTAACTTTTTTATTTCGCTAATATCGGATCTGTACAGAAGTCCTTGCGCTTACAAGTCTTGCAGTATTTACCCATCCAAACTTCATCAAACTGGTTCATGGCTTGCTCTACGATTTCTGATTCATCAGTCAGGATGCCAGCCTCGAAGTTACGCGTCCCATCTGCTTTCATGCCAATGCCAGCACCAGTAAGATTGGCACTGCCAATATAAGCTTCTTTGCCATCAAAGATTACCATCTTGAAATGCACCCTTGGACAAAGCACCCTCTCCAGTCCATCATACAGAATGGGGAACCTGTCAAAGTCCTCCCTGAAGTTTGGTCCAGGCTCCTTAGCATGAATCAGCCTAACAGACACACCTTTCTTTATCAGCTTAGCCAACACCTCCAAGAAAGGCTTTTTCGTTTTCCCCTCTTCAATATACAAATCCTTTATATCAGCCGTCCCAATCCACAAAGATTCCTTCACGTGCAAAACACGTGAAAGCACTTCTTTGTAGTGGGCGGAGTTGGAGATGTACTTGAGCATGTTTTATAAAAACAATCATTTACGATTTCGGATATCCTCATCTAAAGTTTCAATAAGATGATTGTCAAGTACTTTATTTAGTTCTTTATCGATGATATTTACTATTTTATCACCTTTAACCATATCAACTAATGTATCCCAATTATCCCAATATTTTAAATTGGCAGGAAAATATTTAGAACCATATGGCCATCCGTCAGTAACCCCATCAGACCAGTTACTAAATACTTTTTTATTAACAATTCCTCCATATAATTGTATTATGCCATAATACACTTCGTTGTTTTCCTGTTCCAATGCGAAAATAACATTTGGATAATTAGGTATCTTGTACATTATTTTTTTATACTTAGGTTGTCGTCCGTAGGGCAACAAAGGAAACTCTTTCTCAAAGTAGAATTCCATATGGTATTTTGCTGCCAAAGATTTTAGCTTTTCATTTATAAAATTCAGCCTAATACAATTACCTATCTCAGATGACATTGATAATATTGAAATTGTCGCTTCTATGTTTGATTCATTTATCAGATAGTTTATCGTAGATTGATTATTGCTTTCACTCATAATGTTCATTAATTGTTTTAAATTAGTAATATATTGTGATATGGTTTCCCTAATAGCTGGATGCAATGCTGCGGTTCCTACGCATTGTTTTAACCAAGTCAAGATGTCTTCTTTATAACTAATACAGAAATAATTGAATTCCGGATCTTTTCCCGTGGATTCTTCACTTGGTTTATTGTTGTCCAAGGTAAGATACAGCAAAATATAATTGCCAGTAGAACAATGCTTTTCTGCATATCTATTATATCTGTACATCTGCCAAGGTTGATCCCCTGCATATATCTTATTTTCGATAATAATTGTGGCTCCTTTCCTATCTCGAATGAGAATGTCTATTCTTCCACCTTCTTTGTAGTCTTCAGAGATTGTTCCAATATCATATTCAACATAGGTTTTTGCCGATTTTGTATCAAAATCAAAATTAGCTTTATTTCCAATAACTATCTCAAGAAATGCTTTTAAGAATTTATCTTCCAATCCATGGTCTCCATTTGGATTAAGTAACTCAGCAAGGAAAGCTGAATGTAGACGTACTTCTGAAGAAGAAAGCCCCAATACTTTAAAGATATTAAAGTTTTCCCCTCGTTTCCTTCGTTCTTCTTGTTGCATTTTCTCTGACACAACAATTTTGGAGATTTGATTTAATAGTTCTTTTATTTTTTCCATACTCCATTTTATTTTTAGTCCAACCTTACGAAATCAAAATCAAACTTTATCAGCCAGCAACTTGATAATGATATCATCATATTCCCCTTTAGCAACATCAGATGGTTTCTTGCAATTGTCATAATATGCTGCTTGATAATCCTTTGCGAATTTCTCTGGAGAATCAATCCCATTAACGATAGCATACTCAAATCCTTGGATATATACATCAATAGCCTTTTTGCCTTCTAAATCATTATCTTGAGAGTAATGTCTATCATAACAATCTTCATAAGCCTCAGCAATTGTATATGCCTTTCCTCTTTCTATTCCCTTATTGATACATTCTTCGTACTTAGCAGCAAATATATGGCAATAGTCATCATCAGGAGTATCTATGTGATGCAGGGCATATTCCCTTGCATAAACTTCGCTCTTTCCTTTTTCAATCAGCAAGTCGTAGAGTTTCAAGAAATCGTAGGTATCCTTAATTGTTCCACCATTGATAAAGATAACAATATAGTTTTCTACGAATCTCGGATTATCATCCAGGAAACGGGCAAAAAGGGCTAAGTCTTTGTCTGCCATCTCTCGATTTTGAGATTTGCAAACTTTCCAATAAGCCTCCCATGCGCTATCATCCTCTTCATTGTTGAGTCGATTGTTTGCATAAGTTGTAGCCCATAACTCAGACAAGCCAGCATCAATCTGGCCTACATAGATATTCATGTATTCCGTTGCAATATTTATGCTGTCATCAAAATCCTCTTTGTCGGGAGGCTCTGGTGCAAATTGTGCTGCCAAGTCATTAACACAGCGATTGGCTCTTTCGACAAATAGAGGATAGAATTTGTTGTCTATCTCTAATTTGTCAAAAGCTACCTTTAAGGACTCTTCTGGTATATTCCATTTCTGTTCTATATCCATAATACTATATTTTAGTCCAACTTCACGAAATCAAAATCAAATTTGGAGCAGTTGGCGCACTGAATTTCTAATAATTACATTTCAAAGTCCTTGGTGATTCTTATAACATCACCAATCCAATCCTCTGCCAACTTCAATAACCTTCCATTATCAACATCCTTCCAGATGTTTTCAGAGTCAGATGATTCAATCTTTTTCTTAAGTGTATTATACCAAGGCCACCAAGCAGAAGAATAACCATAAACGAACTTTTCTTTAAGTCCCTTAATAACATCATCATCGACTCTATTATTGACATCTTTATGGCAAATTCCATAATACTGGCCTAGACCTCCTTCGCAAGTAAATCGAATCTTTGTTTTTTGCCATTCTTTGACAAATATATCAAACCAGAAATTTTGGGTATTATTCCCTTTTCCCACGATTTCAAACTCATATTCAGGATAATTTGTTTGTAAGAATTCATTAAGCGGCACAAAGAACTTGTCGTCCATAACTTTTCCAGCTTCTTCAATTAATACGGATGAGATTTGACTTTGAAGGAAATTAATATCATTATATGCTCTCAGGCAATCACCGATTTTCTCAATACACAATTCTTCTTTCATAACTTTTCTTACTTTGTTATATACTGTTTTTTCGATACTTTTCTCTCCAAATAGTCCTTTGAGGTAGTCTATATATAATCGAATGGACGATATCAACAAATCTTCTTTGAGAGGAATATTGGGATATATATCGTTTTCCAACCAAGGTAGAATATGATCCCTATAATTAATCCTGAAGAACCTGCCTTCTGATGATGAAGTCATTCCAAGCTTATTTCTTGCCTTCTCTGTAAGACTGTAATCTGAAACTTCTTTTTCTCCATCTTTTGTAAGATAGATCACATAGATGTTTGTTGTTGGCACACCATCAAACTCGACTTTTTCAATATATCTTTGGATTTGTTCCGCTTGATCCGTAGCCCCACAAACCTTGTTCTCAAAGATGATTGCAAATTTCTCCTTTGCTGAATATTCCTTGATTAATAAGTCTATTCGCCCTTCCTCATTAACAAATTCCGGTCGATGACAACGAACAGAAGATGGGATATCCAGATAGTTTTTCTTTAATAAATTTAGAAATGAAGAATATACCAAATAATCGCCAGAACTCTTATATTGCAGTAGCATGCGTAGTATTCTTGAGTGTGCATTTTCTCCTGCATGCAACTCTTCAATCACATTAGCGCCATAAGGCAGCTTGTCACGTTCTTCCATAAAAATTATCCCAATTTTATGGGCGATCCTTAATAGATCTTTATATTTTTCATATGGCATAATACTATATTTTAGTCCAACTTTACGAAATCAAAATCAAATTTGGAGCAGTTGGCACGTTTGTAGTCGAATTGGTACATACGCATGTATTGCTCCTGAATTTCTACCGCGCCATTTGAGAATGGATCGGTAGTATGCTGACGAGTAGTAACAGTGATGACCATATCTGGAGTCAACACCGTGTTATTGGCTCGTTTGATACGCTTTGGCGATATTCTAAATACTCTGCTCATCGGCTCTTAGTTATTAGTATCGATTGCAAATATAAGGATTATTATTGAAAACCACAAGAAAATAACAAATATTTATAATGTTCCAATTACAATTCGATGTTCGTCCTTCATATAGATTCTCGCATCCTTGCATTCTTCTATCAACTCGCTTGCAGCACAACTGATGTGATGAATACTGTAGGCTATTTCATTGCTTGTACAAGGTATATCCTTATCTATTTCCTCTGAGAATTCTAATACATATTTAGTTTGTAAATCTATCGATTTCTGCTTAACCTCAGATGCCCAGAGAATGATTTCCCTGAGCACCTTTTCTTTAGATGTATTGTCTTCTACATACATATCTCTGCGGCAAGCTGCTTTGATCTCTGTTCTACGATAGCTCTCCAGAGGCAGGTGTTTTGAAGCTTGGATACCGGGATGTAGTCCTTGTACTTCTCGTAGAATTCGATGGCATTTTTGCTATAGAGGCTGTCGTCAGAGTACCATTCGATGATTTGCTCCCAATCCCACTTGTCAGCATACTTCTCCAGAAGTTCGTCAGTAAATGGTACATCGGTGTTGCCTGAGAGCTCGTGCCAGTTCCATCTCTCTTTGAAGGTCTCGATATTCGACTCTGTGAGGATGGTATCGTCTGCAATACGAGAGAATATCTCCCAGTTAAGTTTCTTCTGGAACTTCTGAATCATTGGAGTGGTCCATCGGATGTTTCTGTTCTCTGTAACCTCGTCCCAATTTACTTTGTCCTGGTACTTCTCCAGCATAGCCTCTGACCATGCGAAGTTGGCAGATAACTCCTTCCATGCCTCTTCTGTAGCGATGTTCTGCATGAATTCGTTGCTTAATACTTTTGTTGCCATAATCTAACTGATTAAATTTATAATTCCATTTCTTCAACACCATCTGTGATTTGATCTGCAGAATCAATAATATCATCGATTCCATCTTCAACCTCCCACACATCAAGAGAATAATTACCCCAACGAGTTCCGAAATTGCTCTTAAAAAGCTTTTTCATGTCCATTGCTTGCATTCTCACTTGTTTGGCCCAACTATCAATATAGTTAAGCGTACTCAACTTTTTTAGATTTTCTTTCTTCATATCGGTAGGTTTTTATGCCATGATTTCTTCCATCAACTGCATAACCTGCTGATCAATAATCCCTCTCCACAAGTTCGTGTGCTGGATATCGTTGGTAGAGATGCGATCTTTGTACTTTTCGTAGAAATCAATGCCTTTAGCCTCATAGAAAGAATCAACGTATCTTCTGATGATGCAGCTCCAATTCCATCTGTCTGCAAACTTTTCCACCATATCTTCTGTCAGCCTAATGCAATAGTTTTCAGAAAGTTCATTCCAATTCCATTTGTCTTTGAAAGTTTCAAGAACGGCTATTGTGAGAGTGTCTTTGGTGACATTCTTAGAGAACAGATCCCAGTTAATCATCTTCTGAAACTTCTGAATCATAGGAATGGTCCAGCATATGTTGCGATTCTCAGAAATACCATCCCAATTCACTTTGTTCTGGAACTTCTCCAACAGGTTTTCTGACCAGTGATACTCCCTTGAGAGTTCTTTCCAGGCCTCTTCCATAGTCATGTTCTGCATGAATTCGTTGCTTAATACTTTTGTTGCCATAATCTAACTGTTTTAATTAATAATGAATTGATGTTGCAAAGATAAGAGAAAGGTGTGCCACTTTAGGGCAGAGGTTAGAGAATTAATCATCAAAATCATATCTGGACCAGTCGAGATCATCATTTGGATAATCCTCCGGATAGGTGCTGAAATTTGATTCGAGGCTTAGCTCGATATTGAAGTCGCGTACCCATAAGAGGTCGAAGATGGAGAAATCTAAGTGACTGTAGAGATTGTGGAATGGATGTGTCAGATGCATGTCCTTGGTCATTTCTTGATCCAACTCATCATTCCAATTGTCTATCTTCTCATCAAGGTATAGCATCCGGTTCTCAGAGGGGATACAATTCTCCCTTCCTGCAACGTAATCAAACTCGAAGATATCCACACCATCCATATACAGGGGTATGTAATCAGCGAGTGAGCCATTCAGCACAGCCCACATCTTCTTTGCTCGCATCGTTTGGACTGGATGAATCTTAGAGTAGTTATAACCCATGAGGCATTTACCTTTGAGAGTGAAACTGGATAAAAGACCACTATTTACATTGGATTTATAAAGAGAGATTGCACGCTTTCTCATCTCAATCATCTGGGCCTTAAGAGCCTCGTTGAAGTCGGATAAGAGCTGTTTGCTCTCCTCATCCATCACAAACATCTTATTCAACAAAGACTTTCTTGTGCCCAGTAGGCACTTGATTACCTCCTCGCCAGCTTCATATTCGAAGTGTCTCTTCTCAACCTCATGCTGCATCAACAATATCTCATTCTCTATCTCCTTGATGGCAGTAGAGTTGAAAATCTCTTGTACTTTACTTGTTTCCATCTTTACATCATTTTATTGTTCACGATGCAAAGATACGAGAAAGGTGTGCCGATGGAGTGCACACCTTGTAAGAATCTTATTTAAAAGCGGTAAATTTATAGGATTTCTCTGGCTATCCAGGCACAGGCTTCGGCATCGGCGAGGGCATGATGATGGTTCTCGAGTTCATAACCACATAGCTTAGAAATAGTGTGTAGCTGGTGGTTCTCGGCATTGGGAAATGCCTTGCGAGAGGCCACACATGTACAATGGAATTCATAATCTGGATAGTCCATCTGATAACAACGGAAAACGGCCTTTAGACAACTCTCGTCGAAAGCCTTGTTATGTGCTACAAGTGGGAGCCCCTCAATCATTGGCTCAATCTGTTTCCAAACTTCTGGAAATACAGGAGCCTCCTCTGTATCCTGACGAGTAAGCCCATGCACCTGACTACACCAATAATTATAGTAATTGGGCTCAGGCTGAATCAGCGAATAGAAGGTATCCACAATCTCGCCATCTCTCACAATCACAACTCCTACTGAGCAAACACTAGTTCGCTCGTTGTTAGCTGTCTCAAAATCTATTGCTGCAAAATCTTT
>JAEEGF010948183.1_pt1 | contig 17117 bp, 12 predicted proteins | sample 9134171 | NCBI WGS metagenome assembly JAEEGF01 (sample SAMN16246542, study PRJNA631951) | gut metagenome | biome: gut microbiome; feature: rumen; material: AP-attached | host: Bos | place: Iran: Karaj | collected 2018-10 | reverse complement strand
CTTGGTGAGTGGAAATGTTACGCCATTCAGTACCTCAAATGCCGACGTGGACGGTAGCGGACTCATCGGCGTTGATGATGTGACAGCTACTATCAACTACCTGCTCAACGGCAGTTGGTAATGTTTGTTTTGTGCTCAAAACAAAATCTTGCAAAAATCGTTTGATATAGAAAACGATTTTGGGGATGAGAGTCAATCGGTGAAAGGTAAAACAATAAGTACAATAAATACAAAGTTCTGAAATTGAGAAGATTGTATTTATTGTACTTATTGTTTTCCTTTTAGAAAGGGCTTGTCGTTGAGTGGGGTCAGTGGATGGTGACCTGGGTGGCGCCGAAGCCGTACTCGCGGAAGCTGGCGTCCTGGGCGGTGCAACGGGGGTAGCGGCGCTTGAGTTCGCTCAGTAGGTGCTGGCGCAGTTTGCCCTCTCCCTTGCCGTGGATGAAGACGATGCGCTGGCCGTGTTTGCTCAGGTTGGCATCCATCACTTCACGGAACTTATCCATCTGATACTCAAGGATGGCACCTGGTGTCATGCCGTTCAGGTTATCCAGTAGCGAGGTGATGTGCAGGTCCTGCACGATGATGCCATTAGCGTCGGTTTTCTTTTGGACCGGTTTGCGTTGCGGACGATCCAGGCGCTTCTTTTCCTTCATGGCACGCTCCAGTTCGCCGCTGTCGATGCGCATCATACGGGCGGGGCGGTCGTTGGTAACAATCTCCACAGCGATGACGGGCACGTCAAAGTAGGGGTTCTCGTGGAAGCAATGCACCTTGTAGAACTTGGTCACGTCAAGGCGCTGCTCGACGAGTGCGGGATTCTTCAGCTTAAAGCCCTTGCCCTGCTTGAAGGCGACATACTGCACAGCGATGTGCGTCATGTCATTGAGGTCGTCATGGCCGAACTCCTCGAGTTGCACCTGGATGTTGGGCTCGACGATGCCGTGGTAGCGCGTATTCCACTCGCCCTCACCGTCGCCACGCGTCATGTAGGTGAAATACAGGAAATAGTTCGAGTCATTGACCAGCGAGGCATAGAACGTGGTGGTGTTCAAGTGCTTAATCTCGCGGGCCTCATAGCCCAGCACGACGTTCAGCACCTCGCCCTCGGGGGTCTCCTCGATGGGCAGGGTTACCTCGGGCTCCACTTTAGGCCTGGGAGCAGGCTTATCAGGCTCCACCTGACGGGTGCGGATGTCAAGCGGACGTTCATAGGCGGACGCCTTGGTGCCTGCTTGGCCCACAACGACCAGGTCGCGTTCCAGCGCGGGGCGCTCAAAGCCGTCCTCGTCTTCCACATAGACATTTTTGCCGTCGATTCTTGTCACTCTGCCGCCTCCCACGTCATTGAGGAAGCGCACGATATCGTTAACCTTTACTTTCATGATGATTTTGTCGTTTGATTTAGGCTGCAAAGTTACAAAAAAATGCTGATTGATGTAATAATGAGAATGCGCTTAGCGTTTCATTCAGAAACTGAACATAATAAGATTGAGATGAAGAAAGTTACTTTATTGTTAGTGTTGCTGGTATCAGCAATGATGGGTAATGCCCAGGAGGTCATCGAGGTGGCTCCTGCGCAGATTACTGAAGTTGAGGGATTTAACCCTGCTGCCAAGCGGGTGTATGCCCAGTTGTCGTGCGAGGGACAGTTGTTCAGCACCAAGGTGAAGGTGTCGATTGACTTTGGCCAAAGCACATCGTGGCTGAGCTCCATGAGCGAGTCCAGGCTTGTAGATAAGGATGGTAAGGAAATCAAGTTCAACTCGATGATTGACGCGTTGAATTACCTGACGCAGTTCGGGTGGCGTTTCGCCCAGGCCTACGTCGTGCCCAACGGCAGCGGCAGCAAGGACAGTATGTCAGTTAGCGGCACGACCTACTGGATTCTCTACAAGGATGTGGATGACTACAGCCAGATTACTGAAGGCTTCACCACCAGGCGCCAACTCCGAGGCAACTAAACACCATCGCCTGAAACAAGAATCGGCCTAAAGGCCGAGAAATCAAACAAAATGATTAGTGGCATCCACCGAGCAGTGGGTGCCACTAGTCCTATACCTAAAGCCTAAAACCTAAAGCCTAATACTTATGGTCGGTGTCGTTGAGCTCGTCGCTGGTGAGTTTGCGGCGATCCATCTTGTACCAGCAGTAGGCGATATAGGCCAGCACGAAGGGTACAAGGATTGACACCACGCTCATCACGGTGAGGGTGAACTCGCTCGATGAGCTGTTGCGGAGCGTCAACGAACTCTGAACGTCAAGCAGCGAGGGCAGGTAGGCCGTGTTGTTGTAGCCCATGACCCAGAACAGCGTCATCACCACCAGCACGGTGCCGATGCCTGCGGGCCAGATGCCCTGCTTGTAGTCGCCCTTCGTCAGTGACTTGCCGATGCCGAACAGCACCATGACCACGCCCAGCAGCAGGATAATCAGTGCCCACCACATCGTCAAGAAGTTGTGCAGGTACTTGTAGGCCACCCATTGGGCATTACCTCCGTCATCATAGCCCACTCCCGGTGAAGTGAGAATGACAACCACTACTGCCACGAACAGTAAAACGAAGACGACAGAATTGACAAGCAGCAGATGTCGCTGGCTGGCATTGACCTCCTCATCGTCGATGTTGTTGATGAAGTAGAGCGATGCCAGGGTGCGTGCCAGGAAGAACACCATCACGCCGAAGAGCAGATTCTTCCAGTAGAAGATGGCCTCGATGCCGTGTTTGGGCCCCCACTGCGAGATGGAGGAGCCTTGCACGTTGAGGATGTTGCTCTTGGTCACCGTGAATTCGGCTCCGAAGAACATCGTTGCTACAGCCACACCCAGCAGGACCGGACCCAAGATGCCGTTGATTAACAACAGTGTGTCGTAGAAACGTGAGCCGTAGATGTTACCGGGCTTGGAACGATATTCGTAGCTAATCGCCTGGATGACAAAGCTGAACAGGATGAGCATCCACAGCCAGTAGGCACCGCCGAAGCTGGTGCTGTAGAATAACGGGAACGACGCGAAGAAGGCACCGCCGAAGGTCACCAATGTCGTATAGGTCAACTCCCACTTGCGGCCCATCGAGTTAATGAGCAGCGCGCGCTTGTCGGGCTTTGTGTAATGGATGAGCATCGACTGGCCACCCTGTACCATGAGCAGGAACACCAGCAGTGCACCGAGCACCGACATGATGAGCCACCAGTAATTCTGTAAAAGATTATAAGTAGTCATGACTTGGTTCCTCCTTTTAATTAATCGTTAACGGTGTCTAAATCGGTCTGCGACTTCTTGGAAATCTGCTTGCAGATGATGCCGATGTCGGCAATCAGCAGCGCTGTAAATACCACGGCAAAGATCCAGAAGGTCACTTGCACATAGCCTGCACTCAGGTCACTGATGGCCACCTTGTTGGGCATCAGGTCCTGGATGGTCCACGGCTGGCGCCCCACCTCGGCAACAATCCATCCGCTGGCGCTGCACAGGTAGGTCAGCGGTATGGTGATGATAGCTAGAATGTACCACCACTTGCTCCACTTGGCCTTGTTGAGAATCTGAGGTTTATAGGCAAACAGCAGGGCCAGTAACAGGAACAGCATCAGATAGCCGCCCACGGTCACCATGAAGTGGAAAGTGTAGAACGTCAGGGGCACGTTAGGAATGGCCTCCTCGGGCTTGTCCAGATAGGCATAGCCGAAGTGCTTGAAATCGGCATTGATGGCGCTCTTGAGACTGTCTTGAACAACCGTGTTGCCACTGTTCATCGCTGTACTGTACTGCGAGAGCATTTCCTGCAGCTGCTTGCCGCGCTCCATGCGTTCGGCATAGGATACGGTGTTCACTTCTTTGCCCTCGTTGTCATAGGTCACGCCATTGATGATGTCCTCGATGCCCGGCACAAAAGCCTTGAAATCATGGGTGGCGAGGAACGACAGGCCATAGGGGATGCTGATGTCGAACAGGTAAGGATCCTTGTCATCGAAGGCCTGCTTCGACGGGTTCAGAATACCGAAGGCCACAATCGCCTGCTCATGGTTGCCCTTGTACAGACCCTCCATAGCAGCGAGTTTCATGGGTTGGTACTTGGCAACGGTCACGGCGCTCGTGTCGCCAGTGATCATCGTCAGCACGATGCCGATGACACCTACCCAAGCGCCCACCTTGAGACTGCGCTGGCAGTGCTCATAGTTGCGCTTCTTGAGCATCATCCAGCCACACACGCCACAGACGAACACACCGCCCAGTGCCCAGGCACTTAGCACCGTGTGGAAAAACTTGCTCATCGCCATGGGCGAGAGTGCTACAGCAGCAAAGCTCGTCATCTCGTTGCGCATCGTGGCGGGGTTGAACTCGCAGCCTGTGGGATACTGCATCCACGCGTTGGCCACAAGAATCCACAGCGCCGACAGGCTGGCACCGATGGCAGTGAGCCACGTTGCGGCCAGGTGGAACTTGGGGCTCACCTTCTTCCAGCCGAAGAACATCACAGCGATGAACGTCGATTCCATGAAGAAGGCAAGGATACCCTCCACCGCCAACGGGGCACCGAAGATATCGCCCACAAACCAGCTGTAGTTGGACCAGTTGGTGCCGAACTCAAACTCCAGGATAATACCTGTAGCGACACCGATGGCAAAGTTCACGCCGAAAATCGTCATCCAGAATTTGGTTGTCGCCAGCCATTTCTCGCTCTTGGTCTTCAGGTAGATGGTCTCCATCACTGCGACAATGATGCCCAGACCCAGCGTCAACGGCACGAACAGCCAATGGTAGATAGCCGTGAGTGCAAATTGCGCTCGCGACCAGTCAACAACATTGATTAAATCTTCCATAAATATGATCGTTTAAAGTTTAAAGTTTATAGTTGATTGGCAGGGTGTCGCCTTAGCGGGGCCGATGGTCATCGGTCGGTCAGCTGATGGCGAACATATTCGGTCTTTTCTTCCTCGGTATCACACTTGGTGTTCAGGAAGTTCGGGAAAAACAGCAACTTGATGATGACAAAGAAGATAAACAGCTTGATGCCGATGATGAGCCACAGCGTCTTGCCCACGGTCATGCTGCGGAATCCATCGTAATACAGATGGAACGCCCGCGACCAGAAACCCTGTTTACCCTCTTGCCCTTCGCTCATAACAGAAAAGTATCAGTGTTAAACAAATGACAAAATTAGTGAAAAATATGAAATTCACAAAAATTTAACAGAAAAAGTTACAGTTTTTTCAAAGAAATGTCATTTGTCTGCATTTTGTTTGTCTGATTGGTGGTTTCTGGTTATATTTGCGCTATAAAAACAATCACAAGAATAGATTTGCTTATGAAACGGATTTTACTTTTCAAGACATTGGCCACCATCGTGGCGTGTCTCGCACTGGCAATGCCGGCCAGTGCCTATGACTTCGTGAGGAATGGCATTTATTACTCGATTAACAGTAATCAGACCTCAGTCACGGTACAAAACAATGGCAATTTTAATAGCTATAGCGGGGATGTTGTGGTCCCGCCGACGGTGGCCTACAATGGTGATACCTATACCGTCACCAGTATTGGCTACCAGTCTTTCAAGGATTGCACCGACCTCACCAGCGTCAGGTTGCCTGAGAATATCGAGTATATCATGAATGAAGCCTTCATGAACTGCACGTCATTGGCCAGCATCACCATTCCGAGTTCGGTGGTGACCATGTATCAGAACATTTTTAAAGGATGTACATCGCTTAGGACCGTAAACTGCCTGTGGACGACGGCTCGCTCAACCAACGCCAACAACTTTGATGCCTCTACCTATACACTCGCGACATTGAATGTCCCCTTGGGATCAAAGAGCAGCTATCAGGGTACCACACCGTGGTCCAATTTCAGCAAAATTAAAGAAACGTCCAAGTTCATGGTGGACGGCATCTACTATAATGTCACGGGCGCCAATACCGTCGAGGTGACTTATCGCGATCAGAACTATAACTACTACTCGGGCAATATCACGATTCCGTCAACCGTGACTTATGCCGGCAAGACCTACACGGTGACGGCAGTGGGGAGCATGGCTTTCAGGCAATCTCCCGGTCTGAATGCTGTCACCATTCCGAGCACGGTTACATTGATTGATTATGCTGCATTTAACCAGTGTACGGCCCTAACGTCTATCGTCATCCCCAATAGCGTGACTACCCTGGGTGAGTTCTGCTTCATGAATTGTGACAATTTGGCAAACGTGACGTTGTCCAATCAACTTACCAGCATCCCTCGTCAGTGCTTCACCTACTGCAAGGCTTTGACATCCATCACGATTCCAGGTACAGTCAAGGAAATATCCTATTTTTCCTTCTATAGTTGTGAGAGTCTGCAGTCTGTCACTATTCAGGAAGGCGTCGAGATTATCCGAAACGATGCTTTTGAGCACTGTCTGTCACTGGAGTCAATCATGATTCCTGCCAGTGTGACAACCATTGAACTGGGTATCCTGGCTGATTGCGCCTCATTGACCGCTATCAACGTCAACAGTGCCAATACGCATTACTGTTCTCCGGGTGGTGTATTGTACTCTGCAGCGATGGATACCCTGATGCAATACCCGTGCAATAAGAGTGGTTCTTTCTATCAGGTTCCAGCCGGAGTGGAAATCATCATGCCTAGAGCGTTCAGCGGTTGTCTTCAGCTGGAATCGGTGGTCCTGCCCGAAGGCGTCACGACAATCGGTTCTTGGGCATTTGCTTCTTGCGATCAATTGACCACATTCACCATCCCCGCCAGTGTTAATGATATTGGTAATAACTTCTTGTGTTATTGCGCCTCGTTGGTAAGCATTGATGTAGCTGAAGGGAATCAGAACTACATGAGTGATGATGGCGTCTTGTACACCAGTGGTGGCAAGGTGCTTTTGCAATATCCATGTGGGCGCCCCGATAAGCACTACTCCGTATTGAATTCTGCCGATTCAATCTGCTATAACGCATTCTCCAACAGTTTTTTCCTCAAGTCTGTTTATATTCCAGGAAGTGTCAAAATGATAGACGAACAGACATTTGTGTATTCTGGTTTGGAGCGACTGGTCATTGACGAGGGATTGGAGAGAATCGAAACCAATGCTTTTGCCAGTTGCGAGAACCTTAATAGCATCTACCTGCCATCGACACTCAACTATATTGCAGCCTTGGCCTTCCAGATGGATTTTGAACTTAAGGAAATCACCTTTGCCGGCGCAACACCTCCTCAGTTAGGAGGCAACGCCTTCTATGGTGTGGGAGCCAATTTAGACGCAACAGATATTTTTGTACCTGGCAATGCGGTGGGCACCTACCAGTCGATGAACTGGAACTCTCAAGTATTCCAATACAATGTCAGTCAGATTTCACCCCTGTCGAGTGGCAACACGTTCACCGTCGATAGCCTCACGTTCACTGTGCTTAACAGCAACCAGAACGTCAAGTTGAGTGAAATCACCAGCAATGACCTGGTGGATCCGGGCATCTCCCCCAAGGTGGCTTACCTGGGCCAACTCTATACTGTGACCGAGATGCAGGATCATATCTTTGCACACATCAACAAGATGATTCGTGCCGATGTTCCCTTCACCATCCAGGTGATTGATGATTACAGTTTCTATAATTGTGCCAATCTCGAGAAACTCATCTTGAGGGATGGCGTCAAGCAAATTAAGGGTTATGCCTTCTCCCACATCAACAAATTGACCAGTGTGGATATCCCTCCCAGCGTGGACAGTATCAGAAATGACGCCTTCTGTTATGATCCTGCCCTGCAAGCGATCAATGTCTCAAGCGCTAACCCCAAGTATTGCAGTGTGGACGGCATTCTTTTCTCCAAGGACAAAAAGCGGCTAGTGGCCTTTGCCGATGGTCATGGTACAGTCTATACCGTGCCCGATGGTACGCAGGTCGTCGATTACGAGGCATTCCGTGGCGCAACGGCATTGACGGCTGTCTTTATGCCTAAGAGCCTGAGACAGATAGAGCATTCTGCTTTCCTTGACTGCTCGTCGTTGACCGAGGTGGCTGTGCCCCACGGAGTGACGGCCATTGGCAACAGCGCCTTCAACGGCTGCACCTCGTTGTCGCTTGTTGATCTGCCAGCTACGCTCACCGAGTTGGGCTACAATGCCTTCTATAACGTGCCGACCCTGTCGACACTTAACGTCAAAGCAACTACGCCACCCACGTGTCTGACCCATATGGATTCACACACGTCTCAATACTATGAACCCTTTATCCCTGCCCACTACAGCAATGTCTGGCTGAACGTCCCTAACGGCTGTGCCGCGGCATACCGTCAAGCCAATGTCTGGAAAAAGTTCAACCATATCACCGAGACCAGTTTCCCCGTAGAATTTACCCGCGGTGACGTGAACGACGATGGTAAAGTCAACATCAGCGATGTGACCGCTCTCATCAACTACCTGCTCAGTGGCAATGCTGCCGTTGTGAACGTGAACGCTGCCGACGCAAATGAAGATGACAAGGTGAATATCAGTGACGTGACCGCTCTGATCAATTATCTGCTGAGTGGCAACTGGCCAGAACCTGTACCTATGGACATGTGGTACCTGATGGGTTCTTCTATAGGAAGCACCCCGTGGATGAATAGTGAGAGCAGTATCGGTAGAGGCCTGATTCCTCTTTACCCGCTCGGCGAGTTTAATAGTCAGGGTCGTGGCGTGCTCAACTATACGGGCTATTTCGGGGGAACTGATGCCTTCTTCCTCGTGCACACGCCTGGCAGGTGGGACGATGGTTGGACCGTTGACAATAATGGAAACTATGTTCGTGGCGCTCTTAATGTTGGCAATAGTGCAATCACTATGGAAAACAGCGGTTATTATACCATCACCTTGGATACCAGGACCGATGAATTCAGCATTACGCCCTATGATGGCTCTAGTGCTGGGGTGTATCAATCAATTATTATCGTTGGCCCTCACTGTTACTGGGATGTGACCATCCAAGACTACAACATGGAAGACCTCAATCCCGAGAAGGAGAACCACGACTGGATTTTCTGGGATTTCATCGTTACTGCAGATGAAGAAATCAAATTTGCAGCCGACAATAATTGGGACTTCAACTGGGGCGCCAATCAGTTCCCATGGGGCAGGAGTGTTCAAAATGGCATGAATGTGCCGGTCAAGGAGGGTATCTATGATGTCTATTTCAACGACATCACAGGCGACTATAACTTCATCCGAAAAAACTAAGTACAACTGCCAACTAAAAACTAAAAACTGAAAACTGAAAACTGAAATATGATACTTAAGGAAGCTATTGAACAACTCAGGAACGGGCTTGCTGGCATAGCCGAGCCTCAGGAAGTGCAGGCGATGATACGTGTCATCTGCGAGGATGTCTTTAACTACGACCCGGTAGATGTCGCCCTGCGTCAGGAGAGCGAACTGCCCGACTTTGCTCCCGAGCGCATTGCCGACATTATTGCCCGCCTGCGCCGTCACGAGCCGTTGCAGTACATCGTGGGTAGTGCCCGTTTCCATGGCCACCGTTTCAAGGTGACGCCTGCTGTGCTCATACCTCGCCCCGAGACCGAGCAACTCGTGGACTTGATCATCGACGAGAACGAGGGCAGCGACCTGCGGGTGCTGGACATGGGCACTGGCAGCGGCTGCATCGCCATCTCACTGGCGAGGGCACTGAAATTTGCCCAGGTCGATGCTCTTGACGTCTCGCGTGACGCCCTTGAAGTGGCTCGGAAGAATGCTGCCGACCTCAAAGTCAAGGTCCGGTTCTTTGAGAGCGATATGCTCTCGCCGCAGCCTGCCGCCCGCTATGACATCATCGTGAGCAATCCGCCCTATGTGTGCTGGAGTGAGCGCGAGGCGATGGACCGCAACGTCAAGGATTATGAGCCGGGACAAGCCCTGTTCGTCCCCGACAACGACCCGCTCTTGTTCTACAAGGCGATAGTTCCCTATGCCGCCCAATCGCTGGAGCGCGGCGGCAAACTGTATCTTGAAATCAATCAGCGCTTTGGCAATGAGGTGAAGCGCCTGATGCAAGATAACGGCTTGGACGAGGTGCGAATCATCGAGGATAGCTACGGCAAGGTGCGCTTTGCTGCTGCCATCTCTGTTTAACGACTTTAAGGTCCCTAACGTCTTTAAGGTCTTTAAAGTCCTTAAAGACCTTTTTCACTACTGGTAAATGATAGTAGAAGAGAAATACATGAGGCGAGCGCTGCAGTTGGCGCGGCTTGGGGCAGGGCACACGTCACCCAATCCCATGGTGGGCGCGGTGATTGTCGGCCCTGGCGGTGAAATCATCGGCGAGGGCTGGCACCGCCAGTGTGGTGAGGCCCATGCCGAGGTCAATGCTGTGGCCAGCGTTGCCGATGATAGTCTGCTGAAGGACAGCACGCTATATGTGACGCTGGAACCGTGCTCGCACTATGGCAAGACGCCACCCTGTGCCAACCTGATCATTGAGCGAGGCATCCCTCGTGTGGTGGTGGGATGTCTGGACCCCTTTGTCAAGGTGGCAGGACGTGGTGTGAAGATGCTGCAAGAGGCTGGGGTAGAGGTTATTGTCGGTGTGCTGGAACAGGAATGCCGTGAGTTGAACCGACGTTTCATGACGGCACACACGTTAGGGCGCCCGTGGGTGCAGCTCAAGTGGGCACAGACTGCCGACGGCTTCATCGCCTTGCCGCCCGAGGCAGGAGAGAACCCCCTGCACATGTCCACCCCCGTAACCATGCGGCTGATGCACCGCCAGCGTGCCCTGTGTGATGCCATTGTCGTGGGTGCCAACACCGCCCGCATCGACAACCCCTCATTGACCACCCGTTACTGGCCCGGCAGGTCACCGCTACGCGTGATTCTATCGCGCAACTTGTCAATTCCTGACAACCTGAATCTGCTCACCGACGGCCTGCCCACCATCGTCTATAACGGTGTGAAAAATGAAACTGTCGGGGCTGTGGAATACGTCCAAATGGATACCGCCTCACCACAAGCATGGCTTGAAGATTTATATCGCCGCAAGGTGACCAGTGTCATGGTCGAGGGAGGTACAAGGGTGCTTCAAGACATGATTGAGGCAGGTGTCTGGGACGAAGCCCGCATCGAGACCAGTCCCCGCAGGGTGGGGCAGGGTGTCGTGGCCCCTCACATAACTGGTCATCAAATTGTCCACCGCGTCATCGACGGCAATTCCATCACCCTGCTCATGCCATCAGACCTGTAAACGGTAGCGTTTGTTCGTTAAAAAGGTGTAAAAAACCATGTTTTATCGTTTATTATCTTTAACGGGTGCACGGCGTGTGCCCGTGATATAGTACCTTTACCCCTCAAAAATGGTGGTCTCTTTTCTTAATAATGTCAAAAATCCCGTGTGAGACCGAATTTTTTTGTAATTTTGCCGTTTGTAATACAAAGAACGATAAATAAGCATAATGATAAAAAGACATCCGCTATACTTCATACTGATGCTGGCATTGATGCTGCCATCGCTGTCGGTGTTTGTTTCTTGTAACAAGAATGATAAAGATGACGATGACGCCTTTACTTACAGCACCAGTAAGCAGACGACCCTCGTGACTGGGTTCGCTCTACAGGCCAATAATGAAGTGTTGGCCAATCTGGACTCGGTGCACTTCACGATTGACTATGACAACGGCTTGATCTATAATGCCGACTCGTTGCCCGTGGGTACTGACATCTCGGCCTTGAAGGTAACGGTTAATTTCCTCAACACGGTCAAATCGGCGATATTCTCCATCACTGGGGCAACCAGTCAGTCCGACACGACCATTAATTACACGACATCAATGACCCAGAGTCTTGACTTTACAGGCAAGGCTGTCCTCACCGTGACGTCGGCCGATGAGCAGTCGGTCAAGGATTATGAGGTGAAGGTGCTTGTCCACAAGGTCAATCCCGACTCGCTCGTGTGGCCCATGAATTGGCGTCGAGACCTGCCGGGATATGCCAGCGGAACGCGGTCAATCAAGGTTGTCAAGCAAGACGAAATGTACCGTGCGTTGGCTTTTGACGGTTTGAACTGCACCCTGTTGACCGCTACTGCCCCCAATCAAGGCGAATGGGAAAAAGAGACGCTCTCGCTGCCGTTTGAACCGATGGTGAATACCCTTGTCGCCAGCGACGATGCGCTGTATATGCTTGACGGCGATGGCGTCCTGTATATGTCAGCCGATGGTATTGAATGGGCCTCATGTGGCGTGACTTGGCACAGCCTGCTTGGTGTGTATGAAGGCCGCGTGCTTGGCATCGTATCAACTGCCGACGGCTATTATCACGATGAATATCCACGTCCCGAAGGCTTTGATGCATCGCCCGTGGAAGACGGTTTCCCTGTTGATCACGCCTCCAACATGATTGTTACCGAGAACGACTGGACCATTTCCCAGCAGGCCATCATTGTGGGTGGAGTTGACTGTAACGGCAAGATTTTGAGCAATGTATGGGGCTATGACGGCATTCTGTGGGGTCAGGTCAACAATGCACAGAACTCAAAACTCCCTGCCATTGCCGATGCCACACTGTTTTCCTACTTCACTTACAGATCCTTGGCTGGTACGCGCCGTTATGGCCTTCAGCCCACCTGGTTCCTCATGGGTGGCCGACTTGAGAACGGCGACTTGAACAGCAAGATATACCTGTCCTCGACACAAGGCATCACCTGGAAGGCAGGTAATGATTCCACTCTGGCTCAGGCTGGCCACATCACACCGTTCTATGCTGCACAGGCCTTTGTTGCCACCGAGACGCTCACCACCAGCGCTGCCAGCAACATGCCTCGCCGAGTCAGCACGTTGGACGGTAAGTGGGAATGTCCCTTCATTTATCTCTTTGGCGGTTACAACAGCGAGGATGAGTTGTTGCCCAACGTTTGGCGCGGTGTTTACCTGCGTATGACCAACTATCCTGTTTATTAAGGCTGATGAAGAAATCGTTGATCATATCATTGTTCTTGATGCTTGCCGCACTGCCCGTGATGGCGCAGCAATACAAGTATGAGGTGGGACCCTTGTTGGGTATGACTGGCTACCTTGGAGAGACCAATAACGGCAACTTGTTCAAGCACCCCAGTTTTACCATCGGTGGGCTCTTCCGATATGCACACAACAGCCGGTGGGCATTCAAGGCCAACTTGAATTATGCCAACATTCGTGGCGACAGCAAGGATGACGAGTCATGGTACCCCGACGGCGCCAATTACAAGATGTCGTCCCACTTGATCGACTTAGGACTGACGGCTGAGTTCAACTTCCTGAACTACGGCATCGGTCCCGCCTACAAGAAATACAAGCGCATCTCTCCCTATATGGTTGCTGGTGTGGGTTTCGTGTTCGCCATTTGTGACGGTCACAATCAGGCGTCGTTCACTATCCCCTTCGGCATCGGCGTGAAGTACAAACTCAAGGACCGCTTAAACCTAGGCTTTGAATTTACCATGCGCAAGGAATTTAGCGACCGCATTGACGGTTACAGCGATATGTTCGACATTAAGCATTCGTTTGCCAAAAACACCGACTGGTATTCATTTGCCACATTCACGGTGGCTTATGAGTTTGGCAAGCGCTGCATCAAGTGTAACTATATAGAATAATAACGCTATGTCATCACTAAGCGACAAAATACAGCAGCTGGACCCGAAGCGCATACCGCGCCATGTGGCCATCATCATGGATGGTAATGGCCGTTGGGCCAAACAGCATGGCCAGGAGCGCAGCTTCGGGCATGAAAACGGTGTGGATACCGTGCGTCAGGCTACCGAGATTGCCAGCGAGGTGGGTGTGAAATATCTGACACTCTATACCTTCTCGACCGAAAACTGGAACCGGCCGCAGGACGAGGTGGATGCCTTGATGAACCTCATCGTGGTGAGCATTGAGAAACAGACCCCCGACCTGATCAAGAACAACGTGCGCCTGACAACTATCGGTGACATGGAACGCATGCCCGAGTTTGCCGCCAACCGCCTGCGCAAGTGCATGCAGGACACAGGGCACTGCACGGGACTGGTGCTGTGCCTGGCATTGAGCTATTCGTCTCGCTGGGAAATCATCGAGGCTTGTCGCCGCATGGCGCGTGAAGCCCTCAATGGCACCTTGAACCCCGACAACATCGATGACGAGTTGTTCGCGGCCCATCTGGCGACGGCCGACATGCCTGATCCTGACCTGCTTATCCGCACTGGTGGTGACCTGCGTGTGAGCAACTATCTGTTGTGGCAGATAGCCTATAGCGAACTTTACTTCACTTCAAAATATTGGCCCGATTTTACCAAGGAAGACTTTGTCGAGGCGATAGCCGACTTCCAGGCGCGCGAGCGCCGCTACGGTAAAACGAGCGAACAAGTAAACAGCGATAATCAAGAGTAAAATTGTCCATGAAGCGTATCAAGTATAGATTATTGGCCGCATTGGCTATGGCGTCGGTCCTTCCTGCCATGATGAGTGCCCAGGAGACCTACACCGTCAATGACACCATCTATAACCCTAAAATCATATTCACGGCATCGCCGTCACAGTATGAGATTGCAGGTATCCGTGTCGAGGGTGTGGATAACTATGACGAGAATATCGTCATCGGCTATTCAGGCTTGGCCGTGGGTCAGCGTATAGATATCCCTGGTGACGACATCAAGGCTGCCGCCAAGCGTTTTTGGCGTCAGGGCTTGTTCTCCAAGGTGCAGATCCTTGTCGAGAAGACCTATCAGGATCAGGCTTGGCTGGTATTCAACCTGCGTCAGCAACCCCGTGTCTCACAGGTGAATTATAATGGCATGAAGGGTGGTGAGAAGAAGGACATCATGGAGCGCCTGAGTTTCCAGCCCGGTAGCCAGATGACGCCCAATATTGCCGACCGCATCAAGATTATCGTTGAGAAATATTATGCCAACAAGGGCTTCGGACAGGCAACCTGTGAGGTTGTGCAAGTGCCTGACTTGAGCAACCAGAACGAGGTCATCGTCAACATCAATGTTGACAAGCACGAGAAGATCAAGGTCCACAAGATCTACATCGACGGCAACGAGGTGCTGAGCGACAATAAGCTCAAGCGCACGATGAAGAAGACCAACGAGAAGACCAACATCTGGAAAATCTTCTCACAGAAGAAGTTTGTCCAGAGTGACTATGAGGAAGACAAGCAACTCATCATTGACAAGTATAACGAGAAAGGTTATCGCGATGCTATAATCGTCAAGGACAGCGTAGTGCCCTATGATGAAAAGAGCGTTGACGTTTATCTCACGGTCAATGAGGGTAAGCGTTACTATATCTCGGACATCACGTGGGTGGGTAATACCGTCTATCCCTCGGGTATCCTCGATGAAATCCTGGGTATCAAGAAGGGCGATGTCTATAACCAGAAACTGTTGACCAAGCGCACTACCGATGACGATGACGCCGTGTCTAACCTCTACTTGAACAACGGTTACCTCTTCTATCGCTTGATTCCCATCGAGAGCAAAATCGAGGGAGACAGCATTGAGCTGGAGATGCGCATGTTTGAGGGTAAGCAGGCCCGTATCAACAAGGTGGTTATCAATGGTAATGACCGCCTGTATGAGAAGGTCGTTCGCCGCGAGCTGCGCGTGCGCCCCGGTGACCTGTTCTCCAAGGAAGACCTCATGCGTTCGGCTCGTGAGATTGCCCAGACGGGCCATTTCGACCCCGAGAAGATGGACATCAGGCCTGAACCCAACGAGGACAACGGTACCGTTGATATCATCCTCAACCTCGAGAGCAAGGCCAACGACCAAGTCGAGCTGAGTGCCGGTTGGGGACAGACGGGTGTCATCCTCAAGGCGTCGCTCAAGTTCACCAACTTCTCCATCCAGAATCTGCTGCACCCGTCGTCCTACAAGGGACTGATTCCGCAGGGCGAGGGCCAGACGTTTACCATCAGCGCCCAGACCAACGCCAAGTATTACCAGGCCTACAGCGTGTCGTTCCTCGACCCGTGGTTTGGCGGCAAGCGTCCCAACTCGCTGTCGGTATCAGCATTCTATAGCCGCCAGACGGGTATCAACTCGTCCTATTACAGCCAGTTGTACCAGAACGCGATGTACAACATGTATAACAACTACTATGGCATGGGTTACGGCGGCTACGGTTATGGCTACAACGGTTACGGTGGCTACAACTACTACGAGAACGCCTACGACCCCAACAAGTACCTGCAGATGGCGGGTGTGACCGTGGGCTTCGGTAAGCGACTCAAGTGGCCCGATGACTACTTCACCTTCATGGCCAGCCTGAGCTACCAGTGGTACAGCCTGAAGAATTGGGAATACCTTTATTATATGAAGAACGGTGTGTCCAATTCGATTGTGTTGGGCTTGACCCTGTCGCGCAACAGTATCGATAACCCGCTCTACACTCGTCGAGGCAGCAGCTTCACGCTGTCGTTCAACGCCACGCCGCCTGCCAGCCTGTTCGGCAAGAAGAACTGGAAGGCCCTGAGCGAGAGCAAGACTGAGCAGTCCAAGAAGGAACTCTACCGCTGGATTGAGTACTGGAAACTCAAGTTCCAGGCTAAAACCTACACGCCGCTCACCGATTCTGACGGCCGTTGGACCCTGGTGCTGATGACCCGTGCCGAATTTGGTCTGTTGGGTAGCTGGAACAAGTGGTTGAAGTCGCCGTTCGAGACCTTCTATGTGGGTGGTGACGGTATGTCGGGTTCCTATACCTATGCTACCGAGACCATTGCCCTGCGTGGTTATGAGAACGGTGCCTTCACGCCTTACGGTTCTGAAGGTTATGCCTATGACCGATTTGCCCTTGAGTTGCACTTCCCGTTGATGCTCTCCCAGAGTGCTACCATCTATCCGCTCGTGTTTATTGAGGGTGGTAATGCCTGGACCCACGTGAAGGACTTTAACCCGTTCAACATCAAGCGTTCGGCTGGTGTGGGCGCCCGCATCTTCCTGCCGATGATCGGTATGATGGGTATCGACTGGGGTTACGGTTTCGATACCGTCTATGGCCAGAAGGGTGGCAGCAACTTCCACTTCGTGCTCGGCCAGGAATTTTAACAAAGTTAACTTAATCGAATAAACGATTTAGCTTAATTGCAGTCTAAAAGTCGAATTTAACAACCAAATAATAGAAAGGAAAGATATGAAACGAATCGTTTT
>JAEEGF011675321.1_pt1 | contig 17119 bp, 11 predicted proteins | sample 9134171 | NCBI WGS metagenome assembly JAEEGF01 (sample SAMN16246542, study PRJNA631951) | gut metagenome | biome: gut microbiome; feature: rumen; material: AP-attached | host: Bos | place: Iran: Karaj | collected 2018-10 | reverse complement strand
AATTCTTTTAATGGGAAACGAAATATTATTTTTTGGAAACGAATTATTTTAATTTAATCTTAATTTTTATCTTTGTCCTCGGTAATCATAGCGATATTCTTTAGTTTCATTGTCTGTTTACTACTACAAAGTTAGTAAACATATCGCTATTTTACAAATAATCAGGCGGTTATATCGTTTGTTAAAAAACTAAAATACTTATCCCGAACTGGGGTATTCTTTGTCAAGTACCTCCCAATGACCGCTATAGCCACTACCTACATAACGGATATATGGCATTTCTATCCAATTATCAAGAATCTCTTCTTGGGTGCCACCTTGAGTAACATCTTGAGTATCATCCATTGCATCATTGCAATAGCATTCAGGTATGGCTTTGACCCAACTGGCGAAAAGCAACACAGGATGGCTGCCGCCTATCTGTTAGAGAGTTATATCGACACTCCTTCTTCTTCACTATCGGGTTCTCTGTGGTGGAAGGAGGTATCGCCATGCTAAGCAAAACACTTATACGCTACCAACATTCGTAAGTCTCACAATATGTGCTCGCGTTTATTTATCTGCCTTTTTATCTGCCCTTTCAACTGACATTATAATTCTCCTTTCTCTTTTAGTTCTTTTAACCCAATTGCAAGTGCTTTATTGATAAGAGTGTTATTTGCTGTATACGAATCTCCTAACAGATAAATAGTATTCCGATTTTGTCCTTCAGTTCTTAAAAAGCCATTAGACTTGAATAAGTCTAAGAATCTTCTTAATTGCTTCTCGGAAAGATGGTCACCTACAATTTTCGCAAAATCAGCACGTTTAGCTTTACCATACTTTTGTAAGAATGGTAAAATAACGGCCCACACTTGATTGATGTCCCAATCGGTAGCCAGAGAATATGCAGCCATGTCACCCGTCAACTCATAGTAACGACGCGGTAAAATGTAGTAAATAGCATTTGTCTTGCCATGTTTCTCGATAACACCCATCTGCTCCAACTTCTTGGTAATCTCCTTGTTGCTTGGACGTTTCTTACCATCTCTAATCTCACACAATGCCATTACTTCAAACACCGAGAGCTTTTTGTCTTCTGGAAGTCCATCTTGTATGCCCTGTACATACATGGCAAAGGCCTTATCTTTCACTCTGGCCAGCAAAATAGCAACGACCTTGAAGTCATCACTTTTGGTGTAATCAGGATCAGGCTTGCCTTCTGACAATGTGAGAAGGAATATCTTGTCAATCCCTTGTCCTGAACGTTCCACGACACCTGTTTTAGACAAGACATCAGCTAAGAGTCTATTTCTCGGTGTACTTGGCGCAGTCAGCAATGTATTAATAGTAACTCCATTGGGAAATCCACCAGCGTTTATCACTTCTAGCCTTGCCGGATATTGTTTCACGACAATTTCACTGTTCTTCCGATAGTCGCGATGTGCAAATGCATTATTCAGCAATTCTCTGATGACGTCTTCATTGAAAAAAGGAATGTCAAATATATATGAATCCTCTCTAACTGGTACGGAGCCATTTCGTAAATTAATAGCTTCCCATAACTTATCTATCAGGACAAAGAAGGGTTGTCCGAACTGGAGTCTATTGTCAAAGTGTATCTGAGGTTCTGTGTTTCGATATTCCAACATCACCTTTGCTTGAGGGAACTTTTGATTTATAAAAGATTCTTTCCCAACAAGCAATACAGCAGCATTCGTCACTTTATCACCATAAATCAAGTGTAAGTCACTTAATGCCTGTCTATCACTAAGTGATGTGAATGATGGGTTATTCTGCTTTTTGGCATATTTCTCTTTCATTATCCTAATTGCCTCACCATCGAGGTCGTCAAGAGTAGCCCCATCACAAAATTGCTCCGAGAAATCAGGCTCTTGCTCTTGAAGGATAGATAGGAGGACATTATCATCCATAGGCAACAGATCCTCACCAACCCGCATAAGTGGCACATCTTCAAATTTATACACCTTCCCGATAGGTCTGGATGGTACCTCTATTATCACGACACGCCCTTGTTTATTCACAACATCTTCATATAGTTCATACACATCTGGGCGAATACCTGTATCCCTATATATGTTGCTCTCCAATTCGCCAAGAGTATTCTCATTTTGTTTAGTGCCTACAACTTTATGGGGATAAGCGTCTTGCATGCCAATAACCATTCGTCCACCCTTTTCATTACAAAGAGCGGTAACATAACCTAATATGCATTTACGTCGGTCTTTTGGCTTTTGCTTATCTGCTCCATTATAAGAGACGTTGCCATGTTCGCCTTTCTTGAACTCAACGTGATCTTCAGACTCGCGCATCTGCTGTAATTCTGTAATAGTATATCTGTGCATAATCATATAACGTCTTATAATTATCAATTATTATTGTTTTCAATTGTGTCCTCTGCTGTCATCAGTGGTTTTCTTCAGTTCCAACTGACGATGCTCATAACTCTGTATCAGGTTTTTCAGTTCATCTATTGTAAGTGCCATATACTAATAACGTTTTGTTATTGATTCTATTGTTCATTCCGTTTTGTAGGCCAGTTTGTCCTCATTCACTTTATTATCCATTTCTTGTTACGCATAGTTCCAACAGATTCTATCATATTTGAGTCTTCCAAAAGTTTCAAATGCCTTACCACAGTCTTTTGTGACAATCCAAGTGAAGACGACAATTCAAAAACAGACAAATTTGGGGTGTCCTTAAGTAGTTTAATAATACTTTCATCTGTATTATTTGTAAGGTTTGTAGGCAAAGTTTTAATGTGCTTTTCCGTACTCTCAATAATGTCGCGGGAAATATTCTTGACAAAAGCAACCCTTTGCCTGCTCCAAGTTTCAATTCGTCTTTCTATGTTGTAATAATTTGTCAGTTCGTTATACAATTTATCGAGAGTGACGTGTTCTGATAGCAGTTCTGCTTGTTTTGTATCACATAGCCATCCAATTTGATTAAAAGTCGTATTTGGCAGCAAATAATATCTTACATTATTATCGTTAGCCCAAACAGCCCCCATCTCGTTGAGGCAAATCTCACTCTTCTTATAATTTTCAGAAATCAACAAAAAAGAGAAGTCTGCAGACAAAATGTTGTCTTTTATGTGTTTTCGAATCTCATCCCCATTTTTTATATTCATATCTTCAATTGAAGTACAAAAGATGTCATCCGAACTAATACCTATTCCTAATCGAAGAATTCTATCACAAAATTCAGAAACAACTTCCTTGTCTTTTGATGAATGACTAATAAATAGTTTATGCCCATTCTGCGTTTTTCTTGCATATAAAGTATCTAGAATCCTTATAGATGTTCTGATCTCTGCGAATGAATAAGCATTTATGTAATCCTTATTCACAATCGGACCATATGGAGCCAATGCAACAGCTTGTCTATTTACAATACTATTCGCTGCGTTATTTAAGATATTTGCTATCTCAGGATAATCAACGTTTATAATAGAAACAATTTGCTTCGTGATTTCAACAAGTTTTTTTGTCCGAGGTCCTATTTCGGAATTGTAGTTAATAGAAATTCCCGTCAGCAAAGTTTTTGCTGAATCTATCATGCTTCGGAGCTGATTAAAATATTGTTTCATATTTTGTTAGCAAATTAAACATTTAATCTATCATCATATTTTCTGCATGAGCGGTAATTGTCCTAATCCCCATTCACCATTAAAGGCAATCACGCAACCAGTAGAGGAATACAATTTCATTAATGAGAATAATGTACTCGCGCAAGATGCGCTACCTAGCTTGCCGATCTTAAAAGAATCCTCTTAGGGTATCTCTATGTCTGGAAGTCTATTTCTTTACACACCATCATCTTTTTATTCTTTTCATAATTATATCTACTTCTGCAGGTTTAGAAGACTTATTTCCGTATAAAGTCGTTTGCGACATTGAGGATTTCTTCAATTTACTCACTCTTTTAGAAAGAGAATAATCAGGGAAATTCTTTTTCAACACTTCTAATGTAGTCTCTAAAGTGAATTTCCTTGCATCTGTTCTCACGCAAATTATAGCATCATCACTCATTAGTTTAGCACATTTTGAAAAAACTGTATCCAATAATTCGTAATATTCATCTTGTTTCTCAAAACGACCTTTATACTTTTCTTTTGAATACACTAGTTTCTCACTCCCACCAAGAAGCCACAGTCTTAGCCACTGATCGGCATAATAGTCTGTGATAGCGCAATATGGTGGAGAAGTAAATAACAATGATATTTTTTCTTTGTCTTCTTTTATTATTTTCGAAACGTTATCTAATTCTATTGTACTATCACCTAAAACTACAGAATTTGTAGCCACACATGGAATTCCCTTTTTATACCTCCAATTTATTCTGCCTAACATATATTCAAAGGGATTAATCTGAGGAGGCACCTCCATACCATTCTTTTTCCACCACGCAATAGAATAGTCCATTCCCATCGATTTGGTAATCCTCATTTGGTTTGATAATGATTGCCCTTTCTTTCCATGCAGATAAACAAGTAAAAAGGCCATTAATGTTGCATCAACAGAATTTCTTCTCCAATCTAGATTCTTTCTTGCAGATAATAGAAATTTTAGAACTTCATCACAAAAACATATATGATAAAATTCTGGCATAGCGTTAGCTTTCTTCTTGTAATAGTTTCTCCTGCGGTATATTTCAGTGAGTCGTGAAACGACATCCTCCTTTTCTGCTGGGTGTAATTTGGCATTTCCAAATAACCAGCCAACAGGATTGATTTCAATTCCAATACCCCTTCGATTTAAGACTGCACCAGCATAAATACTTGTAAATCTACCAGCGAAAGGATCTAAAATGACATCTCCTTCTTTGGAATACTTGTTCACAACATTAAAGGCAAATGAGAGAGGAAACATGGCATAATATGGACCAAAGTGGGCCCATATAGATTCTGCCGTTTTATTCTTATTTATCAAATCCTTAAAACTAATCATTCCGCCCCTGCTTTATAATATCATTTGCAATTGATTCGAATAGTCTTCTTCCAAGATTAAGAGGAATCGCAGCTTCTGCATGCGCAGAAATAAGAGGCGTTACAGAATTAGGATACCTGCTTGATGCCATATGATCCAACAATTCCATCACATCAGCAAGTCTTGAATACTGATTAGGCTGTGCTGTATTTAAATTAAATTGATAATCTGTATAGCACACATCAACAGGAACTAATAATTGTCCAGATTTTGCTTTATAAAAAAACTTCCTGCCGAAATAAGTATCCTGTCCAAAAGGTTTTGGACTATCCGAATATATAATATTCTTTTTTATATATTCATCTGTCAAAAGAAAGGCATTTTGAATAGGAAATTTACCAGCAACTCCATTTGAGTCGGTATCGATTGAAATAAAATGATTGAAGAAAGTCCCCGTCTTTTCCAATCCAATAATCATCATATCTGTACCGTTTATCATTTTTTGCTTATTATTGATTCGACAGATTTCCTTCTTAATCGCATTTGTTAACCAAGATGCTGTACTAAATACTGCTAAAGGGCCATCTATAACAAACGCGACTCTTCTTAAAGTTGCTAACCAGTTGTTCTTCTCAAAAGATCTTAAAATGTGAATCAACCACAGTTTCTCGATAGCAGACATTATTTGTCCGTACATTTCGCCACACGTTGAACTGGGATTCATTAGTTCGTGCAGTCTAAGGGCATCTGTTGAATATAGGGGACGATGAGTCTGTGGACATTCGTATATGCCATAGCCATAAGTCATTTCATTATCATTTCCTTCAATTGGACTTTTGGGAGGACGGCTACCTGGCGATTCTTCCAACTTTATTTTTAACAACGCTTCATAGGTATCCAATAACGTTTCACCATCTTCGAAAACATGGCAACTCTGCATTTCTTCATAAAGTACCTTTCTTAATGAAGATTTAGCATCAGGTTCATCACCCACAATTATATTACATCCAGGGAATACTGCTTCAAAGGATGAAGATTTTTCTGTCTCTCGAAATTTCTTAGGGTCAATGAATTCATTCTTTTCTAATTCTCTAGCCATCTTTAGGTCTAACAGAACTGAAGCTACTGTCACATAGCCGCATTCAGCACAAGGAAAGCCATTCTTTACTGGTGCTGCCTGATAACTTCCATCTATAGCTAGTACTAAATCAGGTTGCTGACCACTTTGAGAAAGACTATCTCTAGAAACCAATGTATTATGAGATATAGTGTTTACGCTTGGACTAATCTCTTTTAAATGCAATTCATGTAAACGGGTATTTATCCGCTGATTCTCTATAATTCTTCTCAGCGGCTCATATGAGGCAAATTCTTTTTCAAAACTCATTTCTATATTTCAAATTTTTCAACTTGTACTGGAATAACAAACGGATTACTCAATGTTTTGACTCGTAAAAAGCCTTTGTCTTGTGCTCTGCGTATTGAGGGCTCAAAATCTTTAAAATCGTAATATTTACACAATTCCCTTGTTTCGTCTGTATTATTTAGATGGGCAATGAACCAATTAGATGTATTTCTTAAAATATTCTTCTGAATACTACTTACCTCTTGAGTCGCATAGACCATGCCTATTTTGTATTTCGCGCCCTCTTTGGCCGTTCTTACCCAAACATCAGATAAATCTAAATCATTACCTGCAGGCAAAATATTATGAGCTTCCTCGATATATATTAATATCTCTGGAATGTTTTCTTCTCCCTTGATAAACAATTTTTGGTTCTCATCAAATATTTTTTTCATTATACGTTTTGCCGATGATTTGTTTATTTCAGGAGCGCCACATGATTGATCTACAATTACCAACTTACCTCTTTTGAGTTGTTCATAAATGTCTGCAGCAAAATCAGATGAAGTAATTGAGCTGTGTAAATCCTTTGCACGTCCTATCTTCTTTGCTCCATTTTGATATTGGAACACTCCCAACAAATTCTTTAAATTTGAATCAGCCCATGGCTCTCCAGAGCTACTTCTGGCAATATATTGTCTTTCAAAATCTTTATAATCATTCTCTGTTCTAATAAATTTTTCTAAACTTTCAAATGCATTAGCTAATTGATTTAAAGAAGGATTTTCTTCTGCTAAGATTGATGCTGCCGAAATATAATCTGAGGCAGAATTTGATTGACTGTTTCTCATCGCAGTCAATAAATCTTGATTAAATAAGCCTTTTGTTACTATACGAAAATTGTTAGGGATAGCAAATCCAGCTCGAGCAAGGATCGCTTTATATACTAGAACAGAACGTTTATATCTCGTTAAGGCTCCTCTATCACTCTCATCTGGTTTTTCAAAAGCCACTTGACAAAAAGCTTTAATGTAGTTTGTCCCATCATCCTCTAATAGACGATCTATAATATCCTTTCCTATTTGAAGATTATCATCCAAATAGAAATTAAGTAACATTAGTCTACGATCCGTGTCATTAGGATGGCTTGTTATGCCATAGGTTACAACTTCATCATTTTTTTGTGACCCTATATTTAATTTGTACACATTTTTAAGAGCATTATTATTGTCTTGAACATTCTCATTTGCATACTCTCCATTAGGATCAAATATAAGTTGACCTATTCTAAGAGGCATTTCATATACAGATGATGGCATGCGCAGCTCGTATACAGATTTAGCAATAATCTTTGTTGTATTGGACTTACCAGTTCTTGTCATACCAAACAAAGCAGATTTTTGACTGAGTAAATCTGATGGATATATATATACTGGTACATCATCTACGTGCTGAAACCTACGATTTGTTGATGCATATCTCACATTACCAAGTTTGACCCTTTTAACATTATTAAACTTGTCTTTTTGGTCACGAATATTAACAGGGTCGCAATAATTAATTATTTCTTCTAATGCCTTTGCAGTTGGTTTATATACTTTTAGTCCTCTATTAGGATAATAATTTGAAATATCACTTCCAAACCTTAACGATAATGGGGCTTCTGAATTATGAGGGTCTTCATCAAGATAGAAAGTGCCAATAATACGACATTGAAGTCCTGCAAAATCAAAAATATTTTTAGTTCTAGCGTCCATTGCTGACACATCCCATTGCTTATCATCTTCACCACTAACACGTTGAGCTGTTTCTACCCTTATTCTTTCAGCTTCAACATCTTGTGGTAACATCGTACTATCCATTACTCTCAATAGAATAATAGAAGAATCCTCCAAAGTAAAATCTATGTTGGAATCATCACTGAATGGATTAATTCTTGTTGCAATAAGAAAACTCAGACTTGCAATGCCACCAACCTTCTGTCTATAAAAATTATGTATGATTACCTTTGCAGTCTCATAGTTAATAGAATACAACTCGCCAACGTATTGCTCTGGCTGTATTAGTTTCTGAAACCACTTCTTTGCCTCTTCTGATTTGCTAGAATAAATACTATCAAAAAGTCCTGTTTCAATATTACTCATAATTATATTATTTTGTTATTTTGGAGTTAATACTTTTGTTTACTTGGAATAACGCCTCGAACACCACCCTTTGGGTTGGGTACATCACCCTTATACCTAGGAATAACATGCATATGGCAGTGAAAAACAGACTGGCCAGCGGCTTTGCCAATGTTAATACCAACATTATATCCATCGGGATGGAAACGCTCATCAATTTTCTGCTTCACATATTGCAGTACGACGTTCATGGCCTCGCGCTCATGGTTCGTCAGATCGAAGTAGGAGGCGACGTGCCTCTTGGGGATGATAAGCGCATGACCGGGCGAGACAGGATAGCCATCATAAAAAGCGACACAAGTGGCCGTCTCACAAATGATCTCTACACGTCGAGACAATCGGCAGAAAGGACATGTCTCTCCTTCCTTGCGAGGTAATTTGTTGAAGTGCTGATATTGATAGAGTTCATAACTCTTGTTGGCAATCAGACTCTTATAGGGCAGTTTTACGTTGCATTGATAGGTGTATTGTTTGTGGATAGCATGGAGCCGGAACCCCTCTTCCGTCAGGTCGCGACGGACGGTAAAGTAAGCAGCCCCCTTTGGAGAGAGCAGGTTGGCGACATTCATCAGCACCTCAGCTTGGGCGTAGGGTTCCAAGACGTTCAGGACATAGTTACAAAAGATGGTGTCGAACTTGCCCTCTGGGAAGTCAGGGCGGTAGTAGTAATCGTAGCCGATGATGTCAAAGCCCTGCTTCTTGAGTTCGTCGGTATCGAAACCGAAACCGCATCCAAAGTCGAGAATCTTGCCCCTGAGCAGATTGTGCTGCATGAGGTATCGCGTTGGCACAGAGAAATCCGTGCGCTTGATGGCTGTTAGGTAAGGGTGATTTATCTTCTCTGGTTCCATATTTATTGGGGGTTTAGGGTACGGAATCCCATGTTGACAGCCATTTGGCTGAGAGGGGAGAAGGTCTTGCGGCAGACGTTCAGGAACTGCTCGTCGGACATTTGCATCAAGTCCTGCGGAGAATAGCCCAAGGCATAATACTCGTCTAAGGTGTTGTCTCTTTTCCCACTTTGTGGAATGTACAATCGCAAAGCCTTGTGCTGCACCTTCGCCATCTTGGGGAGATAGTAGTCGAGGTCGGGGATGCGGTTGCTCTTGGAGGAGTTGAACGAGCTGTCGGCAGGAATTAGGTTCCAATTCTGGTTGTGCGACACAAAACTCCACGGAATGAAGTGGTCGAGGTCATATTCATTCCTTCCAAGTGGCGTATCCTTATATATACATCGGATGGGGCCGCCTATCTCGATGACCTTGTTCCAGAACTTCTTCTGTCTGGTCAGCGGTTCCCGTTCTTCTGGACGAAGCAACTTGCCGGATATGTTCGGCACGTTGGGATTCTTCGATTGCAAGAACAACGTAAGATTCCACAAAGCAAAATCGCGAAGCACCTCATAATTGGTTGTTAGGTAGTTGCTCCAGCGCGGATTGATTGTAACCATAAGCCCTTCACCACTACCCGTCAGGGAATACAGACAATCATTCTCAAACGACTGGCTGCGACGTTGCATCTCGGAATCGTCGGTTGTGTCAATCCAAGGCTTCTGAAAGCGGAAAGGGACATTATTCAACAAAATCTTGACCCTCTTCTTCACCTCCCTGTCCTCCGAGATGGCATTAGAGATGGCTTCACTCTTGTCTTCGAGCCTATCATCTACCGTAATGCCCGTCAACAGAGCCACATCGGGAATAATCTTCGACATGGAATCGCCCTTGCCAAACGACAATCGGAAATACTGGGTAGGGTACCAAGCGTAGGCAACCATCCGAGCCGCCACATCGAGAGCCCGCATTTCATTCTTCTGCTCCTTGACGTACATGTCCAGCAACGCTAAGAGCCAATAGAAGTTGTACGTTGCCGTTGTCGTGTCAAACACGCGATTCATAGCATTGGTTGACAATATGTCCGACTGAGGTATCTGCATATCTTTTACAAATTAAAATGTATTATAATTCGAACGTCAGAATTCAGGATGTTTACTGTCCATCCCTGTTTCAGTCTGGGAATCAACTTTCTCTTCATTTTTATCAAGCTCTTCATACCTGACAAGGTCTTTAAATTCCACGCCAAGAAGTCTCGTAATCTTCATCAGCGATTCCAACGGAGGTTGTGACGAGTTGGTACACCACTTAGACACGGTCGTTGGCGCACATCCCAACTGTTTTGACAGCCAGAGGTTGGACTTCTTTTTCTCTGCCAGTATCACCTTCAGGCGATTGAGGTCTTTGTTACTTGCCATTGCAATATGTTTATTATTCGCTCACAAAGTTACTCAATTTATCTCAGACCGCAGGTCTGATGGCCATTAAAAGTTACTAAAACGAGTGTTTTTAGTGAATTTTGTTCACTTTATGGAGCGATTTGTATCGTTTTTTCTAGGCAAAAGCAGGATTAATTCTATTTTCTAACAACAGGGTAGCATAACTCACGCATAAGCGGCCTTTCATGCCCATCACCCTTCTATATGCTCCAATTAAGCAGCTCATCTGTAATAATCTTCACAGAAGGAAATATGCCATTGTGGTCAAAATCAGGACGGAACCAGTACCTATTATATTCGTTATTCCATTGCCCATTGCCTTATCTTTACCTACACATAACGTTCTTTTTGCCTGTATTCTTCATACAACGCCAGCAACCGCTCTAAAGTTTCCACTCTCTTCCTTCAAAAATCTGCCATTATACAGTTTCTTGTTATTATGGATGAAGTGATATATCAAATTCTCTTCAGGGTAGTACTTGGACGGCTTACGGTGCTCGCGTTCTAAAAACTCTATCACCTCCTTGTATCGCACCATCCAATGTTCTTCTTGAGTCTTAAGAAGTATATTGAACTCACGTACTAATCATATATCGCACGCTCATGGGCATTCTGTAATATCTCCTGGTCTATCTTTTGTTCCCATAGCTTCACATCTTTCTTAAACCACATTTGTGCCTCTTCGTTTTTTGTCTTAGCAGCATAGTCTTCACAAAGGGCTATCCTGCTCTTATAAAGAGGTATTCCACTTCCTGTCCAACTAAACGAGTGTAATCTTGAGCTAATAGCACTGCGTACTTCATCACACCAATAGCAGTCTATCAATCGCAACATATCAGGGTTCGCCTCTCCTCCTTTAGAGTACTGTAGCATCATTGCCAAAGCATAGGCTTTATCTTTATTTGCATCACTACCAAGCCACTCAAACCAATCGTCTATAGGTATCACAGTATAAACAGGGTTCTCTTCCCCCCTTTCCTGCGGATAGCTGGTGCGAAGCAAGTCAATCCAAGAATGCCTTACTTTCTCATCCAACAAGAGTTCCAGAAGGCGTGGCTTCAAAAGATCCGTATATTTACATAAAACTTTTCTATACAACCGACCCAAGTAGTAGTTGTCTCTTGAGTATTGTTCTAAGAAGCCTCTTTCTTGCAAACTCTGGATGCGTAAAGCCATTTCCTCGTCATGGTGCTTCACCAGATAGTTATTCATGCTCTGAAGGTACAGATGGTCATCCATTTGTATCCCCTTCAAGTCAATCTGAATCAAACACCGCCTAGCGATTGCCTCGTATTCTTTATCCAATTCTTTATTGCCAAACAAAAGGTTATGGCAATGGCTTAATACTAATTGTGCGCCATCTGCGCCATAATCCAATAAGCGTCCAGCCACAAATTTTGCGTTAAAATTGCTAAAAGGCAGATAATTAAAATAACCGGAAAAATCCTTCAATTCTAACTGACTATCGTCTAATAAGTTAAATAGTAAATCCATTTTTCCTGCCCCTTCACCCTTGATTGCGAACAATGCTGGCAATAACCGTTTCTTATTAGATACAATTACCTCTTTATAGGTTTCCTCTAACAATTCTCTATCTTCAACCTTTAATAAGAAATATATCATCATAGACTCTCCGTCTCTCGAGACTTTCTTATGTAGCACATATTCTAGTAGTACGTGTAGTACTTCACCTTGTATTCCTTTCTCTTTGCTGTATTCTGAGAGTGTTATACCATAACTGTTATAATAAAAACATTGACTGGTCATTACACCTGCCATAATGGCGTCATCTCTAAACAATCCCTTATCAATCAACTCTATGGCCAGTTCTCTGTATCGCTCATGGGTTTTCCTCGTTTCCTCCTCAAAACTGTCATCATATTGCCGTCTTATCTCTTTATCAGCATGAAGCAAAGTATATACATAGTCATCTTTCGTAAGACGATTCACCCATTCTTGAAGTTCATCCACGCGATACATTTTCCTCTTCTTTGCATCATAGTCTATAAGATAGGTTAATGCATCCTTCATTTCCTCCCACACATAGTCTCTCTTAGGAGCAATTGTTTCAATACCTCTCAGCAGAAAATCTTCTACTCCGTGAATATAATAGCCTCGTGCGTTGCTAGATAAGACTTTTGCTATATTCTCATAGTCTTGTGGGCTTTTAGCTTCATCAAGCAACATACTGAAGCAAACATTAAAATACTCTTTTACTTCCTCTACTGTTGGCACATAATCCTTCAGCGACTTTAGCCCCTGTCTCTCAGCACCTCCAGACCTATAAAAATGTCCAATACCCAATGCTCGATATAGTGCTTTTTTGACTAGTTCATCGTATCGATGGTCGCTCGCAAGTGTCCTGAGAACTTCTATTCTAGCGGCAAAATCAGCCTCCGTACCAGGCAGCATGATTGGGAACCGGTCCACAAAAAGTCCTGTTGTATTGTTTGACAACCAACCTTCTGTTTCTACCAATGAGAATCTAGCCAAAGTAAGCATAGCATTCCTAAAACTTCTCTTATCAAAGGCCAAATGATCCAATGCCCATGCCAGATTACGTCGCGCATCACCTATCGAACGGATTTCATCATCACTCTTACCTTCAATTATTCTGTGAAGAGCAAAGGCACACGACTCCGGATTCACTTCTGAAAATGCGAGGAAGAGGCGTGAACCCAGAGTTGAAAGAACGACTTCCTCATTTAGGAAAGGGCTGCCATCAGGATTAGTCAAGCCATCATTTAATTCCTTTGCTAAAGGTACATCTGCCAGCAAGGTAATTCTTCTTGACAAGCTCTCAATGAGCATATTTCTTGTTCCTTCGTCTTCATGAGATCGAATCTGTTCTATTAATTCAGAGATTGAATCCGTTGTCTGTTTGTCAAACCATTTCTTACACAAGTAAATTGCGAGGGGTATCAATCTCATAAGAACCAGATTCCCTTGACGCTCTAATATTTCAGCAGGTTGATACTGTCCATGTACCTCCTTGAATAATTGCAATTTTTCATCTTCATTACCACGTAATCCTGTAATTATACTATTATTAGCCACAAAGCGCCCCTGTTTCTCCTGGGGGCCATAAAGGCCAATAAATTTTAAGATTGAAAAAGCAGTCAGAACCTTCAATTTGTCAACGTCGGACTCATTATCTGGTCTTACACCAAGCATTCTGTAGAAAACATCTCCTTTTGAAACATCAACTACAGGTACGCCATCTTTGAAGTTTTCAATCATGATAGCTGCCATTAGTGGGAAACCACCACTTAGTTCAGTGATGGATTTCTTTACCTCATTAGGCATTTTCTCCACTTGACTCACCATATCTTCCACAATCCCACCAAAGTCCTCAACCTTCAATGGGATGCCTTCTATACCAGATTCAACCCGTTCACGAGGATCGTAGTGTATAGATATGAGTTGACAATTATAGCCGTATTCTTTTATTGCTTCATCCACTTGGGTGCAAAGACCTTGATTGCAGTTATCCAGAATTATTGTCTGCCGTGTAGCACCCCTTTGTTCCATCAATTGGTCAATAGCTTTCATTACATCTTTATTGGGCTGCTCTTTGCAATCACAATAATACACGTCATTGTCTTTCCCACGAAAAGCCTCCCCTACCATTCGTGTTTTCCCGAGTCCGGGCAAAGCAAGCAGTCGGAAAGACCTACCTTTTTCTGCCATAGCCAGAATCTTCTCAAAAGCTTCAGTTCTCTTGAAAGGAGTACTAAACATTTTCTTTGCATAAATGTGGCGCATGGGGATCAACGGAGTATAACGAACCTTCTGATTGTTCATAAAATCTTTGGTCCCTTCCCACAATAAGCCTACAAGCGATTTTTTCAGATTCTCAACTATGTGCTTACGATCTTCTTCACTTTTACTATCATCACAACTATAAGCTATTGGATAATGTTCTTGTCTAAGGTCAAAAGGAGGTTCAAGATTAACATTTATTTCTCCGTATGCTGTATTATATACCTTAAATACTTGCCTAGGTCTCAAGGCTATCTCCAATTTCCCATCTTCATATGTTGTGCATGTATTAGGTGAATGTTTCACTTTTATCCACTCATTGGTATCAGGGTTCCGCCGTGGAATATTACCAGTATGTGTAAAATCCACAACAGCAAGGTCTGCTTTTGTACGGATGATCTTATCAATATTGTTGTCGATATGCTCTGCTCCAAGCACATCTCCTCCACCACGCTCCTTGTCGAAATGAAATTCTGGATGTAACCTATTCAAATCCACAATCGCTTTATCAAGAGCTTTTTCGATAATCTTATTACAATTATCACGGTACTTGCTCTGCCAGCTATAAAAAATACAAATGTTCATATCTTCTTTTATTTTAACGTTCAGAACAGTCATGCCTTCACTGGGCACAGCTGTTATCCCATTATATTTATGTCCTATAGCAGTTCTTCTAATAATCAAGAACTTTAATCCATTCGTACGATAATTTAGATTTATTACTCATCTGGTCTTTTATTTTATAAACCGAATCCTTGTACATTCCCAAACCCTCATTTTGTGGCACTAATAGTTCATCTCTGATATTCTCCAACATGGCATAATGTTCCATAATCAATATCTTATTGATACGTCCACATTCAAAAAACAAGGAATCCGAAGCCTGTAGATTCAAATATCCGTTGTCAGAGAGCAGGCGAAGCAGTTCTCTGACTCCCTTGCTCCCTTCAGCGCGATGTTTGATTCCGACAGAAAATCTGCATCGCTTTGTGGATGTTGAGCTTTATTCATATTAGCATTGATGCTTGTTACAGACCTCACTAATTGTCTTCCTGAAGCATCAATGATATTTCTATCAGCTTTTCTCAGTTTCCCCTCATTCAGATACTTGTATAGTCTAATAATCCTACAAGATAATTCATAAGACAGCTCAAGTCTTTGAACATCTTTCTTCTCTTCCTCTGTCGTCAACGGCTTTACGGGATTAGTAAATCTACGTGTATCCGTAGATCCGTCAGTCCGTGAAACCTTCTTTCCGTAAGTTTTTTTTTATATTGCTTGTTAGCGTCTACAATTCCGTAATTCTGTAAATCCGTAAATCCTAACGAAGTGCACCCATGATTCCGTAGTTCCGGTATCCTTTAGATGCCTTCACACCTTCATCAGCCACTTCCACACTGGTACCACGGGTATTCCCTCTTCTGTGCCCTCCTCATCGTAAGTAATCAGCAGGCACTTCCAGTCCTCGTGGGTCTTGGCATACTTCGCCAGTGGTGGCACCTCTCTATTGTAAGTGGTCACATCCTTGATGCTATAGGACACCTGTATGGCCAACTTCTCATCAGGCACAATGAAGTCTATCTCTTTATCAGCATTCAAGTAATACACATTCTCCTTGCCGTATCGTCTGAATAGTTCCACCGCCACCATGTTTTCCAGTAACGACGTCTCTGAGTTCATCAAGAACAGGTTCAGCAACCCGTTGTCAACGAAATAGTATTTCTTCTGTGTTTCCTTCTCCGTCAGCTTACCTACCTCGTTCTCCACAGGCAGTATCAGCCAACTGTCAGCGGCATAACCCGCATAGTCTATCGTGGTAGGCACACTGATGGGCGACCCCGTTGACACAATCACATTCTTCAGTCTGTTATACGACAGAGGCTGCTTCACGCTCTCTGCCATCTTCTTGATCAGGATGTTTAGCACTCTGTCGTTTTTAATGTTGTTTCGGGCACAGATGTCACCAAGGTAAATCTTCTGGTACAGGCTCGAAAGCATAGCTCGCTTGTTCTTAAACGACAGAATCTCTGGCAGACCGCCGTAATAGAAGTATTCATTCAAATGCCGCTTCACCTCACTTCTTTGGATAGTGTCATACTCCCAATGCTCCTTCAGTTCTACCTGCTGTGCTGCCAGATACTCTTTGAATGAATATGGGTATGCATCATAGATAAAGAACCGTCCGCCCAGTGTGGTTGCCACCTCCTTGCTCAGCATCTTTGCATTGCTGCCCGTCACATAAACACGGTATTTAGCATCAGCCAGTCGGCGCACAAACTTGTCCCAGTGAGGAATGTTCTGTACCTCGTCCAGGAACACCACAGGCTTCTTACCATACAGTTCCAGATGGGCCTCCAGCAGACTGTTGAAGTCTTCCGTCTGGAATTCAGCCAGACGCTCATCCTCAAAGTCCACAAACAGAATCTCGTCCCATCCCTTTCCTGCTGCCTGCAACTGACGCACACGCTGATACAGCAGGTACGACTTACCTGCATGTCTCACGCCAACTATCACATAATTGCCATTCTCTTCAAAGTCTGTGGGACGGTTCACAATCACCGCCTCATCCACCTCACGCTGCTTACTAATCAGGCACTGTTTGATGACATCTTTACTGATACTCATATAA
>JAEEGF011372979.1_pt1 | contig 17123 bp, 12 predicted proteins | sample 9134171 | NCBI WGS metagenome assembly JAEEGF01 (sample SAMN16246542, study PRJNA631951) | gut metagenome | biome: gut microbiome; feature: rumen; material: AP-attached | host: Bos | place: Iran: Karaj | collected 2018-10 | reverse complement strand
TGGAAGATAACGCTTTTTTTATTAGTTTTGCATCAACAAAGTACAACTAACAAACCATTACCACCATGAAAAAGAAAGTGCCCCAAACAAGTCAAAATGAAAGCAAATCCATGTCTCGTCGCCAGTTCCTTGCTGCTGCAGGAACAGGTTTGGCAGGTTTTATGATCTTGCCAAGCTTCACAATAGATGGCGTGAGGGTAGCTCCAAGCGACAGAATCGTGCTTGGATTCGTAGGACTTGGCCAGCAAGGATGCAGCGATTTCCGCAGTTTTGCAGCTTGTCCAGGCGTTCAGGTTGCTGCCTGCTGCGATGTGGACAGTATCAAAAGAGAACGCTTCCGCCGCTATGTCACCAAGTGGCAGAAGGAAAAGGGAATGGCCGAACGATGCGACACATATGAGCGCTACGAGAAACTCCTCAAGCGAAAGGACATCGATGCCATAGCGATAGCAACCCCCGATCATTGGCACGCACTCGTTGCCATCCATTCTCTGCAGGCCGGAAAGGACGTTTACGTGCAGAAGCCGCTGTCCTATACCATAACAGAAGGACTGGCTGTTCAACGTGCAGTACGAGCCAACAATCGCATCCTGCAAATGGGAAGCCAGCAACGTAGCAGCTCGGAATTCCAAACGGCAATAGCTCTTGTACAAAGCGGAGCACTTGGAGACATCAAGGAAATCTATGTTCGAGTAGGCGAGCCACCAAAGCCTTTCGACCTTCCTGAAATGCCTGTTCCGGATAATCTTAACTTCAACCTTTGGCTCGGACCGCTTAACAATCCGAAGATTCACTACCATCCAGACATCTGCCCAGTCGTTACGCTCGATCCAGACAAGAACGAAACGCTTTGGGGAGCTTGGCGATGGTACGAAGAGACGGGTAACGGATATCCCGCCGACTGGGGCGCTCACATGTATGACATAGCGCAAGCAGCCATCGGTATGGACGGACTTGGACCTGTTGAGTTCATTCCTAAAGGCTACAATGGTGCGGAATATGCCACGATGAAATACGCCAACGGAATCATCATGCAAGAGCGTCCTTTCACAGACGACAAGGAAGCGAAAGGCATCAAGTTCATCGGCGACAAAGGCTGGCTTAAGGTAACGAGAGGATACATCGAGTGTTCCGACAGTACAAAACTGAAGAAACAACAAGAGGAAATTGCTGCCGGACAATATGAAGTCAGCTCACCACACATGCAAAACTTCATCGATGCCATTCGCGAACACAAGGATCCGATTGCTCCAGTCGAGTATGGTTGCAGCACAAACACGCTTTGCTGCCTGTTCAACATTGCCCGCGAGCTGAACCGTCCTGTTCGTTGGAACCCCGCAACCCTGACATTCGGAAACGACAAGGAAGCCTTTGCTCACCGTCTTTACTATTATGATTACCGTCGCCCATACACCTTGCCGTATCTGGAAAGACGCGGATAAGGACTAAGCGACTTGAAGCTAGAAAACTCGCTCCGCAACAAAGGAGGCGAGGAGATGTAGTGCTTTTGTGACAGAGGCGTCTCGAGTGTCGTCGATAAGGCCGTCAGCCATACCTTGCATGTCCTTCATGTGCCATGCAGCATAGTCCAAACCGCCTTCACTTATCGAGAACTTGATGAGCTTTTGAATCTCTCTTTGAGTGGCTTCACGACGTCGAACTTTCAAAGCCAACTCGCGCATCGACTCATCTTCGCTGTGCTTGACGGCATAGATGGCTGGGAGCGTGAGTTTGCCTTCCTTCATATCGTTGCCGACAGGCTTGCCCACTTCTGCCGTTCCATAATCGAAGACATCGTCGCGAAGCTGGAAACAAATGCCGATGAGCTTGCCGAACTGTGCCAAACGCTCGGCATCTGCTTCAGCACCATTTGCTGCCAAAACACCCAGACGAGCACAAACCGAGAAGAGACTTGCCGTTTTGCGAGAGATGATGTCGAAGTAAGCGGCTTCCGAAAAGGCGTCAGAATCCTTGTTATCAAGCTGCAGGAGTTCGCCATCGGCAAGCGATTGTCCGAGTTGGGCAATATAGCGGACCACCCTGACATCTTCTGTTTGGGCAGCACATTCGAGTGCTTTGCTGAGGATGAAATCGCCAGCAAGAACGGCGGCTTGATTGCTGAGGAAGGCATTCAGGGAAGGCAATCCGCGACGACGATTGCTTTCGTCCACCACATCATCATGTACGAGAGAAGCCGTATGAAGCATTTCCAGAGCCAAAGCCACATTGATGACTTTGTCGCTTACCTTGCCCACCATTTTCGCTGAAAGCAGGACAAGCAAGGGACGAAGCTGCTTTCCTGGGGCCTTCAGCAAGTGTTCGACAGCTTTTTCAAGCAGAGGATTGTCGGCATAAAGTGTTTGGCGGAAAGCTTCGTTGAATTGTTCCAATTCAATCGCAACTGGGGCCTTTATCTTATCTAGTACGTCCATTTATCTCATCTTTAGAGTGCAAAATTACATAAAAAAGTGCTACCTTTCATATTTTTTCAGTAATTTTACATCATAAAAGGACAGAAACGATGCAGAAACTCTATTTACTTGATGCTTATGCACTGATTTATCGTGCTTATTACGCCTTCATAAAGAATCCTCGAATCAATTCGAAGGGCGAAAACACGTCTGCCATTCTCGGTTTTGTTAACACGCTGGAAGAGGTGATTAGCAAGGGAGCTCCAACACATTTGGGTGTTGCCTTCGACCCTCATGGCGGCACTTTCAGGCACGAAGCTTTCCCTGAATACAAGGCACAAAGAGAGGAGACGCCAGAAGCGATACGCTTTGCCGTTCCCATCATCAAGGAGATTCTGGCGGCTTACCACATTCCTGTGCTCGAAGTGCCTGGTTATGAAGCAGATGACGTCATTGGAACTCTTGCTCATCAGGCTGATATGAAGGGCATCGAAACCTTTATGATGACGCCAGATAAGGACTTTGGACAGCTTGTAACAGAGAGGGTGAAGATGTATCGTCCCCCAGTTGGGAAGAACAGTGAGGCAGAGATTCTGGGCATCGAGGAAGTGAAGAAGAAGTGGGGACTGCAGTCGCCCCTGCAAGTCATCGATATGTTGGGACTGATGGGAGATGCAGTCGATAACATTCCTGGCTGTCCTGGAGTGGGCGAGAAGACTGCCCAGAAGCTCATCGAAGAGTTTGGAAGCATCGAAAATCTGCTGGCTTCGACGGACAAGCTGAAGGGTGCGTTGAAGGAAAAGGTTGAGAACAATGTCGAACAAATCAAGCAAAGCAAGTGGTTGGCGACTATCAACCAAGAGGTTCCCATCAGCCTCGATATGGACCTTCTGCAGCTTCGAGAACCTGATACAAACAAGCTTCAGGAACTCTTCAAACGCCTTGAGTTCCGCCAATTGATAAATAAAACTCAGAGTAGGGTGGAGGAAAAACCTGAAGAAAAACCAGAACCTGCCAAGAACAACGATGGTTCCCTTCAGCTCGACCTTTTTAATGCAGCTCCAGCACCTCAGAAGAAGGAGGAAGATAAAGGGCCTGTTCAGCTCGATCTGTTCAGTTCTGTCCCTGCTGCTCCTGTTCAGAAAGAGGAACAGACAAAGCCTTTTGTGGTAGTTGAAAATGTCGTTATCGGCCACAATCTCAAGGCGAATTGGAAGGAACTGAAGGCTCAGAAACTGACGGAAAACGCGATGTTCGATACTGAGATTGCCCATTATCTGCTTCATCCAGAGATGCGTCACTACCTCGACTACTTGCTTTCCGTCTACAACTGCAAGGATGTTTGCGCACTTAAGCAATCCCTCGAGCAAGAACTCAAGCAAGAAGGGCTTTGGGACCTCTTTGTAGAGATAGAAATGCCGCTAATGCCTGTCCTTGCCGAAATGGAGGAAGCTGGGGTTCTTATCGATACAGAAGGGCTGAAAGAAACAAGCAAACTCTTCACCCAACAACTCCAAAGCCTCGAACAGGAAATACATGCTTTGGCTGGCATGAACTTCAACATATCCAGCCCAAAACAGGTTGGCGAAGTCCTCTTCGAGACACTCAAGCTCGACTCGAAAGCCAAGAAGACCAAGACGGGACAATATGTGACCAACGAAGAAGTGCTGGAAGCCCTCAGACGAAAGCATCCCATTGTCGGCAAGATATTGGAATACAGAGGATTGAAGAAGTTGCTGAGCACCTATATCGATGCTCTTCCGCAACTCATCAACAAGGAGACTGGGCACATCCACACTTCGTTCAACCAGACAGTTACGGCTACAGGCCGACTCTCTTCGTCGAATCCGAACCTGCAAAACATTCCTGTTCGAGACGCTCAAGGCAAGGAAGTGAGGAAAGCCTTCATTCCCTATCCCGGTCAACTCTTTTTCAGTGCCGACTACAGTCAAATCGAGTTGCGAATCATGGCTCATCTCAGTCAGGACAAGAACCTGATAGAGGCCTTCCTGCAAGGTAATGACATTCATGCCGCAACTGCCGCCAAAATCTTCAAGAAAGCGCTTGAAGAGGTCACATCGGACGAAAGAAGAAAGGCCAAAACAGCCAATTTCGGCATCATTTACGGCATAAGCGCGTTTGGTTTGGCTGAAAGGATGGGGGTTTCGAGGAGCGAAGCCAAACAACTGATAGATGAATACTTTGCGACCTATCCAGGCGTGAAAGCCTATATGGAGAAGAGCATTCAGATGGCTCGCGAGAAAGGCTATACTGAGACCATCTTCAAACGCCGCTGCACGCTTCCCGACATCAACTCGAACAACTCTGTGGTTCGCGGATATGCGGAAAGGAACGCCATAAACGCACCCATTCAAGGTAGTGCTGCAGACATCATAAAGATAGCCATGATTCGTGTTCACAAACGAATGAAGGAAGAGGGTCTGAAGTCGAAGATGATTTTGCAAGTCCACGATGAACTCAATTTCTCAGTCCTTCCAGAAGAGAAAGAGAGGCTTCAAAAACTGGTTATCGAGGAGATGCAAGGTGCTGCAAATCTGAGTGTTCCACTCATTGCCGACTGTGGTTGGGGCTCGAATTGGCTCGAGGCACACTAGTCGTTTACAAACATCTAGTGTGACAATTGCTATTTACTAGTGTGAAGTTTGGAATTTACTAGTGTGAAGTTTCTAGTGTGAAGTTTGCTATTTACTAGTGCGAAGTTTGCTATTTACTAGTGCGACGTTTGGAATCGTAACTGGGACTTATATCACCATCGAAAGCATGCTGAGGTCCGCTTCCTCGCCCACAACCCAAACGATGTCATTCTGCGCGAATTCCCGCTTAGCCTGAATGGTGCCAAGATGACCTTCCTCACTCTCCACTCCAACCACCATACAATGGTAGCGAACACGGAAATCTATGTCTTGAAGTGTGTGTCCTATCAGAGGACTGCTCTCGCTAAGTTTGATGGAAATGACAGTCAAGTTGTGCGATTCCTTGTCTCTCTCCTGCATAGGCAAAACTTCCTGTTCACTCCTTTGACGCAGGTTTTCTATGGCTTCACTACCTGCCACAACCTCCAGAATATCACCTGGATAAATGCGATTGCCGCCTCCAGGAATGTTTATCCTGTGTCCTGCTCTCAGGATTGCAGCTATATGAATGCGGTCAGTCTTGCCGAAGTGAAGCTGGGCAAGCGATTTCCCTCCCCATTTCGAATGGGCAGGAACCTTCACTCGAGCTATCTGGAGGTCTCTTCCCCGCAGTTTTCTGCCGTAACTCAAAGCAGACTGTTGTTCTCTGAGACGAAGGTTCTGCTTGAACGTTCGCTCCATCTTGATGCTCGTATACTTGACTAATCGGCTCAGAACCATGAATATGAGTGCTGCAAGGCTGATGAGCGTCTCCCAAACCCACCAATATGGAAAGACAGAAGACACAACATAATAGATTATAACGAAACCCAAAAGCACCTTCGCAAACAAGGTGAGCCGCACAAGGAAAGCAGTCATTTTTCCCGATGAAATCAGGTATTTTACCTCTTTACTGCGGTTTTTCCGTACAACGATGGGTCTGATGCAAGGCGAGAGAAAAAGGAGCGTTATAATCAAGCCAACAATGGTGCCATACTTTTCACCAATGATGTGTTTACAAAGAGGCAATATTGTGGCAAAACTGAACATAGCAAAAGCAATGGAAATCGTAACATAAGCTGCCGTTTGAAAGAAGATGGCGCTGAAGAAACGCTTCCAAGCTATGGCTTTTGAAAGCCTGAGCCGTTCTATTCTCTTGTTAATGGAGAAGTTTTTGCCGCGTTTGAAAAGCAATTGCAACTCGCTGCTCATCGACTTCTCTATGCGGTTTGCGGCTTTTGGAGAGAGTTTAATTATATAAGGTGTAAGGAAAGTTGTGATGATACTCACAGCCACAACTACAGGATAAAGGAACTTGCTCGTCACTCCCAACTCTTGTCCCAAAGCCGCTATGATGAAGGCAAACTCACCTATCTGCACCATCGAGAAGCCACTTCGAACTGCAGTCTGCACATTACCAGTAGTTGCAAAATAACTCAAACTGCCGAAAAACATCTGGCCAAGCACTACTCCAAAGGTCAGGACAAGTATCGGAAACCAGTATTCACTCAGTACAGAAGGCTCTACCATCATGCCTACAGACACAAAGAAGACTGCTCCAAAGAGGTCTCGAAGCGAGCCTACACTCTTCTCAATGTTCTCTGCCTCAAGCGTTTCGGCAAATATACTGCCCATCATGAATGCACCAAAAGCAGGACTGTAACCCACCTTCGAAGCTATCACAGCCAACAGAAAACACAATCCAACAGAGACAACAAGCAAGGTTTCACTATTGATGTAGTTCTTTGCTTTACGCAAAAGAAGCGGCAAAAGGTAGATGCCAACCAAAAACCAAAGCAGCAAGAAGAACGCCAACTGCATGAGACTTTGTATTAGTTGCAGTCCCTGGAAGGTTCTGCTAACAGCCAAAGCACTCAGCATTACCATGAGTAAAATGCCAAGAATGTCTTCGATGATGAGAACTGAAATGACCCCTGAAGCAAAACGTTTAGTGCGAAGTCCCATATCATCGAATGCTTTGTAAATGATTGTGGTTGAACTCATGCTCAGCATTCCGCCAAGAAAAAGCCTGTCCATATTGCTCCATCCGAACAACGAGGCAATCATGCCGCCCACACCTATCATGCAACACATTATCATGATGGCAGTCAGGATGGGTTGCATACCCATCTTCATAATCTTCTTGAACGAGAACTCAAGGCCAAGCGTGAACATCAGGAAGATGACTCCCATCTCGCTCCATTCGTCAATGCCATCCATACTGCTGACCGAAGGAGTGTAGGGCATGTGAGGACCAGCAAGGAAACCTGCCACAATATAACCAAGCACAAGCGGTTGTCGCAAGCGTTTGAAGATGATAGTCACCACGCTAGCAACAACAAGAATATACGCCAGATCGGTTATTAAGGACGACACTTTCTTATAATTAAAAATGAAGAATTAAAAATTAAAAATCATATCATCTATTGTGCTGAAAGGTCGAGCATTCTGTTTATCGACTTCACAGCTTTCTCTGCAACACTTTTGTTGACCTTTATTTCAGGCCATTCATACTTCAGACAGTTGTAGAGCTTCTCCATCGTGATGAGTTTCATGTAGTTGCACTCATTGCAAGCACAAGTACTATCATAAGGTGGAGCAGGAAGGAAGGTCTTTTCAGGACAAGCTTGCTGCATTTTGTGGAGGATTCCACTCTCTGTTGCAACAATAAATTCCTTTGCTGCATCTTCCTGACTGAACTTGAGAAGAGCGGCAGTACTGCCAACCTTATCAGCTACCTTAACGATAGGTCCCTTACATTCTGGATGGACAAGTATCTTGGCATCAGGATGTTCAGCCTTCAGTTCGAGGATTCGTTCCAGGCTGAATTTCTCGTGAACATGACAAGCGCCATTCCATAAAAGCATCTCTCTGCCTGTAATGGAATTGATGTAATTGCCTAAGTTGCGGTCAGGACCAAATATTATCTTCTCGTCTTTAGGCAGAGAATTCACTATTTTCAGGGCGTTTCCACTCGTCACAACTACATCTGTCAGAGCCTTTATGGCTGCAGTCGTGTTCACATAACTGATGACAGTATGACCAGGATGGGCTTTCACGAACTCGCCAAACTCTTTTGGAGGACAGCTTTCTGCAAGGCTGCAAGTTGCATTCAGATCAGGAACAAGGACCTTTTTGTCTGGGCAAAGTATCTTGTTTGTCTCACCCATAAAGTGAACGCCACACATCACAATAATGTCTGCATCGGTCTTTGCAGCCTGCTGGGCAAGGGCAAGACTGTCGCCAACGAAGTCTGCAATGTCCTGTATCTCACCTTGAGTGTAATAATGCGCCATGATGACTGCATTCTTTTCCTTGCACATCCTTCGAATCTCAGCCTTCATATCTGTACCTTTAGGTACAGGTTCCGTCACAAATCCGGCAGCCTTCCAATTGTTGTCAACCATCTTTTATATTATTATAAATGTATTATATTTTAAAATTAAATATATCTATGATGATGATGATATAGGGTTGATATGTTTATAACTTTTGGCCCATTTCATCGCTAAAAATGTTATGAACCGTTCTTCAACATTTCATCATCGTTTATTAACCTGTATGTTTTGCCTTTTATATGCTGAGTACTATGCGATTACCTTATTTTGTGGTATTGGGTTATCAACATATGTTAATAATATGCAAAGTTAATAATTTTCCTTTATATGCTGTCTTGATAACTCCTTTTTTTTGCGTTGAAAGGGGTTTTATAACTATTTTGGAAAGTGAATAACGGGTAGAGTGACATCTTTTTCCTGCTTTTTGTGTGAATAAGTACGAACTTATCAACCAACTTATCAACATAAATTGTTAACTTTGTCAACAGAAAAAAGGTCATCGAAGTATGAGAAAGCTGAAAGTGACGGAAATGGGCCGACTGAGTTTGGCTGAATACAAGGCATCGGAAAAGCAGCCTATTGTGGTCGTGTTGGATCATGTTCGAAGTCTCTACAATGTTGGAAGTGTGTTTCGCAGTAGTGATGCTTTCTGCATAGAGGGTGTTGTGTTGTGTGGTATAACTGCCAGACCTCCTCATCCTGAAATTCATAAGACTGCTCTTGGGGCTGAGGAAAGTGTGGAGTGGAAGTATTTCGAGCGGACTGAAGATGCTTTGACTTGGTTGAAGCAGCAGGGCTACACAGTTCTTGCAATTGAGCAATGTGAGGGCAGCACTATGCTTCAGGACTTTCAGAGAGAGCCTGGAAAGAAGTATGCCGTAGTGCTGGGAAACGAGGTGAAGGGTGTTCAGCAACAAGTTGTGGACTTGTGTGACGGATGTCTTGAGATACCTCAATATGGCACGAAACACAGCCTGAATGTGAGTGTTGCTGCAGGCATCATTCTTTGGCACTTGTCGAAGAAATAATTTTCCCCAACTTGATAGAAAAACTAAGCACGCCTAGTTTGTAGATTAGGCATGCTTAGTTGAGCAATTACACGTGCCAAGTTTGCCATTTAGGCACGCTTCGTTTTCTTATCTCCTGATTCCGTTGAGGAGGAACTTCTTGGCTTGTTCTCTTGCATCCTTAGCTTTGTCGATGTCGCCCTTAGCCTGTTCGTGCTCACCCTTCAGGTTTTCCATATTGGTTTGGGTGCTTTCTATTTCAGAGCGAATGTTCTCAAGTTTCTGCTGAGCCTTTTGAAGGTTTTGTTCGGCCTTGGCCACACCAGCTTCTGCTTTAGTAGCCTTCGACTGGAGCTTCGAGAGTTTGTCACCAGCTTTTGCGTGTTTGTCCTGCAGTTTAACGGTCTTGTTCTGAGCTTTTTCCAAGGAAGATTCGCCCTTCTTCTCCATTGAGGCGGCTTTCTTAGCGACCTTGAGGTTTGCCTGTGCCTTTTTCAGTTGTTCACTTTTTTTGCTGATTTCGGACTTTGTTACTGTGCTTGCATCCAGCTTTGCCTTTTGCTTCAAGGTGTTGAGTTCGCCTTTAAGAGTAGCAACCTCTACCTCGAATTCGTTCTTCCACTGTTCGCAAGTCTTGCCGTCGTACATTGTCTGTGCCATTACGGGCATTGAGATGGCAATAGCCACCATTGCTAAAATCTTTTTCATAATGTTTAAGTTTTTGAGTTTATGAGTTTTTAAGTTGAGTTGTATTATGGTTTATCTGCATAGTTCTATGCATACTTTGTCTTGGAAAGTGCGTCCCATCGCCGATGAACCGACGCCCTGATTGATGATGGCAAAGGCGAGGGTGTGTCCGTTCGCAGTTGTAATGTATCCTGCCAGCGAGGAGATGCCGTTGACGGTACCAGTCTTGGCCCTTACGTTTCCGTCTGCTTCTGTGCCTACCAAACGGTTCTTCAGGGTTCCGTCGAAGCCTGAAACGGGCAGCGAGGGCAGCAGATGTTCCTTGATGGACTCTGTTCTCCAGGCATAGCCAAGCAGAGCGACAAGCATTTCGGCTGAGGCATAGTTGTAGAGCGATAGGCCGCTTCCGTCTGCAACCCTGTATTGATTGGCATCCAGACCTATTTTGCTGAGCAGTTCTTCCGTTCTTTGAGCGGCTTCTTTCCTGCCTGCAAACTTCTTCCCAGTTGTGGCTGCGATCTGATAGAACAGGCATTCTGCATAGATGTTGTCGCTGTTCTTCATCATCGGTTCCAACAGTTCATCGAGGTCGTGGCGAATCGAATAGACTGTTTTCGACTGTCTGTCGGCCTGACCTTTCAGGCTTTGAGTGCTCGTGCTCAAGCTGATGCCAGCCTGGGTGAGTGCTTGAATCCACTTTTCCTCGAAGCCGTCTTTCCCGTTTACAAGCAAGGCGGAGAGTGGGCCATAGTCGTCGTCCCAGCACCAACCCCAGCCCAGTTCCTTGTCTTCGCGCATGGAAAGGTCGAAGACGAGGTTGCCTGCTATTCGGTCTATGCCTTGTTTCTGCTTGATGGTCAAGGCCGCTTCGAGCAGTTCATCATAGATGACGAGAGGATCCATTCCACCAACAACGATGAGATTGCCTTGCAGAACGCCACCCGTCACCTTTCCTGAGATGCGGAACTCAGTCCGAAGTTGGAAATCCTTCTTCAGACAGTTGAGGGCCGTAACTGCCGTAACCACCTTCTGGCACGAGGCTGGACGCATTCTGTGGGCTGCGTTGATGGCATACAGAGGCAGTCCATCCGTCAGATCATATACGTAGAGTCCCAACTGGGTGGTCTCGAAGATGGGCGATTGACAAAGCGAATCGAGGGCTCTTTGCTTGTAGTATTGCCAAGTCCCTTCAGGGAAGGGATACACCTGGGAAACCAAAGGACGGGCACTCGCCACGACTTCAGGCTCCAGAACCGCTTCCTCTTCCTGAACTGCGACAGGTTGCTGCACCACTGTTGGCTGAACAGGCTGTCTGTCAGCCTGATAGCTGTGATGGCGAACACTTCGCTGCGAAGCACAAGATGCCGCAAGTAGAAGCAAAAGCAGATACTTTGTGTATTTCATTCGCTTGTTTTATTTCAAGTGCAAAGGTACGAAAAAAAAATCAACATTTGCAACATAAATTTCATATTTATCTTGCTAAGGAAAATAACATACCGCTTATGGTTTCAAAACGTATAGTGTTACGATTGCAAACGTATAGTGTTATGATTGCGATTGTATAGTGTTACGATTGCAATTTACTAGTGTGAAGTTTGCGATTTACTAGTGTGAAGTTTGTGAACGTCACTAAGGTGGTTCCAAAACGGCTTTTGCTTGCTCTGTATATGCCTCATTATGTGCAAAAGGTCGGAACTTTATAAGAATTATTCACAAAAAAGTTTTTTAAATGAACATAACTTCCTATTTTTGCCCTCGTAAAACACCTATACATTATTATAAAAGTATGAAATCCGTAAAATACATACTCTCTCTCTGTTTTGCAATCTGCCTGTTTGCTCTCTATGCTGCTGATATAGACGGCATTTATGTGTGGAAAGACGGCTCTTTCGCCAGATTGGATGTGGCGGAAATGCTCTTCGCAGACGAAAAAATAACGATTGGCGAAACCGTTTTCAACGTGAATGAAGTGGATAGCATCACCTTCAAAAAACCCGATGAAACGGGCGAAATTGTGACTGATACCTTATATATTTTATATGAGGGAGAGGTTGCGAAGGTCAGTCCGGAAAGCGTGAAAGGCATTACAACTGAGATAGTCGGAGCCGCAGTCAACTTGACGAACACAAATACGGACAGGGAGATGTGCTTCATTCTTAGCGGAGAAAGCGAGGAGGGAAGTTTCACCTACAACGGCGAATACAAGGCCTGCATCCGACTTGCTGGCGTGAGTCTGAAAAGCACGACTGGAGCGGCTCTCGACATAAAGTGCGGCAAGCGAATCGCTCTCGAACTCTTCGAAGGGACGGAAAACTATCTGGAGGACTGCGCAGACAGTCTCGGACAGAAAGCAGCCCTTTATTGCAAAGGCCATCTCGAGGTCAGCAAAGGCGGAACACTTACCGTGAAAGGTAATTACACCCACGCTATCAAGACGAAGGAATACATGTTGGTGAAGGCCACAACTGGTGGCATCAACATTATCGGAGCGAAAGGAGACGGCATTCATGCAGGCCAGTACTTCAAGATGAATGGCGGTTCCGTCACCATCAAAGATGTGAAAGGCGACGGCATACAGGCTGAGGCAACTCAGGAAGGAGATGATTTCGACGGACAACTCGTGCTTCGAGGCGGCACTCTCAATGTCTCAGTTACAGAAAGAGATGTGGCTGCCATCAAGAGCGACAGCCTGATGACTATCGATGGGGGCAATATCACCATCACAACGACTGGCGACGGAAACAAAGGCTTCAAGAGTAAAGACGACATCTTCATAAATGGGGGAGAGCTCGACATTACCCAAACCGGCAAATACATAGTGGTGAATAACGACCCAGGCTATGTTGTGGGCATCAAAGCAAGTGGTGACCTCGACATTTGTGGCGGTTCAATCACCATCAATAATACTGCCGAAGCAGGCAAAGGCATCAGTGCCGACGGCAATCTCAACATTGGTGAAGACGGGACGTCACCCATTATCAATATCAAGGCAAACGGCTCTGGAGCCGCTCTCGACCTTTCGAGAAACGTAGAAGAGGATGATGCAGGAGGCGACGGAGGCGATGGTGGTGATGATGGCGACGAGGAGACTGTCTATCGCATCTGTGTTGCGCTCAATTCCACAACCAGCCAATATTGGAAGAATGTCGTGTATCTCTACAGTTCGGACGGTACCAAGATAGATCAATTGACTCACACCATCACAGTTTCTGCAACAGGTCAGACCACGCGTACATTCTATTATTACGACTTCGACGAAGTTCCTGACGGTCAGTTCTACTTTGCAAGCGACAACTATACCCGTACTGGCGGAGGCGGTCCCGGAGGTGGCGGAGGCGGACAAACCTATACGATTCGCACCTCGACAGTAAGTGGTCCGACCGAAGCGACACCTTCTGTCTATTACTTCATCAATACTTCCAACCCGCAGAGAAGCGGCACAGTCTATACTTTCACAGTTTCCGACTACACTTCTCGCTACGAGAACGGCACAATCACAGATAGCGGCTCAGTCACTCCTTCAGGCAGCAAGTTCGCTACTGCAGCAGGTATCAAGGGCGATGGAAACATCACAATTGCCGGAGGAACCCTCATCATCAACAATACTGGAGCGGCAGCGAAGGGCATTTCATGCGATAAGGTACTCACCACGACTGGCGGCTCCATCACGATTACCAATAGTGGAACAGGCACAGGAACTACCAGCAACTACTCGACAGCAAAAGGTCTCACCTCGGACGGAAGCATCAACTTGCAGGGAGGAACCATTTCCATCAGTATGTCTGGGCAAGGTGGTAAGGGCATCAAGAGTGATGGAACGCTCGTTATCGGCAAGAATGATGAGGAAGGGCCCACGCTAACTGTCAGCACGACTGGTGCCAAGTATCTCAGCACATCTTCGGCCAAAGCCATCAAAGCAACAGGTGCCATTACGATAAATGGTGGCGAAACAGTTGTCACGACCAGTCATACTGGAGCTGAAGGCTTGGAGAGCAAGCTGAAGTCGAACACTTCGATTGTCTTCAACGGCGGCAAACACTACTTCAAGTGCTATGATGACTGCATCAATACGGCTGGAGCGATTCGCTTCGAAGGCGGCATAGTCGTCTGCTATGGCTTTGGAAATGACGCAATTGACAGTAATTACGGACAAAGTGGGGCCATCCAGATCGGAGGTGGAACCGTGCTGAGTTACAGCTCGGCTGGTGGTCCTGAAGAAGGTTTCGACTGCGACAGCAACTCCTACATCCAGATAACTGGTAACGGAATCGCTATCAGCGGAGGCGGTTCGCAAGGTGGTGGCGGCGGCTGGGGCGGCTGGGGCGGCTCCTCGAGCAGTATCGGAAGCGCAGTTCAGGGCTACTGTCTCAGCACTTCCAGCATCAGTTATGCCGCAAATCGATACTATACTTTGGCCGATGCGAGCGGCAACAACCTCGTTACCTACTCGGTTGAGGCCAGCTTCAGCAGTTCCCTCTCGCTCTTCACAGCCAAGGGAATGACGAGGGGCAGCAGCTATAATGTCAAGTATAGCACAACCAAACCAACTGACGCAACAAGCGAATGGCACGGAGTTTACTTGGGTAGTTCAGCATCAGGTTCAACCCAAACGACAAGCTTCACAGCCCAATAGAGAAAACGTATAGTGTGATGTCGGCCAACGTCACACTAGTAAATTGCAATTGTCACACTTTACGTTTGCATTTTAACTACGCTATGTTTTCCAAGACGAAGTGTTCTTCTGTTTTCACCTCAAAGTCAGGAGGGCATAGTTGATGCCGTCACATTGGATGGATGTGCAGGGAGGAGTGTCCTCTTCTTCAGATAAAGAAGGCTTTTCGCTTTGTTCCGAAGCTAACGAATTCTCGATGGAATCGGCATTTTTCTGAATATAAACGGGTCGTTCTACTATCCTTTCCTTCTCCACAACTTGGGTGAGATACAGAGTGTCGTGAACTGGTCGAACCACTTCGACTGTGTCTGTCGTTTGAACAAACTGGACGGATGAGTCCTCGTTCACAATCGAATTGAGGGACATACCAAGGACTATACCCACCACAGCTGCTGCTGGTGTGGCCACCCAACCCCAGTAAGAAGCCTTTTTGCCGAGTGGATTTGATGGGACATGCATTCTCCTGTTGTCCTCGAAAGCAAGGTTTTGTGCCGATTTGGTGAGTCTGTCTTCAAAGTTTTTCATGCAGAGCAAAGTTTTTTCTTGAGTGATTGGGTTAATGTATAAAGTCGTGATTTGACGGTTCCTTCAGGAATGGCCATCACTTCGGCTATTTGTGGAACGGAGAGTTCCTCTTCGAATCGGAGGGAAAAGAGCAGTCTGGCATCAGACGACAAGTGCTCCAATTCCTGTCTCAAAGCCTTGTTGAAGGCCTCGTCATCCAGTTGTTCGATGATTTTGCTGTCCTCTGTTGTCGGTTGATGCAAGCTGACAAACTGCTCGAACTGCTTCTGATGTTCTGCATGACGGTAGTGATTCTTGAGCAGATTAAAGGCTATGGTGAAGAGCCAAGTACGGAAACTTGCTCCAGCAAACTTGTCGCGAGCAGTCCAGACACGCATGAAGGCGTCTTGCGTAAAGTCGGAAGCCAAAGCTTCATCCCTTTCTAACTGCCTGAAGAAGAAGCCCATAAGCCTTCGAGCATGACGATGGTAGAGCTCGCCAAAAGCCCTATCATCGTCCTTCTCGCTTACCTTTTGCATCAGTTCATCATCCGTGAACGAGCTGAGAGGCTTGAACAAATGGGAAATAGTCATCACTTCTCTTCGATTTGTTCCTTTAGCAGATTGTCGAAATACTCTTGTGCTTTGGTTGGGAACTGCTTTCCACATCTGTAAAGGCACTTGTTGAGGATGTTGTGCAGATGTTCCGCTTGAGCGATTTCGCCCTTTTTCTTGAACTTCGAAATCAGGTTGGAAAGGAGCGTAACATGGTTCATGTCAGTCATTCCGCTTGTTTCCCAATCGTCATACACAAGGTCGGGCTCTGCCAGATACTCAAGGTTGTAGACCTCTTTCACATTATGCATGGCAACGGAAAAATTGTCGTAAGGCTTGGGGCTGTACTTCAGAACAAGTCCCTCGTTGTAGATGCTGTCCTTGTCGAGAATTGTTGTTTTGGGGTTTGTGGGTGAGAAGTAGGCAGGCCTGCCACTTTCCTTTATCAGATACATAATGATGTCAGCCTCGTAATGCCTGGCCCAGTCCTCGCCGTACTTACTGTAATCTTGCAGATTAATGGTGAGAGGCTTGATGCCAAGCTTCTTGTAGAGGGCCTCCATAAAACTGTCTGCATGCAGGAACGACACGTTGATGATGGTCACATCCTTGCGTTCTTCAAGTGCTTCCTGCAGTATCTTCATCGGAGCAGAATCGAGGTCTCCGTTTGGGAAGTATATCGCGTTTGGCTCCATGCAGAGCAGCATGTTCCTGTTGAACTGCATGATTCTGGCAGGATAATACTTGTTCCTGTACGACTTGGTGAAGAGTTCATTCACGAGCGGGCTTTCAGGATCGGCAATCCACATGCGGCAAGCCAAGTAGTTGATGTCCTCCGCACAAGCATTTTCCGGCATAAGTTCTACAGCTCGGCGAACGAAATCCCCTCTCCTGGAAGCAATGGAGTCGGCACTTAAAGCAAAACGGCTCTTGCACAGGTTCGACAAATAACTGTCTGGAAAATGGCCTTCTATCTCGCGAACCACTTTTGCCGTCTTCGATTGGTCTTGTTCTTCCCAACTTTTCCATCCATTTGTAAAGGAATCATGGTAATATGAGGCTCTGAACAAGTTCCTCCAAGCCCATTCGTTGTCTTGTGGATTCTCGTCAATTACCTTTTGCCAAGCCTCCATTTGGGCAGCATACCAATCCGCTTCATGACTCTTGGAGACGATAGATTCTATGGTTTCTGCCTTCTGCGAGAAGGCAAAAGTTCCGCATACGAGCGTTAAAAAAAGAATGATTGTCCTTTTCATATTCTTAATCTGTGACTATACATTATTATATTTCCTATTTCTGAGGCGCTCTCATTATTGC
>JAEEGF011940587.1_pt1 | contig 17132 bp, 13 predicted proteins | sample 9134171 | NCBI WGS metagenome assembly JAEEGF01 (sample SAMN16246542, study PRJNA631951) | gut metagenome | biome: gut microbiome; feature: rumen; material: AP-attached | host: Bos | place: Iran: Karaj | collected 2018-10 | reverse complement strand
GCCCTTGTCTTTATGAATCAGAAGTTTAAAGGATATGGAATACTTTGTCAAGGGTTTTGTATACAATTATACAAAAAGTTTTTTACTTGGCCTTTTCATCCATGAATCTGTCGATAACCTCATATATTTCAAGATTGGGATCATCCACCATTTTGATCTCAGTGTCGAAATTAAGAAGCTTATCCTGCCCCTTTTCTCTCATCAGCCACTCGGGAAGAGGCTGGTCTGTTGAGGTGTCATATTTACCATCACCCGGAGTACCAGAAGTTCTGTAATTCCCGTTGGGGTCACCGGTATATGCGAAGTTCACCCAGTAGCTCTGCATGATCTCAGACAGTTCCATGTCGCTCTCATCATACAATCCCGGATGACGCCAGAGATTTCCGTAAGCATAAGGCAGTTCACCGGCATGGTAGTTTGAGAGGATGTTATTGGTCTTGGTGAAATAATACTCGTACGATGGCCTTTCCTGCTTTACCATGTAATTGTTCCATACATAGTGGGAATAGGTAAACCACATCGCGCTGTAAGCGGTGTTAAGGGCACCCTTGGCCTCCCCAAGTCCGTCAATGATAAAATGCTGGTCTCTCTGCGGAAGATCCCATGGTACAACCTCTGCCATCTCCTGTGCGTAATCCTCCATGTCCTCAGCCAGAAGCTCAACGTAATTGTCTTTTGTCGCCTTGGTATCCAGAAGAAACGCGTCTGCCTCTTTGGCATTGAAGCCGTTTAAAAGAGCTTTCTCATGATTCTCACCCTTCTCGTAAGTCAGGTATGGCTGCTCCTTTATCGCATAGCCGTCCACAGTCATCGAAGAATTCTGCGTCCTGGTCTTAAGGAGCTTTTCAGCGGAAATCTTCCGAAGTTCTGAGGAGGACCTGACACCAAACTCCTTTCTGACTTCGTCGCCTGTCTCCATCGCCTCATCAAGGCTTCTGAAAGTGTGGAACGGAACCTTCGGAACAATACCGCTGGACTCAGCAATTGCATATTGGAAAAGTCCTTCAGTCAGAGGCGATACACAGATTGCATTGACACTTGACGAACCTGCTGACTCTCCTGCAATCGTGATCCTGGAGGGATCGCCGCCAAATGCCTTTATGTTGTCATGAACCCACTGCAGCGCCGCTATCTGGTCAAGAAGTCCATAATCTCCGGTAGTATCATTGGGTGACTCAGCCCGGAGGTCATCTGCTGCATAGTAGCCGAAAACTCCCAGCCTGTATGCGCAGTTAACAAAGACCACACCTTTTTTGGCCAGATTCTCACCTCTGTACTCGCTGTAGGACGATGTCCCTGTAGTGAGGGAACCGCCGTGGATATAGAAGATCACCGGCAGAAGCTCGTCGCTTTCTCTCTCAGGTGAAAAGACATTCAGATAAAGGCAGTCCTCGCTGATGGTCTCGCGGTACTCGTCTCCAATCTGTATCCTGTAATCATGCCAGCCAAGGATATGAGACAGCGAATCAAATACAACGGATCCCTCAGGCTGCATCGCCTTGGGTCCGAAGTGATCGCAGGCGCGTACTCCCTCCCAGGGTTCCGGTTTCTGCGGCTCCTTGAACCTGAGCTCACCAACAGGAGGTTTGGCATAGGGAATACCCCCGTAGACCTTTACCGTGTGATCCTCATTGTAAACACCGGTGAGCTGTCCCTGGGCAACAAAAACCGTATCAGTGACATCCGGTTTTTTATTGTCTACTGCCGGAACAAGCCTGTGTGGCGGTCTTGTAAAGACAAAGTTTAAAAACAGCACCAGAACGAAAATCCCCACTCCCATCAGAAGGCGCATATTGTATATCTGTCTGCCTCTTCCGGGAATTCCTCCGCTTATGGTACCAAACGGACTCTCTTTTTTGGTATAGTACCTCTTCCTGCAATACTGCCTGTAGCAGATCATTGCCACAAACATAATAAGCGCTATACCAAAGCTGACCAGCCTGTTTTTGCCAAGTTCAAGCAGCGCAATATAGATAAACGTTGAAATAATTAGAAGACAATAAAACACTTATATAACCTCACTCAAACTGTTCAGCGACCTTTTCAAGAAGAGCTCTGATCTCAAGATGCTGCGGGCATACATTCTCGCACATGCCGCACTTCACGCAGTCAGATGCCTTTCCTGAGCCACTTGTAATCTCTTCATAATGCTCCTTAGTACTGCCGGTAAAACTGCCCCTTCCGTTCATGCAGGAGAAGAGATCCGGAATCCTGATATCCATCGGACAGTGATTCTCCTCGATGCAGTAGCGGCAGTTGGTACATGGAATGAGATCCAGACCCTTTGTTATCCTTGTGACCTTCTCCACTGCCTCCATCTCTTTTTCCGAAAGCGGCTCAAAATCCTTCATGTAGGAGATATTGTCCATCATCTGCTCAAGGCTGCTCATTCCGGAGAGCACCATTGCAATCTGCTCAAAACCTGCTACAAAACGGATGGCGTAGGAAGCGTAGCTCATATCGCCGAGCTCATCGTATACTTTTTTTGCCTCGTCAGAGAGGGATGCGAGACTTCCTCCCTTAACAGGCTCCATAACAAGGATGGGCTTGTCGTGCTTCTTGCAGACTTCGTAACACTTTCTGCTCTGAACCTTGTCATCCTCGTAATCCAGGTAGTTAAACTGGATCTGCACGATTTCAATCTCAGGATGGTCAGTCAGGATCCTGTCCAAAAAGTCTGCGGTGTCGTGGAAGGAAATTCCAAGGTGCCTTATCTTGCCCTCTTTTTTCAGTTCAAGCGCTGCGTCAAAGGCCTGGCATCTCTGGAACTTGTCGTAATTTCCTTTTCCGAGGGCATGCATCAGATAGAAATCAAAATACTCAACGCCGCACCACTCAAGCTGCTTCTCAAGGAATGGTCTGATCTCATCCCTGCTGTTAAAATAGGGCTCGGTAAGCTTGTCTGTGAGAGTATACTCACTCCTGTCGTGCCTGCTTGTGAGACACTCTCTTAACGTAGTCTCCGAGAGACCGTCGTGATAGCCATGAGCTGTGTCAAAGTAGTTGAAGCCGTTCTCGATAAAGGCGTCAACCATTTCACATACCTGCTTTTTGTCAATCTGCCCATCTGCCATAGGCAGTCGCATAGCGCCAAACGCCAGCTTCTTTTTCATCTCCGGAAAAAAAACCTTTGCCATAAGAAATCCTCCTAAAATCTTTGAAAACTAAGGCACGCAAAAAATTGCGTGCCCCCATTAATGTTATCTCAACCAAGTGCCTGTTCAAGGTCTGCGATGAGATCCTCCTTGTCCTCAAGTCCACAGGACATCCTCACAAGTCCTGCAGGTATTCCTGCTTCAAGAAGCTGCTCATCCGTCATCTGCCTGTGAGTAGATGTTGCGGGATTGAGACAGCATGTTCTTGCATCCGCAACGTGTGTCTCGATTGCAGCAAGCTTAAGCTTCTTCATGAAGGCTTCCGCTGCACTTCTTCCTCCCTCAAGCTCAAAGGAAACTACTCCGCATCCACCGTTTGGCATATATTTTTTAGCAATTTCGTAATAAGGATCGGATTCAAGTCCGGGGTAGCTCACCTTAACTACCTTGGGATGCTTCTCAAGATATTTCGCAACAGCAAGACCATTCTCGACGTGTCTGGGCATTCTCACATGAAGGGACTCAAGGCCGAGATTCAGGATAAATGCATTCTGCGGAGACTGAATGCTTCCAAAATCCCTCATGAGCTGAGCCGTAGCCTTTGTGATGAAAGCTCCCTCTTTGCCAAACTTCTCAGCATAGGTGATTCCGTGATAAGAATCATCGGGCTGTGTGAGCCCCGGGAACTTATCCGCATGGGCCATCCAATCAAATCTGCCGGAATCAACAATTGCTCCGCCAACTCCTGCTCCGTGACCATCCATGTACTTGGTTGTAGAATGTGTCACTATGTCCGCTCCCCATTCAATAGGCCTGCAGTTAACAGGTGTAGGGAAGGTATTGTCCACGATAAGCGGAACTCCGTGTCTGTGGGCCGCATTTGCAAACTTCTCGATATCAAGTACAGTCAGTGCCGGGTTTGCTATTGTCTCACCAAACACTGCCCTGGTATTGTCCTTAAATGCAGCATCCAGCTCCTCATCCGTAGCTGTTGGAGATACAAAGGTCACTTCAATCCCCATCTTGGACATGGTCACAGCAATCAGGTTGAATGTTCCGCCGTAAATCGAGGAAGAAGCCACTATATGGCTACCGCACTCACATATATTGAACAGTGCAAAAAAGTTGGCTGCCTGTCCGGAAGATGTGAGCATTCCTGCCGTTCCGCCCTCAAGGGCCGCTATTTTGGCTGCCACATGATCATTGGTTGGATTCTGAAGCCTTGTGTAAAAATAGCCACTCGCCTCAAGGTCAAAGAGCTTCCCCATGTCTTCGCTTGTATCATACTTAAAGGTTGTGGACTGAATTATAGGTATCTGCCTGGGTTCACCGTTTTTAGGGGTGTAACCTGCCTGCACGCACCTGGTTCCGATTTTCTGCTGACTCATCTTCTTTCACTCCTCCAAATGTGTTTTATCTACACTTATGATATATGAACCGCTTCATGACTGTCGCCATTCCTGCAATTCTATATCATATTATACTTGAATTTGGCATTTTACAGAAGATGTGCCCTGAGCTCCTCGCCGCTCTTTTCTGAGAGCATTGCGGGCGGAATATCCAGCATGGTCTTGCATCCAACAGCGCCCTCACCATGCATCCTGTATGCTGCTCTTGCTACTGCTGTAAGAACGCTTGTTGTAAATTCAGGGTTTGAATCGAGCTTGAGGCTGTACTCGATGATGTGGTTGTGCTCCTTGTCGGCTCCTGTCTTACCGCTTCTGAATACAAAGCCGCCGTGAGCCATACCGCTGTGATTCTTAAGAAGCTCCTCTTCGCTGATAAAATGTACTGTAGTATCATAGTCAGCAAAATAGTTGGGCATCTCCTTGATCTCTTTTTCCACTGCAGCAGCATCTGCTCCGTCCTCAAGGACTACAAAACACTCTCTTGTGTGCTTGTCTCTTGTTGTGAGCTGCGGATTCTTACCGCTTCTTACTGCTTCAAGCGCACTCTCAACAGGAATTGTGTACTGCTTGGCGTTCTTTACGCCCTTTATGCGGCGGATCGCGTCTGAGTGGCCCTGGGAAACGCCCTTGCCCCAGAAGGTATAGTCGTTGCCGTCCGGAAGGATTGCGTTGGAATAAACCCTTGCAAGTGAGAACATTCCGGGATCCCATCCGCAGGAGATAACAGCCACATTTCCAGCCTTTCTGGCAGCTGCATCCACATTTGCAAAGTGCTCAGGGATGCGGGCATGAGTGTCAAAGCTGTCAACCACGTTGAACATCTCTGCATACCTGGGTGTCTGAACGGGAAGATCTGTTGCACTTCCACCGCAGAGGATCATCACGTCAATCTTATCTTTATAGCTCTCTGCCTCATCCACTGAAACTACCGGAACTCCCTGTGTCCTGATAGATAGTGCTTTAGGATCTCTTCTTGTAAAAACAGCAACCAGCTCCATGTCAGGTGCCGCTGCAACCGCAAGTTCCACGCCTTTTCCCAGGTTTCCGTAGCCCAGGATACCAATTCTGATGCTCATATTTCTTTCCTCCTAACAATCTGCATTTATATCATATTCAATCTGCAATTAAATTGTATTATACCCTAATTTTACCGCTTTAGTCTAATAAAATTAATAAAGTTTTTGAGGATGTTTTTTCGCATCTTCAAGTATGGTATACTGATAATACTAAATAAGAAGGGGGATTTTGGTTATGTTAAGCGAATACACGAAGATACCTGCATCACTCAATTCTAACGTTGCCCTCAAGATTATTCCCGGGCACTATGCCACGACCCATTCTCACATAACCAACTATATGGAGATAGGGACATTGAAGACCAGATGCAACGAAGCTCACGGTGTTGCCTCAATTCTGGCCATGCACTATACCAGTACCGTTCCCGTTGACACCATCGTGTGCGCTGACGGAACAGAGGTCATCGGAACATATCTTGCAGAGGAACTCACCAAGGCCGGCGTTCTAAACTGCAACGCCCACAAGACCATCTATGTCACCGCACCTGAACATGCTCCAAGCGGCCAGATCATCTTCAGAGACAATCTCCAGCTGGCAATAAGAGGCAAGCACGTTCTTCTGCTTATGGGCTCCCTTGATACAGGGCGCACCTTAAAGAGTCTGATGGACGGTGTTCGCTACTACGGAGCCATAATATCCGGCGCCTGCGCGATCTTCAGTGCGGTCAAGCATATCGAAGGCATCCCGGTAATCTCGGTATTTCGTCCCGAGGACATCCCCAATTACCAGTCCTACGATCCGGCGGACTGCCCTCTTTGCAAGAACGGAACGCCCATTGATGCACTGGTCAACAGTTTTGGATATAGTGTTTTGAGATAAAAAAGAGGCTGGGATAACTCCCAGCCTCAAAGTTTATTTTCTATTACCTGCCAGTTCCATGAGCATTTCCTTTGCTCCCAGGCTTGGCATAAGTTCTGACTGATCATTGTTAAAAAGAATCGTCTCTACCTGAACTTTTCCGTCTGTCCAGTCCTCCATGTGGCGTTTGATCCTGACAGCCATCTCGGCAAAAACTTCCCGCTTAAGACCCGCCTCTGTTATGATCCTGACTGTGTCATCAAAGTCTCTGCTGGCTCTTATGTAGTCAAGAAGTTCTAACGGAGTCGACTTCTTCATATAAAGACTCGTTATCTCGGCGATGATCTCCATGCGACGATCTCCCAGCCCCTGATGGATATCCTTTACTCCGTCAGATACTTTGGCAAGCTTGCCCATCCTTCCGATGACGAGTATTCTGTCAAAACCTGCATCCATGGCATACATTACCGCCTGATATACCCTGCTGTAGCAAAGAACTGCCAGATCACCCGAGATTCCATATTTGTCCGCAATATACTTCACACCGCAGCCATTTGGAGAAAGAACAAGTACCTTCTCACCTTCAGTCTTGCGTATGCCTATCTCTGACCTGATCCCATACAGAAGCATCTCATCGCTGAGAGGCTCTATTATGCCGGGATTACCAAGTATCTCAATACCGCCTTCTATCCCCTGCCTTAAGTCATAGCTCCTGTCTGCAATATTGGCTGCATCGGGAGCGCTTATCTCAACCACCACCTTTTTGGCGATGATCATATTGTGTGACAGGACTTCCTCAAGGCACTTTCTGATCTTTTCCATTGAGATTGGATAAATAGCAGGACTTCCTGCGGGCATTGGAAGGCCCTCCCCTGTTACAGTACCTATTCCTTCCCCGGCTCTTATGATGATGCCATTTGAGGTCTCTTCACCTGTGATATCATCGATAAGACTTGCTGTTGCAAATATCTTAAGTCCGTCCGTAACATCGGTGTCGTCACCCAGATCCTTGGCCACTGCACAGCTGACAATCCGGGCATCTGCATCCTTGTGTATATCCGTCACCTCAGCCACAAACAGATGTCCCTTCGGTGTCTGAATGGTAACATTATTGACCACTCCCCCCTCAAGCAGCATTATCAGTGCAGCCTTTGCAGCTGCTGCGGCAGTACTTGCCGTGGTATAACCGGATCTTATGATATTTCCGGATTGTCCTATATACAGATCACTCATTTTCTTCCCCTCATTCATGAACATTATAACATTATAACTCATTAATCACAGTTCTCAATATGTATGTTATTGTGTTATACTGTTTTGGTGTTTTTTATTATTTGTTTATTTTACAGGAGGTCTTATTTTGAAAATTGCAGTAACATACGAGAATGGTCAGGTGTTCCAGCACTTTGGTCACACAGAAAACTTTAAAGTATATGATATAGAAGACGGAAAAGTCATATCATCCGAAATCATAGGCTCAAACGGAACAGGACACGGCGCACTGGCAGGACTCCTTGCTGGTGAAGAGATCGATGTACTTATCTGCGGTGGGATTGGAGGCGGTGTCCAGCAGGCCCTCACTGACAACGGAATAGAACTGTGTGCAGGTGCAAGCGGCGATACAGATGCTGCCGTAGAAGCATACCTTAAGGGAGAACTGATCAATACCGGCGCCAACTGTGACCACCACTCCCACGAGGAAGGACACAGCTGTGGTGACCATGAAGGCGGACACTGCGGACACCACGGACATGGTGCCGATGAGTCAGCTGATAATAATGAAGTAAAAGAAAATGTACCAAACGCAGAATCTGATGACAATAGCAGCGGATGCGCAGGATGCGGAAGCGACGATGCTGAAGGCGGATGCGGCGGTTGCGGAAGTGACGACGGTGGCTGCGGCGGATGCAGCGGCTGCCACAGCGGCCCTGTCATAGAGGGCAAAAACGTTGGCAAGACCTGCAGGGTTCACTACACAGGAACCTTCAATGACGGAACCAAGTTTGACTCCTCCTACGACAGGGGTGAGCCCCTCGAGTTCATGTGCGGCTACGGCATGATGATCCTTGGCTTTGATACCGCTGTTGCAAACATGGAAAAGGGCGAGATTGTAGATGTACACCTGACACCGGATGAAGCATACGGCGAAGCAGATCCGGCTGCCATCTTTGACGTAGAGATAGCACAGCTCCCCGGGGCAGAGGATCTTACCGAGGGTGAGATGGCCTACCTTCAGGACATGTACGGAAGACCGATTCCTGTAAGAGTAGTCAAAAAAGACGATACAACAATCACCTTTGATGCCAACCATGAGATGGCAGGCAAAGAACTGAATTTCAAAATTGAGCTTGTGGATATTCTGGACTGATCAATATCCTTCCAGCTCCCACAATAATGCACGTATCATTCTAAATTTTCCAATAAAAACAGCTCCGGCGCGCCGGAGCTGTTTTTGTATCATCATTTTTATTTTTTAAGGCCCTCTTTCATGAGTTTCATATAATCCGAATAGGAAATCCTCTCACCGCCCATACTCTCAAGATGATCAGTATGAAACTGGCAGTCTATGAATACGTAATTCATCTCTTTTAAAAGATTCGCAAGAGAGATCAGTGCGATCTTGGAACCGTTCTCTTTGTCCGTATACATGCTCTCACCAAAAAAGCACTTTCCCAGCGACACCCCATAGAGTCCCCCGGCCGGTTCGTCGTCTATATAGGACTTGGCGCATAATGCAAGACCTCTGTCAAACAATTCCTTATAGGCATTTTCCATATCGGTTGTTATCCAGGTGCCCTCATTAAACTCTCGCTTTAGCCTGCACCTGTGCATGACATCAGCAAAATCTCTGTTAAAGGTCACCCGTATATCGTGCTTTCTGGCAAATTTCTTAATGGAATGGGAGACGTGTATGTTTTCCGGCCTTATGATATATCTCTCTTTGGGGCACCACCAGAGGATCGGATCGCCCTCGTTATACCATGGAAAAATGCCGTTGCTGTAGGCAAGGATCAGCCTGTCCACACACAGGTCTCCTCCAATTGCAAGAAGCCCGTCATCTTCAGCCATCTCAGGCAGCGGAAAGCTTATTTCATTAGTCAGACGATACACCGGCATAAGCTACCTTTTATCCCTGTCGATAAACTCCAGCGCAATAACAGCTACCGCCACATAAACGAAAGTCCATAGCACCAGAAATGCCCAGCTTTTTAAGACAATAGCCGGATCGAAATTGTATTCCGGCTTCTGGTTCTGGCTGGCAGTATCCATCAGGAACTGATCTCTCATATCATTTTCTTCAACGTAAATGAGCGCTTCCTGAATAGGCTTCTGCCCCTCAAGCTCCATGTCCTTCATCTTCACAACACTGTTCCACACAGAAACCATTGGAAGCGAATTGTAATCTCCCTGGGAACACAGGGTTGTAACTCCCCATTTCGATGCCGTCAGATTGGTCAGAACCATAGCTTCCTGCGGAAGTGAAAAGAAAGCTCCCGAGAATACCAGCTCTACAATAAGAAGAAACGGCATGACCGTCATGGCTGTAGTCGTGGTGTGGCAGAAAGCCGACACCATCAGAGCCAGCATATCAGCGCAATAAGTGATCAGGAAAAGAGCTATGCCAAAGTCCACCAACGGATATCCCGTTATCATGCTCTTGTCGGGCATCTTTACCCCCATGGTGCTCAGTACAGCTATGATTATCCCGGCCTGCAGAATGCACAGAAACGCCTGATAGATCATATGGGCAGCCACATATGCCGAAATATGCATACCCGAACGGTGTTCTCTCTTTACTATGGCTCTCTCCCTGCAGATGGTCTGGATCGAGTTAAAGAATCCGTTCCATATGCATATCAAAGCCAGAGCAAAGCATCCCGTAAGTGTTCCCTCCATGGTGCGATACAGGTTTGCTCCCACCGCAAAGGCCACAAGTCCTGCAATGACGGCCGACATTGGTAAAACCTTCCAGTCCGACTGGAATATGAACATCCGAAAGAGCTTGCCCAGATAGATAAAAGTCTGGGGTATACGCCCCCTTCGCCTTATTTTCTCATCAGCCATATCGCTCACCCAACTTTCTCTTTGTGATATTCTGCAAACTTCTCCACAAACTCGTCGGCAAGTCCCTCGCCGCCCTCATCCTTCTGATTGATAGAAAGGAGTATCCCTTCCATCGAATCTTTTCCGAAGAAGCTGTATGCCTCATCCACAGGCCCGTACCAGGCAAGGCGGCCTGTTCTTTTTGCATCCTTTGCCAGTACAATGACATCATCAAAAAGATCTATTACCCTATCGGGAGTATGGGTGATCACTATAACTATCTTTCCCTGATCTGCGATGGCCCTGAGCCTCTCAAAAAGTCCCCTTGCCACTACTCCGTCAAGTCCCGAATCCGGTTCGTCAAGGATAAAGAGTTTGGGATCAGATATATATTCCATGGCTATTGAAAGCCTCTTTCTCTGACCGCCCGAAAGTTTCTCCACCAGAGTGTTCTTAAGTGACTGCAGGCCAAACTCATCCAGGACCTCTTTTACCCTCTTTTTTCTCTCGATGAGATTAACTTTGGAGGGGAGCCTGAGTGTTGCTGCATCCTCAAGAGTAAGCTGAACTGCATCATTTCCCCTTATAAGGTCCTGCTGCGGAACAAAGCCGATGTCGTACATCATCTTGGTGTACTCCTCGTACACATCCTCCCCATCCAGCTTGATACTGGCATCAGCCTTCTCATATCCGGTCACTGCATTTAAAAATGTGGTCTTCCCGGCACCGGAACCGCCAAGAAGAAGCACCATATGACCCTTGGGTATATTGAGATGTATATCCTGAAGGAGAATCTTTTTCCTGAAAAAATCGAATGCAGTGCGCTTTTCAATGTTGACGGTGAGCCCATTTTCAATTGATCCCGCCTGTATTCCGCTTATCCTGGCGCTATCGAGCAAACTGTAATTGGTCACTTTCCTGTTTGGAACAAACTTGGAAGATACTCCAAAGATGAGGACTGCCAAAGCCTCAAAGAGAACGAACAGCCATATCCATCTCTTTTTCCTGTCAAAAACCTTAATCAGCCCGAGGTAAATCCTCACTTTGTATATGACAAGAGTTATGAACAGCGCAATTATAGAAACCGCTATAATAAGCTGGAGAACGAGGTTTTCCGGCCTGAAAAAATTGAACACAGAGGCCAGATAAGAAACCGCCATAATAACGGTATATGTGCGGCCTTCCTCTTCCCGGTTGGCACACAGTGATATATTATATTCCCTGACAAGGGGAACAAATCCCCAGTAGCCCTTCAGACCGCACTTTTCAAAGATCTTCCAATAGCCAAAAGAGACTATCAGATACAATACGATCGATCTGATTGTTTCCGCCGCAGCACCCAAAAATATCATAAACCGGCCTCCTACTCTATCGTGTCAATAGCTTCCATGACATTCTTGGACCACTTCTCTCCCTGATCCTCTATGGCAATCTCATCAAATTCCTTTGTCTTGCCTCTTGTCACAAGAAGAAGGTCATTATCAAGATGGACTGTCGTATCGTATTTATTGGCGATCAGCTTGTCCATGTCCTTTCTCGCATCGGAGCCGTCCTTTTTCTTCTTGGCGGTTCCTGTTATGATACCATCCACATTGACTGAGTAGTACTTGAAGTATCTTCTTATGTCATCAATGGAATAGAAGTATGCCGAATAAACCCAGATGTCATACCCGTGGGCATTGAGATAATGGAAAAGAGCAGGTATTCCAAGTCTCATTCTCTGCTTGAATTTAATGTTGTGAGGGAATCCCAAAGCCTTCTCAAGATAGGGATATCCCGAATCTCTGAACACAACTTCATCCAGATCCACTGTGACTCTTCTGTCGTGCTTGGAGCTTTCGATCATACGCCTGATGTCCTCATCTGTTGTCATATTGATGAGCTTTACAGGTACTCTTTTAAAACCGAGGGTCAATGCAGCTGCCCACCTGTGATGACCGTTGACCAGCATATAACCGTCAGGGCTTACTTTCGATACGATAAGGGGCTCAGTTATCGGTGGGTTGCCCTTCGTGATCTCGTCCCTGAACTTCTTCTCATATTCGGAAATAATCCTGTAGCTTGGCCCAACATCAGGAAAGCAGAACTCATCGTCAGGATTTGGGTGTATTTTCTTACAGTTTACACTTGTAACAAGGAGTCTCATCAGCGGACTTACCTGCACAGGTACATAAATCCCCTTCTGCTTCTCCATCTCATTTCTGATAAATTCATCAAAGTCGCTGTTTGCCATATTATCGTCTCCATATAACGTAATTTCGACTACAATTTGATTATAGCATACTTTTTACAGTTATAAGCATTGTAATAAAGCATGCTGTTCCGCCGATCACATTACTTATAGGCTCAGCTGCAAATACTCCGTTTGTTCCCATCTTAAACAGATATGGCAAAAGATATGTCAGAGGGACCACAATAAATGCTTTTCTGAACAGTGAGAAGAATATGGCATGTCCCTTCCTCCCCAGAGATTTGAACACGATCTGTCCCGAGTGCTGGAAGGTCATGAATATAAAAGTTGAAAAGTACAGATTGAATGCAGGGATAGCATCTGCAAGAATTGTCCTGTCATTGCTGAATACACCGATCACGGCAGCCGGGAACAGTCTTATAAAGAGCCAGACCACAAAGGTATAGCCAAACTCGAGAGCTACCATGATGGCTATCGACTTTTTGATCCTGTCTGAGCGCTTTGCTCCGTAGTTATAGCTTATGATCGGAGAAGTACCCTCAGAGATCGCAAGAATTGGTGTCTCCATCATCTGACGGGCCGAGTTCACTATGGTCATGATCGAGACATACAGATCACCTCCCACATCGGCAAGCACGTTGTTGCAGGCGATCTGAACCGCAGCATTGGTAAACTGCATTATAAAGGCAGCTGTTCCCAGACCTACGATATTCTTTGCTGTTTCAAGGCTTCTGCCAAACTCCCGAAAGCTGATTAGTCTTACTTTCAGGGCGGTCCCGGAACCAAACAGGAACCTAAGGACGTAAGCTGCGGAGAGCCCCTGCGAAATAACTGTCGCTATCGCTGCCCCCTCGGAATTTAATCCCAGCACGAAAATAAAAATGGGGTCCAGTATTATATTGGCAGCTGCACCCACCACGATAGTAGTCATACCTACAGTTGCAAAGCCCTGAGCTGTTATAAAGGGATTCATTCCGGTTGCGATCATTGAAAACACGGTTCCCAAGAGATAAATACGAAGGTATGGAAGTGCATAGACCATCGCGCTCTCACTTGTTCCGAAGGCTGCAAGTATCGGCCGTGCAAAGATCTCCCCAAAGAGCATGAGGATCACACCGGTTATTATAAGCAGGTAGAAAGATGTATTCTGTATCTCTTTTGCCCTGGTCTCATTCTTCTGGCCTCTTGCCATGGAAAAGAGCGGCGCTCCTCCAGATCCGTACATATTGGTGAATGCAGTTGTGAGGATGACTATTGGAAAACAAAGTCCCACAGCCCCGAGAGCGATGGTTCCTGTAACGGGGATGCGGGCTATATAGATTCTGTCCACTATGTTGTATAAAAGATTGATGATCTGGGCCACCAGCATGGGTAGCGCGGTGGCCAGGATATTATTTAAGGTCCTTCCTTTTTCAAAATCTACTCTTTTCATATTGCGTCAGACTCCGGTTTAGAGCCCTTCAGGTTCTCCTTCCATTTCATAGAAGATGCTTCCGGCAGAGATAAAGATGCTGTCACCTTACTTTATATCATTGGACTGCTCTCCCTGCCTAATTGTACCACCCCCGTCAATAACCGGGCGGATGACAAAGGCTTCCTCCCCTCTGCCTTCGCTCAGTGTATATCGTACACGCTTCTTACACTTAAGCCTGCAGCGCTTCCTCTTACAATCTCAACTACCCTCTCTCCCGGGTTCATGTCAAAGAAATTATCTGAAAGCACCAGGTCGTCGTTTTCGTTTCTTATCTCAACATTCTTTGCAAAGGATTCTGCCGTCACCTTGAGCTGTCTGTCTGAAAGCGCCTCCACAGTAAGGTGCGGATCCTCAAAGCCGAAATACTTTGCAGGCACAAAGAGTACGCTCCCTTCAGATATAACTCTGCCATCTTCCCTGGCCCTGAAGGAGACGTAATCTGAATAGATATCAATTCCCGGAAAGTGTTTTTCCGATAGCCACACTGCGGAGAGAGCCGGCACCTTAACTTCATATGTACCTGCTGTCTCAAATGCGCAGGTGTCAGAAGATATTTCTTTTCCCCGGTAGTCTCTGAGTTCCCACTCCACACTGATTATCCTGTCCTTCATCGTCTCATTGGCGACATTGAGCTTTATGGCCGGCGTGAAGGCCGTCTTCTCGGAATTGATCTCGATGCCCTCGCTGACAGTACTTGTCTCCTGGCAGCTTAAGAGGACCGGTGCAAAGAAGCGCTTTGCAAAGTAGTGAAGCGCCTTCCACCTGCCAAAGTAGTCGATGGAAGCCCAGCTTATCACAGGCCAGCAGTCATTGATCTGCCAGTACAGAGTGCCCATGCATCTTCCGCGGTTTCTCCTGAAGTGCTCAACTCCGTACTTGACTGCTTCCCCTGACAGGAGCTGAGATGCGTAGACAAGTGTGTCAAAATCCGTCGGGTACCTGAAGGTGGCCTGCATGTACTGCATTATCTTGGAGTTGGCAGACTTATTCCTCTGGTGCTTTTCCATGCTGTAGGAAAAGAGATTGAGTTCCTTCTTATCAGTGATGACGGACTCAAGTGTCTTAAGTGAGGGCAGTGACTGGAAACCAAACTCCGAAAGATACCTGAAGAAATGCTTCCTGTATTCCGTAAAGGGCTTGTTGTCATGCCACACAGACCAGTAGTGCACATCGCCCCTGTTTTCATCATTGGGCTCATCGAAGGATCCTCCTGATGACGGGCTTGAAGGCCAGTAAACTGTATCAGGCGCATATTCTTTTACCCACTTTGGGAAAAGATATTCATACATCTTGATGTAGTCTGCCTTCTGTCTGTGGGTCTTTATCCACAGTCCCCCTTTTACGAACATCTCCATCTCGTTGTTGCCGCAGATTAGGGCAAGGCAGGCGTGGTCCCTGATCCTGGTGAGGTTATCTTTTATCTCCGCATGAATGTTGTCCTCAAACTCATCTGTTAGGTTGTATACTCCACAGGCAAACATCAGATCCTGCCAGACCATGAGTCCCAGCTCATCGCAGATATCATAGAAGTCATCTGCTGGAAAGAATCCCCCGCCCCAGACCCTTATGGTGTTAAAGTTAACGTCCCTGCAGTCTGTAAGGAGCCTGCGGGTCCTGTCCGGGTTCATTCTTCCAAGATAATTGTCTTCGGGTATATAGTCTGCGCCCATGGCGAAAACGTCCACACCGTTTACGCTGTGACAGAAGCTCTCGCCCCACTCATCCTTTTTTCTTGTGACAGTGAGGGTCCTTAGGCCAATCCTTTTTGTCACTTCATCTGTGACTATACCTCCGGCCTTCTGCACAACCCGAAGTATGTACAGGTTCTGCTCTCCAAAGCCGTTTGGCCACCACAGCATCGGCTTCTCCACCCTTATGCTGCTGCCCCTTATGTAATCTCCGGAGAAAACAACACTTCCCGTAGGGTCTGTAAGTGTTACCTCATAGGTGATACCGGAAGGATCTCCTGCGGACTGTGCTTTGTCGTCACAGGATAAGTCCTTTGTTGTCTCTTCATCTATAGTGAGTATCAGATCGACCTTCCCATCGCTGTGCTCTTGGTCAACATTGACAGATAAGATACGTGCGCCGTCAATTCCCTCAAGGGTCACATCCCTGAAAATACCTGCGTCCGGAATCCTTGCCCCCCAGTCCCAGCCGAACATGTAGTGGGCCTTCCTCAGATGTACAAAGCCCTCCATGGCATCATCGGAGCCGTCGCACTCGCACTCACTGTAAGCCTGCCTGATAAACTTAAGCGGAGAATGGAATCGCAGTTTCAGCAGGTTTTCTTTTTCCTTTATGAGCTCTGTCACATCAGCCCTGTAGGTTCTGTGCATATTCATGGCCTTTAGGATCATCTCGCCATTTAAGTACACGTCAGCGAGAGTATCTATCCCCTCAAAGACCAGCTCCTTTTTCCTGCTTGCAAAGACCGCGCTGTCACAGTCAAAAAGAGCCTCATATTCAAAGTCCTCTTCCATAACCTCAAGTGCGAATTTCTCGTTGTCATCTATGAAAGGATCCGGGATCACGCCGTTTTCCTGCAGTGTCTGAAGGACTGAAGAGGGAATCTTTACCGGATAACTGCTATCGTTTGATAATCTCTTCAGCTTAAAATCAAGTATCTTCTGTCTTAACATATAAAACCTCACTATTTGACGGCACCGTCGGTAACACCGCTTATGATGTGCCTCTGTAAAAAGATGTAGATGATGATGGTGGGTATTGCCACCAGAATAATAGCTGCGCTCATGAGCGGCCACTCCGCCAGCTTATCCCCGGAGAAGGAGTAAAGACTTGTGGCCACTGTCTTGATCTTTGGCATGTACATATAGGGTGTAAAGAAATCGTTGTATATGCCAAGGAGTTTTAATATCACGGTGGTCGCTATGGCGGGCTTAAGCTGCGGAAGAATGATGCTTGTGTAGATCCTTATCCTGCCTGCTCCGTCCAGCCTTGCACTCTCATCCAATGACACGGGCACATTGTTGATAAACTGCAGAAAAATATAGATCTGCATGATGTCAGTGCCGATGTACAGG
>JAEEGF010987815.1_pt1 | contig 17132 bp, 12 predicted proteins | sample 9134171 | NCBI WGS metagenome assembly JAEEGF01 (sample SAMN16246542, study PRJNA631951) | gut metagenome | biome: gut microbiome; feature: rumen; material: AP-attached | host: Bos | place: Iran: Karaj | collected 2018-10 | reverse complement strand
TCCTGCTGCTTTGGCACCGGAAGGGACAATAGTCTGATAATCCTGCGATCCGTTATCACAGCGTCACTGTGAATAAAACAATTGCGGAGAACCTGAACAAATGGCCAGTCTTCATCAAACAGCTTCAGGCTGATGAAAGACAGTGTTTTGTAATACTTAAGTTTATCCTTGTTTTTTCCGGAGTTTATCATGCCCTTGAAATCGGAGGCCTTTCTGCCCTTCCGGAGCTTCTGATTAAAAGCATTCGCAAAACTGACAAACCGGGAATCGCAGCCGTCCCCGGGGACAATCATTTCCTTCGTAATCTCAATCTTCCCGGCGGAGGCCATCCGGAACAGGGAGGTCTTCACCAGCTCCGCAAGAGAGCTGCAGGCCTGATAACAGCATAAAAAGGCCTCCATGAATCTGCCGTTCCTGAGATAAGCCGCCGCCTTCCCGGTCATAACGAGATAATAGCCCCGGTCATCCAGCGCGTCATTTACCCAGATAAGGCCCAGAAACATCTTCTCGTCCACGGTTTTCAGCACCGGATCGTTTATGCCTTCCCGGAGCCTGCTCACCGCCGGAGCCAGGAATTCCGCGCTTGCCCTGAACATGGAAAGGTTATCCAGAATGACGCCGTTTCTGAAGTTGATGTAGTTCTCGTAATCCCTCTTCCGGAGCTCGACCTTAATGAGGGGCTCCAGAAAGATGATATTGCCGGCGGAGATATACTGATTGACGGCAGCGGAGTATTCCAGAAGCTTGGTGAGATTGCGCATATCATAGACATGGCCGGAAAGGAGCTTCTCCTGAGGAGCGTCTTTCAGAATCTCTTCGATTTTCTGCCGGGCTTCATGGAATGCTGCTTCGTCAGGAAGCTGACTCCTCTTAAGGCCGTTCAGCTCATTGAAACCCCGCTCCATGGGCGCCTCGCCGTAGAACACATGACAGATTTCGTTATGATTCAGGGCCTGGAGGTACAAAAAGGCGCAGAGACTGATAACGGGGATAATGCGATAGCTGTGAGTGATGTCAAAGGAAATCTGATCCCCGGGTTTAACATTGCCGGTAATAACCCTGACAATCTCCCTTTGGGTCTCCGGCTCATGAATGGCAGCGCCGGTGGCGGCAAACACGATTTCCAGTCCCAGAAGATCCCGGATGTCCCAGAAGAAGTCATTAACCGAAGCGATATGGCTGTCGTCAATACTGCCCTTTTTATTGGCGGGGGCATCAATATGAGCGGACAGCTTTTCCCGGAGATCCCGGAAGGCCTGAAGACGATCCGAAGCCTTATCTGCCAGCGGGGCCAGAAATTCCGCTTCCAGAGATTCCAGCACCCGGCGCCAGTTACTGGTGCGGGTTCCGGCAATCACCAGTCTGGCAAGGGGTTTTTCCTCCTGTTCGGGATTGCCCCTGAGAAGCTTTTTGGCCAGAGAAACGCCGATGGCCGAGGTATTCTCCGTATCGAAATCATGGATATCCTGATGGAAGGGATCCGTGTAATGATAAGAGGTGTGTCCGTAGTCTCCGGAACCGATAAAGGTGAACATCACATGTTTTCCGGAATTCCGGGAACTCTCCTCTGAAACACCCAGAGCGGCAAACTGCTTAAGAATCTCCTTCCTGAGGTGCTTCTCATCAATCCTGTTATCCTCGTCAATCTGCAGAATCCTGCTGATTCCGGGGCTGGCCCGCTTTTCAGTATTGTCATTGAGATGAACAAACATGGCCCGGTAGAGCTTCATGAAGGAACCAAAATTCTTCGGAACCAGGGGATTAGGTTTCTTCTCCGCGGAATCACTTTTCTGTTCCGCGGGGTTCTTTTTATCTTTCCCTGCCTTGTTCCGGCCTTTGTCATCCTGACCGGACTCAGGATATTCGGCCCCGAGATCCATAAAGGCGGAATAACAGCTGTTTACCGCATGGGCATAATCATGGGATGTGAGATAGAGAGAGCTCAGCTTCTTCAAAGCCTGCTTTCTTCCCCTGGCGCTGTCGCCGGCCGCGGCAAAGTCCTCCGCCCAGGCAAAGGAGGTCTTCAGAAGACCGGCGATATCCGGATTTCCCGCAGCTGCCAGAAGTTCCTCCTGATGATTAAGAATCAGTTTGGCAGCTTCCGGGTAATCACAGATGCTGAGCCGGTAGGAAATATCAGTTAAAGCGCTTTTGAGGCTCTGAAAGTCCCCGTTGCCGTCATTGGTCTCGCAATCAGCCTTATTCAGGCAGCCCGCAAGCTCCGCCGGATCCGCGGTAACCCGGAACCTGCTGACTGCTGCGGCATCATCAAGGACAGCGCCGACGCTGTCCAGAAAACAGCAATCAACCGGTGTCGGAGGAACAGCCGCCGGTGTCCCGGCGCCGGATCTTCCCGGTTTATTGGAGGCCGGAAGAACGCCGATAACCTGAGCCCGCTTCTCCTGATACCTGTCGTAGTCCGTATCCCTGAGGTATCTCAGCCGGTTTTTAACCTTTTCAATATAGTCCAGTCTGTCCAGAGGATCGGTCTTCGGCATAAACTCCGGAGAATACCAGATCCTTTTGATGCGGAGGTTCTCGGTATAGCAGAGACTCTGGAAGCTGATAAACACCATATAGGGCATGATGCGCATGCCGTAGGTGATATCCAAATAGATGTCGGTGCGATCATCAATAAGGCCGGTATTTCTGATGCGGTTCAGAAGCTCAATCTGATTCCGGTACTCTGAAAATACCTCGTCATGCTCCAGGAAGCAGACCCGAAGTCCGGCTCCGGAAACCGCGCTGTTAACGCCGTCCTCCAGTTCCTTCAGGAGCTTCAGAAAGAGGTCATGATCCTCCGGGGAAGGAGTTTTCCTGCTGGCGAGGAAAGCGCCGAATTCCAGATAATGCGCGGTGTTCTGAAGATCTGTTAAACGCTGCCTGATATCTGAAAGATCGGGGGCGGCGGCAAACAGGAGATCCGCGCTTTCCAGAAGGTATGCCGGAATCTCCGTCCACAGGCTGGAAACCGTGCCGCAGATAAGAAGCTTATCCACAGAAACCTTTTCCAAATTCTGAATACAGGACATGAATGCCATGGCGCCGTAACGGCAGCTTACAGGTTCCGGCATCCCCGGACATCTGTAGAGAGAGGGATTATATGGTTTGACGCCCAGGAAGGAAATAAGGAGAACTGAAGAACGCTCGCGGGATGAGGATGCTGGATTCATAAAACGCCCTGATAATTTTAGATGCAATTTGAAAGATTATCTCATTAACAGGTATATCCTTTGCGAAAAACGAAAACAATGATCATTTCAGCGATTGGCGTTAAGGATCACAAACCCTGCAGCAACACCGCCGGTTTAAAACGGCGGGCGGCCTCAGGCTAAAACACCGGCCCGACGTAATCCGGTGATCTGAAAATGTATTTGACTCAGAGTTTCCGGCATGCTGATCCCGGCTGTCTTCTGCGTGGACATTTCTGCTGACGCCGCACCCGTCATGTCATCATTCTGCGGCAAGGCTGTTTTCATGCCCCTTTCTGTTCCAGGGGATATTGATGCGCATTAAAAAGCGGCAAGACGAAAGCGCTATTGCCTCCGTCTCACCGCATGCATAAACAAGGAAAACAGCAAATACTTAGACCCGGATTTGCTGTCAGGTCAAAGCCAGCCCCTCCTTCTCCAGCATTTCCTTGTATTCCTCGCGCATATTTTCAGGAATGCCGAGATCGGCCATCGCCTGTTCCGTGGTAACGCCGTAGTGTTTGACAATAGATACAATGGCTCGAAGCAGGGTTGTTACGATACCTTCCGCTTTGCCTTCCGCTTTGCCTTCCGCTTTGCCTTCCGCTTTGCCTTCCGCTTTGCCTTCTTCAAACAAGGCTTGCCCCATGTTGCACATAGTGTCAATCCCCTCGCCTAAATTTTTTGTCATAGCTACTCCAAATTCATTTTCCAAAATTTTCTTCCGTTCAGCAACTGATTTTTTAAGTGAAAAAAGGGTGCTCAGCATTTTAATGATCGGTTCATCTTCATCCGTGAAATTATTGGGAACCTGGATAACAATACCCTCCATCAAATCGTAGTCCTTCTTTTTGATGAACTTCTTCCGGCCCTTGCCTTTCGAACCAAACTTTAACGTTTCAAAGGAATGTTCTGTTTCATTCCTGGGACTCGGACATATCCATATGGAATAAACCTTGCGCATCTTGCTGTAAGTGAAGTCCTTCACTAAAAGCTTCTGCTTTACCACCACCCGGCACATATAGTAAATCATCCGTTTTACCAGAGGATAATTCGGACTGGTATTCTGCTGGATTTCCAGATTCACTATCAAAATAGCTTTTTCCGGCTCATCGGAAGAGGAAGCGGCCTCTGTTCCTGATGCCGCAGCATTCTGATCCCCCTGCCGCTTCTTCTTGCCCGGGCGTTTGCCATTTGCTTTCGGAACCAGAACTTCAAAAAGAAGATCAAAACCCCTCCGCCCCTCCAGCAGCATCACATCATCGGTATTAAGCCCGACAATGCTGTCTGTGGCATCATCACCGTCCGGCGGAGTTTCGTCAACGCGTACCCCGTCCTTAAGACATTCTCTTTTGATAAAGTCCTTGTCGCAATTTCGAAATTCCCTAACGACCTCTCTCAGAATGATCGCCAGAATATCCTTGTTGCTGAGCACCTGCTTGGCTGCGGCGTCGCAGCGTACCTTCTTCTGGTTGGTAACATCCATAACATTGGCGAGATGCGTACTTTCTTGTGTCATGAAAAAACCTCATTCAATGACTGTTGGTGAAAACATTCGCCCAAAGTATAGATTATCAGTATATTTTGTCAATGGTTTCCGTTTCGGTAATGCTTAAGGTCACATTTTTCAGGGTTTTGAGGGTAAAAACCCGCTAAAAACGGCCATTTTTTAAAAATGACATGTTGAAATAATCCCGTGAAAAACTCTCAAAATAAGAGAATTGTGTTTGCAAATGGTTAAATTTTCATCAGGATCTTTTCCGAAATTCAGCGGAAAACCGCAGGTGCCGAAGAAGCCGGCAATCAGACGGTGATCGCCGGCTCAAAACCGCTGTCGGGAGCTTTAGCAGAGCCTGCTCCGTTTGCCGGAGTCCTGGCAAAATCTCTGAAAAAGCCGCGGCAGTCTTATCTCAGCATGTCTGAAAGAACCAGAAACAGGAGCCCTCCGGATTCCTGAAGTCGCAGCCTGCATAAAAAAGGGGTATCATCCGATCCCCTCGCCTTTCTCCTAAAAAACAGTTCTGCTGGCAGCCGTTATCCGCAATCAGAGCCATTCTCTTAATTTCACCTCCCTGCATGCAAGGATTGTCGTGAACGTGAAAACAGCATCTGGAAGTTGGTATCAACAGTCAAATGCGAGATCCCTGCTTCTCTTCTCTTTTTCTTCCTTATTCCGGCAGCTTTCCCGTAACCTTTTACACCTTTTTGCGATATCTGCGACAAAGAAGGGGATGCCGCAGATTCCGTTAACCCGCAGATCTCCGGAAATACGTACGGAACCCAAAGGACAAAACCGAGATTTAATGCCCGGCATCATCCCTGAACCCTGAAAACAGACTGAAACAATGAGGATAACAACATGACAGCTGAATTTAACATGAACGTTCTGGATACCTTTAACAAGGCGGTGTTTGACAATGAGAACGCCATTGTCAATTTTCAATTTTGCCGGCAAGGAAAATGAAAAGGCCGCATCTCTTAAAAGAAACGGGACTTTTTCCGGATCGAATATTTTCAGATTCATGCGGGGCGGCAAGGCTCAAAAGGCAAACAATGAGGCTCGCTCCGAGCTTTTGAAATCCCTGGGCAAGGCCTTCGGCCTGAAAGGCATCGGCACCGGCAAGCACGGCGAGACTACTTTTTCCCGGGAGTTTATGGATAAGCTCAAAAACCTTATCGGCCCTGCATTCAAGGCTGAGGATTTCGGGGTTCCGGAGCAGGGCGGCGCGGTGACTTCCGGAAAGCCGCTTACATTCAGAAGAGTAAAGGCCATCATAACTCAGGCTGCCAATTTTTCCTCCGGCAACAAGTTTGAGCTGGCCGAATATCAGAACAAGTTTAACAACCTCCTTAAGGAATCGGGATCTTCCGTCGCCACCCTTGACGCCGATATTAAGAATGCTAAGACGCAAGAGCAGGAATCCTTTCTGGAAATGTTCCGGTTCGTCAAGGCCTCTTTGGATTTTCTGGACACAGAGATTAATGATCCTGAGAAATCAGTGGTCAGAAACAACCCGACATATCAGGAAGAACTGGAGGATTAGGGGGTCGGATCTGCGAATCTGAACAATATAGAGCCTTTCATTGTCTACGACAGGGAAACCGGGAAGAAGAGCTATGTTCACGTGCTTGACGAGGAATTCAGAAGCACCGTCTTCAGCAAAGCAGTGGGCGGCCTCGCCACTCACACTGAGAACTGCCAGTACAAGTTCACAGACAAGGACGGCAATACCTGCTATGACATCAGCAACCAGAAAAAGTACGTCACTCTCATGAAGAGCTTCATTAAGGTTTCCGTGGACTCCTTCTGCAAGGCAAAGATGACTGGCAGGCTGAACGAGTTCAGAAATCATATTGCCACAAACGGCGGCGCCTGCATGGAGGACAAGACCACCAAATTCATCGAATTCAGGGACAGGAAACTGGATCAGGCTAAGCCTGTGGACAAGGATCTGGAGCGCGAACTGGAAGGCATCGTTTTGAAGGGCACCAATGCCACCCCTCTGGATGAGTGCGTAACCGGCATGATTACTAATGTGGTATCCAGAGAGGATCTGGGGGATCTTGACTTCTGAGAGGAGTATGCTCCCCATGTCAAGAAGGAACTGGTGGGCACCTTCCATCCCATCACCAAACCGGTTCTTGACAGCAAGGGCAATCCGGTGAAGATTTATGGCAAATTCCAGTTTGAACCGGTAATGGTCAATGGTCAGCCTGAATTCAGAAAGCTCACTGAAGAGGATGTTGACCGCATCGGCAAGATGATTTACGACGATGCCTTCAAATTCTAATCTGGACTGACGCTATACCCGAGACTGCCTGGAATCCAGGTTCCCCGGCGGCTGGGGAAGAGCAGGAGCAAAAGCAAGAAAGCACAAAATAAAAGGGACGCCTTGGGCGTCCCTTTTGACATCAGAGGAGATACGCAGCCGGATTTGAAATCCCGGCGGTTTCCGTCCCCCTGATCCCGTTTTAGCTGGCGTTCAGCATCTTCTGACAGGTCTCAGGCAGTATCTTCTTAGGTTTGGGCTTCGGCTTCGGGGCGGGCTTGGGAGCTGGCTTCGGATGCTTGAAGCCCTCAATCCAGGTGTCGGCTTCCTTGCAGCCGTCTCCCGGAGGAGGCGGGGCCTGATGCTCGCATTCCGTTCCCGGAGGGCAGGCCAGTCTGATATGCAGGTGGGCGGTATGACCCCACCAGGGCCGGATCTTTCTCAGCCAGCTCCGGTCGTCATCGGGATGGGTCTGCTCGCAGGCGTACTTCTTGATGGCCGGACTCACAAAAATGCGTTCCACCCGATCATCGCTGGCGGCGTTTCTCAGGAGAGCGTAGGCATAGCCGTCCATATGCTTGTTCACGGTCAGGAGATTGTCGGCAACCACTGTAAGCGCCCAGGGGGAAGCCAGCTGCTCCTTGGTAAGGCGCTTGCCGTCCTTCAGCATGCGGAACCAGATATCCACATCCAGACCGATCTGATGGCTGGCATGACCGCCCTTGAAGGGGCCGCCCCGGGGCATGCTCATGTCTCCCACCAGAATGATGCGGTTTTCCGCCAGCTCGCCGGAATTCATTTTCTTGGCGAGATCGTTAATGAAGCTTATCAGGGTCGGATGGCCGTAGTAGCGATTGTTCTGGGGGCGCAGCACCTGATAGTAGGGGTTTTCCAGCTTCAGGGGCACCGCTCCCGCGATGCAGCCGTTAGAGTAGCTTCCTATGGGGTTCGGATCCGCCTTCAGGGGAGTGGTAAAGCTTCCCCAGGAAACGGCTCCGGCCAGCAGCATTGATGAAATCAGCATTTAATCTCCTTTGGAGTTTCGGAGGAGCCGCCGCGGCTTTACCGGCAGGGAGGCGGCGGCTTTCCGAAATATGCGGCGGCTGCGGTCATGGTGACCTGCGGCCGCAGTTAAGGTGGCAAAGTCAGACATCAGGAGAAAGCAGGGAAGCGAAAGATTCGTCTCTGGCAAGACTCGCCTCTGGTAAATCTGTAAAAATGCCGGTGTGATAAGTCCTGGAACCTGATGCTGCAAAAACGCCTTATGTTACTTTTCAGATCTTGCAGCGTCAACAGGAATAATGCAGAAGGAAAAGCCCCCGCACATTTTGAAAACCGCTGCGGGAGAGAACATCAAAACAAAGCCCGGCCGGTCATTTCCGGCGCGGGCGCGGCAGGAGCGGGAACCCTGCTGCCTCAGTCCCGGTTTACGGTTCCGGCGCTATGGCGATCTCTGCCGCATCATAGGAAGGCTCCGCTCCCGGCGCGGAATTAAAAAAGCTCACTCTCTTCCGGAATTCCCGGAAAGCGGCAAAGGCCGGGCCGTGAGGAGAGGCAGGGGCTCCGGAGGAATTTTCGGAGCGTCTCCGATACCGGGTCCGGATAAAGACTCCGGGGCGGTACGGGGTATCAAAGGCAAAGGAAAACTCCTTAAGCCCCATGGTGTCCGCCAGCAGGCATACCCTGATGAAAAACCAGTTAAGAGCGGCATAGCCGGGGATGAGATTTCCGGTCATGCTTACCGCAGCGGCGGACGGGGAAAATTCGCCGTCCCTCCGGCTCAGGGCCCATTTGCCGTAATCGGCGCCGGGCGTGAAATCAAGGGAGCGCATTCCGTTTCCGGAGGCTTTAAGCTCGCCCCCGATCCTGAAAAGATCCTGAAGGCCCTCGTTTTCGGAAACGGCTTTTTCCGGATCTGCGGCAGTAATGTCTTCATCACGGAAGGAGACCCGGGCGGTGAACTTCCAGTCTTCCGGGATCGCCAGGGGATCCCGGTTATCAGAGGTTCCTTCGGGGGTAACAGCCTTCAGCAGGGCTTCTCCCCGGGAGCGGGCGATTTTTTCCGGAAGGGAACTGTCTCGTTCCAGAGCGCATTTAAAGATGCCAAAGGCGTGCCGCCACCACAGCCCTCCCTGGATTAAGAGATCCGGGTAAAGCTCTGCCGGGATATCCGCGAGAGTCAGTGTCGGCCGGGTGAGCTTTTCCCGGAAGCCCGGAATATCCAGGAATTTCAGGTAATAGGCCGTGGCAGCGTCATTGTTATAGCGCAGGAACAGATCCTTTTCCGGATCCGGCAGAACTGTCCAGGCCGGAACGCCGGAGTCGTATTCATTATTATAGACAAAGCGCTTCAGACTCTCCGGCTCGGCAGCTTTCCTAAAGACGCCCATGGGTTCCAGCTTCTGATACAGCATGAGAGCCAGAGGCCCGGTCAGGTTTTTGCCATGGATGTCAAAATCATTAAGAGAGAACCGGGCAGCGTCATACTCCTCCCGGGGCCGGCCGGTTACTGCGCAGAACACGAGTTCATCCACCCTGATGCCGGAAAGCCGGGGATCCTGAACAGTGCCAGATCTCGGATCGGCGTTTTCCGGCGGAAAGTTAGGCTCAGGAGCAGGTTCTTGCTCGGATGAAGACGCCGCGGAGAAAGGTCTCTCCCGGGAACAGATCTCTCCCGAACTGAAGGAGAGATAGCTCCAGTATTTGACCTGATGCTCCTGAAGCCGGGCCTCGGTTCTTGCCCGGAATTCCTTTTCGGAGCGAATGGCGGAGGTTTCATGTCCCCAGATGAGAATGCCGGACAGGTCAGAGTCTGAGTTCAAATCCTGATTCCTGGCGGTAAACTTAAGCCGGGTCATGGCGGGGAGGCCCTCCTCATCCGCAAAATCCTTCATGCAGCGCTCCCGGTAAAAGCGCTCTCTCTCATCGCAGGCAAAGTAGATGCCGAAGCGGGAAGCGGCATACCATGAAGCGAGATCCCGGGCCAGATTATCCTGGCTTTCCAGCCAGAGCTCCTGAAAACTGCCGGCGGTTACCGGGACGGGAAAGGTTTTAACGCGAGCGGATCCGGGAGCGGCGTTCTGAGGAAGGGAGGAATGATTTCCGGGAAAAACCAGATGCTGAGAATGAAAGACGGATCTTTTCATATGAACCCCTTAATTGCTTTGGTGAATACCTGTGGAATAAAGGAAAAACCTACACATGCTTCCGGCATTGCCGGTCGATGCTGTTGATTATACTAAAAAGTATTCATAAAAAGCAATAAAAAATCGTAAAATTTCTAAAAATTGTTACCAGAGCCGATTTTTCAGGTGCGGTGTTCTTCAGGAAGGGGGCGTCTTAAGCGCTGTCCCAGGCACGGCAGGCGGGGGCCCGCGGTTTAAGGAAAAGCGCAATAAGATACTTTCCCCATGTTTTGCCGGCCGTCCCTTTGTTCTCAGGCTCTGGTTCAGTGAGCTCCGTTTTGCGGGAACTTATGCCCCGGTAAGCCGGATGAAGGATCTTGTGATAAGCTATTCCGGATGTCATGGCCTGACGAGATCATCTTTGCATAAACGCCTTACGAGAGCCTGCTGCCGGATTTCAGAAGAATTGTCTCTGGGGGTTACCCCGGGGAATCTCGCTCCTCTGGTTCCGGGGAGCTTTCTGTGGTTGGAAAAGGTCAGAAAATATCAGCTGTCATGATTATGAAAACCGGAATGAGAACACAAGAGAAAGGAGCATTCATATGAATCAGCTATGGAACAATGGCAGTGAAACAGACAGGCTGGGGCTTTCGGATGCGGAAAAAGCTCCTCTCGCCGAACTTCTCCGGGCCTATGCCGCCCTGGAGGATACCGTGGCAGTGGCCATTGGCGGCTCCCTGGCCTCCGGGGAAGGCAGCGCATCCTCGGACATGGACATTTACGTATTTGTCAGAAAGGATCTTCCTGCTGAAGCCCGGGAGAAGCTGATAAAGCCGTTATCCTCCAGATATGAGACCGGCGGTGACTACTTCGGTCCCGGGGATGAATTTCTGTATGATGCCATGAACCGGGAATGCGATGTCATGTACTGGAGTACCGCCTGGTTCACGGATACGGTGAAGAGCTCATGGGAGAGATGCCAGCCGCAGAACGGCTATACCACAGCCTTTCTTTACACTCTGAAGAATTTTGTTATCGTCTATGATACCGATGGCTGGCTGGCCTCGCTGAGAGACATGGTACAGGGAGAATACCCCGAGGATCTGATGAGAAACATTGTAAGCCGGAATCTGATGCTGATGAAGGACAAGCCGTTTTCGTCATACTATGAACAGATTGAAAAGGCTGTCCGCAAAAATGATCTCGTAAGCGTGAATCATCGCATTGCCGCTTTCCTGGCCAGCTATTTTGATGCGCTATTTGCCATGAACAGGATTTTTCATCCGGGGGAGAAGCGGCAGGTAAGTCACGCCCTTAAACATTGTTTCCGGCTTCCGGCGGACTTTAAGGAATGTCTGGACGAGCTTCTCGGAACTGGAACTCCGGCAGATCGGCAGCTTGTTCTTCTGGAAAGAATGTTCGCCTCCCTGAAAAAGGTCTGGCAGGAGATTCAGGGGGAATAATAACGTTCGTTCCTGCTGTCCCGGCAATGTCCCTTACAATGTCGCATGGCTAACTCAGGCCCTTTGATATAGTTCTTACTTGATGCCCGGATGTGACAGTCTTCTGTGTTTTGAGCAATGCGGGAAATGAAGATGAAGACAGGCGAGCTTTTTCCGGGGGTTTTAGCAGAGAATACCGCATGTGTTTTTTTAGCGCGATTGGATCCGGACAACCCCGTTCACTGGGCCAAATCAATTGTCGGTTATGCAAACGGCCGCGGCGGAACGCTGTTTGTCGGTGTATCTGACAGCGGGGAAGCTTCAGGTATCGGCATCAGGGAGATTGACCGCGCCAAAAGTCTGATCGCCGCCGTCAATGAGGGAGATTTAAACGGGACTGCGGACGTTAACGGTGCTGAAAACGATCCTGCGGCAGTCCCGGCTGGCAAGGCATCCGGCAATGAAATCACCGAGATAAAGTACGCTCATGATAAGTGGACAGAGTATATCAGCCTGTGCCGGCAATACCGGACTGATTTGTCTGCTCCGTCCCTTAAGGAGCTTAAAAATCAGGAAATCGTTTCAAAGGACGGGCATGCCAAGTCCGGTTTCGTCATGTTCAGCGACAACTATGACGGGGATAATTCCCTGATATGCTGCCGTCTCTGGAAAGGGAAGAAAAAATTGGCAAGCCCATTACCAGCAAAAGGTTTCAGGGATCTCTTGCTAGGGTTTTTACCGAAGATCTGGCCTTTATCGAAAGGAACACCAGAACCGGATGGCGCAAAACAGACCGGGGCGGCCGGGAAGAGATACGGTCATATCCTGAAAGGGCGGTACGGGCAGCCCTGGTTAATGCCATAGCGTATCGGGACTATGCGCTGTCGGGTACCGAGCTGGCTGTGGATGTCTATTGCGACAGGATTGATATTGCGTCTCCGGGGGCCTGGCTTTTTCCAATGCCTTATGACGGCTGTCCCCCTGGTTCTGTTCCGCACACCGGAAGAAATGCGGTAATAGCAGCATGTCTCAGGACGGCAAATCTTATGGAAAGAGACGGCGCGGCATTTCAAACCATGACGGACTGCTACGGTGATTGCGAAGAGCGTCTTCAGCCTGTGGTAATGATTCATGCGGGATTCATGGATATCAGACTGTCTGACCGGGAGTACGAGGACGATGACCGGGAAAGCGATATCCGGGAGACTGATTTTTCCGGACTGACCGATTCTGAAAAGGTACTGGAGCTTTTGAAAGCCGGCCTGAAACCGGTAAAGGCTCTTCAGGAGGCTCTGGGATTTTCCAACAGAACCTATTTCCTGAGGGATGTCATTAACCCTCTGATGGCTGCGGGAGATATTTACCGCGACGGCAATCTGAAATCCCCGCGGGCTCTTATCAGACTTAAGGGAAAGCGGTGAATCCCGGGCCCCTGTTTTGCTGCAACCGGGTTTTGCGGGACGCATGCTGAAACAGATGAAGGCGGGACAGGGGAAGAGCGGAAGAACGGGAGACAAAAGGGATAAACAGCAGATTGATGGATATGCAGAAATAACGGGAGTGCAGAGAAGATGATAGCGTTATTGCAGCGGGTTAATCATGCCGGAGTTACGGTCTCCGGAAACACCATCGCCCGCATTGACAAGGGGATTCTGGCCTTTATCGGCTACGAGAAGGGCGATACCCGGGAAATGTCTCATAAAATGTTTGATCGCATACTGCGATACCGGATATTCAGCGACGAGAATGACAAAATGAACCTCAGCGTCAGCGATATCGGCGGGCGGGTGCTTCTGGTATCCCAGTTCACTCTGGCCGCCGAAACCTCCCGGGGCAACCGGCCGGGGTTTGATCCCGCCATGCCGCCGGATGAGGCCCGGGAAATGTACGGGGATCTGGTTTCCTATGCCAGAAGCAGGGCTCCCGGCACTGAATCCGGCGAGTTCGGCGCGGACATGAAGGTCGCTCTCGAAAACGACGGTCCCGTGACCTTCCTGCTCCGGCTTGATCCGCCCCGGTAACCCACGCTCTGAGAGGTAAGGCACTCTCCGGAATGCTGTTTCGCCGCAATGCTATAAAATCGCCGGCATTCAGTGTATAATCCCGGATTAAGTATTTCAAAAAAGGGCCTTCAAGCCCGGACAGATCCTCCCGGAGCCCGGCGCTGACAAATCTCGCGGCGGCGTTTCAAGGGATGTTTTCACTTGAATTGTTAAGGTACTACCATGAGTTGGTTCGACAGAATTCTTGCTCCGGCAAACAACAGCAACACCAGCGCCCGGCACAACATTCCCGAAGGCGTCTGGACCAAATGCGAAGCCTGTGATCAGGTGCTCTACCGGGCGGAACTGGAGCGTAATCTGTTTGTCTGCCCGAAATGCAACCATCATATGAAGATCAGCGCCAGAGAGCGTCTTATCCGTTTCCTGGATTCCGGCAACCAGATCGAGCTGGGCGAGGAGCTGGAGCCGCAGGATATTCTTAAGTTCAAGGATACCAAGCGTTACAAGGAACGTATCGTTGCCGCTCAGAAGTCCACCGGCGAAAAGGATGCCCTGATTGTCATCAAGGGCGAGCTCAAGGGACTTCCGGTAGTCAGCTGCGCCTTTGAATTTGCCTTTATGGGCGGTTCCATGGGTTCAGTGGTAGGCGCCCGCTTTATCCGGGCCGTGGAAACCTGTCTTAAGGAAAAGAGAGCTCTGATCTGCTTCTCCACCTCCGGCGGCGCCCGCATGCAGGAATCCCTGTTTTCCCTGATGCAGATGGCCAAGACCAGCGCGGCTCTTAACAAAATGGCCGAGGCCGGTCTTCCCTATATCAGCGTGCTCACCAACCCCACCATGGGCGGCGTCAGCGCCAGTCTGGCCATGCTGGGAGACGTGAACGTGGCCGAGCCCAAGGCGCTTATCGGCTTTGCCGGCCCCCGGGTTATCGAGCAGACGGTGCGGGAGAAGCTTCCCGAAGGCTTCCAGCACTCCGAGTTCCTGCTGGAGAAGGGCGCTATCGACGTTATCATTGACAGAAGAGAGATGCGGGAGCGTCTGGCCAGCATGATCTCCTGCATGATGCACGTTCCCTTTACTCAGGACAAGGGCGCGGAAAAGATCGCCCCTCAGCCTGAAGCGGAAGAGTCCGGCAAAAAGAAATCAGCCAAGGGATCGTCCAATTAACAGACTGGCGGAAAGAGGTTCAGGACTCACCGCCTGAAACCTCGTATCCCTGCTTTTTCAGGTCCCCTTCCGGGAACCGGTCTTGCCTGCAAGACCGTTTTCCGGGAGGGGATTGTTTTTGCGGGCGGCGGGGGAGGACGGGCCGTTCCTTTGCGGCATAAGCCAGCGAAAAAGGGGAAGTCCGGCTTCCCCCATGGTGTTCGGTTCCGTCTTTATCTTGCAGTTCAGGGCTAAAACGCCGTGAAATCGTTCTTCATGATGTCCTTGACTTCATTCCCGTCAATAACCACCCGGGTAATGCAGTCTCCGAAGCCCCGGCACCAGGAGATCACCTCCGGGGTGCTCCGGCTGGTAAAGGAGAGCTCAATGCCGCCGTCCGGGAGATCCTTTATCTGCTGGCCCCGGCACCAGCTTCTTTCCTTGATGTAGGTAACGGCGCCGGAGGGCCTGAAGGTGATGGCAAAGGCCCGGAGCCGATCGTTCCAGGGGAGGCCGAAATCTCCCAGATCCGCATCCGGCACCGCAATGTCCGGAGCGGGCCTTAGAACCTCGGCTCCGATAATGCGGTGCACCGCGAGACTGCGGAGCTTTTCCACCGTGGCAAGATCCTTCATGAGGCTGCACCCGATAACGTAGAGAGCGCTGTTCTGGCAGACGAAGCGCTTGGCGATCATTTTGAGCTCCCGGACATTGCCGCTGTTCTGGGACTTGTAGGCGATGTTCATAATGGCATGGTGCCGGATGCCGTGCTCTATTTGGGTGATGATGTGGGAGAAGGGCTCGTAGTCAATGCGTCCCTTGCTGAAAAACCGGAAATCCGGCTCAAAAACCCGCCGGTATTCGCTGTCAAAGCGTTCCTCCCCCAGCAGGGTTACGGAGATATCCATGATAATGGCATCCAGCCGATCTCTGAGGGAATCGCTGATATAGGGATCCGCCAGATCCCGGCAGATGCTGAGGATCCTTACCTCGTCAATGTTCAGACCCGGAATATCCCGGCCGGAGTTCTGATACTGGTACCATTTCCGGTGGTTGTCAATGCCGGAAACCACCTGATTTCCCATGACGGATTCGATTTCGTTCACCAGCCGGGACACGGTCTGCCGGGAACAGTTAAGCTCCTCCGCCAGATCCGAGACATAGAGGCGGCCCCGGGAGATCATTAGTCTTCTGAGCAGTCTGAGCAGTTTGTTGCCGGTGGTGGCGTCTTCATCGAGTTTTCTGGGCATGTTGTCTCCTGTGAGCTTTTTCCGGAGCGCAGTCTCTCAAACCTGCGGCGGCAAAGCAGTTTTAATTATGTCAGTCCGTGATTCAGAGGGGAGTGTCAGCGCTGACCGAAAAGCATCCTTTATTGCCTGCATTTTCGGATTCCCCGCTCAGCCGCTCTCCCCCTAAACGTCATTCTGAAATTATTATAAGGCGGCAACTGTTCATCTTATGGAACGACGTTAAATTATACTGATCCCATGATAGTTTGATATTTCGCCGGATAAAGGATTATGCTGACAGTTTGTGAAGCAAACGGCGTTTTTACTATCGGAGGTTTATTTTTCGGGGGGAGAAGGTTCCCGTCCGGCGATAATACCAGAAGAAATTCGCGGAAATTTTCGGGAAGAGAGAAGGAGAGCGCCACAATGATGGAAGCTATGGATATCAGCGGCATGAAAAAGGATTTTGCCGCGCAGATGGACAGGTTTATGAACGGGCTGGATCGGCCCCGGATCCTGGTGGCCGGAGCCACGGGAGCCGGCAAAAGCACTCTGGCTAATCTGGTTCTGGGCTGCGAGGTCTGCAAGATCGGTTCCGGACGCCCGGTAACCCATGGCATCAAGGAGCACAGCCTCCCCGGAGTGCCGGTGATTGTCTATGACTCCGAGGGTTATGAAACCGGAGCCGCTTTGGATAAATCCGCTTCCGGTGACTCCGCGCAGGCCTACTGGAGTCTCATGGAGGGCTTTGTTAACGAGCATGACGACCTCATGGAGCCGGTGGATGCCACCTGGTACTGCATCAGCCAGCCGGGATGCCGGGTTACCGATGCGGATCTTCGGGTGATCCGGGGTTTTCGGGAACTCAGGAGACCTCTGGCCGTGGTGCTGACTCAGGCGGACGTGTCTGATGAGGAAACCGCAGGCAGCCTCAAAAAGGTCATTGCCGAAAGCTGCGGGGCCGCTATCCCGGTGTTTGAGAGCTCCTCCGATATGTCCCTTCCTTTGGAACGGGGCATAGCTGAGCTTTACGAATGGACCTTGAACAGCCTGGAGGAATCCCGCCGGGAATCCTTCGTGATCGCCTGTCACCGGGATTTTGACAAAAAGTCCGCCCTGTGCAAAAAGTACACCGCACTGGCCGCGGCGGCGGCTTCGGCCCCGGGGCTGTCCCCCGTGCCGTTTTCCGATGCCGCCATTATCACTCCCATTCAGCTGACTCTGGT
>JAEEGF012487942.1_pt1 | contig 17133 bp, 12 predicted proteins | sample 9134171 | NCBI WGS metagenome assembly JAEEGF01 (sample SAMN16246542, study PRJNA631951) | gut metagenome | biome: gut microbiome; feature: rumen; material: AP-attached | host: Bos | place: Iran: Karaj | collected 2018-10 | reverse complement strand
TTAAGGAGAAGATGGAATTCTTTGGATCAATGTGAAAGGCTTGATAAAACAAAAAGAGTATATTCAAGGGGCAGAGCTAAGGGCTTTGCCCCTTTTGGTTTTTACAGGAGAAGGTTATGAACAACGAGCTTACGGAAAAAGACATAAAGGACATGGAAGCCGAGATAGAACACAGGAAGGTCGTGGTGAGAAAAGAGCTTTTGGAGCACGTAAAGGAAGCCAGGGCCCAGGGCGATCTGTCCGAGAATTTTGAGTACTACGCAGCAAAAAGAGCCAAGAACCAGAACGAGAGCAGGATCAGATTCCTTGAGAGGATGATAAAGACTGCCAGAGTTGTGGAGGACAACAGCTCTGATGACGAGGTTGGAATTAACAAGACCGTAACCTTAAGGATGGAGGACGATGGGTCAATTGCAACCTACAAGATCGTTACAACAATGCGCAAGGATTCCCGAAAGGGCCTTATCAGCATTGAGTCTCCTCTTGGCAAACAATTACTTGGACATAGGTGCAATGACCGTGTTACTATTAAAGTAAGCGATGAAATTAGTTACGATGTAACGATAATAAAAATCGAAAATAACGGACTGGACGATGAGGATTCCATAAATGGTTTCTGATGCGTCCCATCCGGCTTATGAGGAGGAATAAATGCACGTATTTCAGCCTGTTGATCCCGCTGATGTGGATGAGGGACCCTTTAATTTTAGCGGACTAAAAATGCTGATAACAGCAGGGGATGGAGAAAAGGTGAATACCGCAGCGGCATCCTACGGCGGAGTGGGATATCTGTGCGGTCGCAGGGTTGTATTTATTGTTCTGAGGGGAAAGCGCTACACCAGAGAGTTTATTGACGCCTCCGGTGAATTTTCGCTGAGTTTTTTAAATAACAAGGAGTTCAGGGGAGCCATCAAGTACATTGAGCTGGTGTCGGGGCGCGATGAGGATAAGATCGCAGGCGCCAGGCTCACAGTTAATTACGACAATGGAATTCCCTTTATTGACGAGGCAGATAACGTAATTACTGCAAAAGTTCTTTTTCGTCAACAGATGGACAGGGAGAGCTGCAAAGACAAGGGGATAATTGACGAATTTTATAGCGGAGACGACTATTACGTCATGTATGTTGGGGAGATCACTAAGATAATGATAAGATAAGCGTTTTAGGGCTGTTCTTATGAGGGATCGATGAAGACCAAAAAGCTTAAGTGTATCTTTCTTGTTATTATTTTCTTGACGACATTTCTGGCCGGTGTGTCGGTGGCTGAAGGGTTAGCCCCGGCAGGCCGCTCTTTTGCTGCGTCCGAAGATTCGGAAATCGCAGAGAATGGGGATTTAACTGAGAAACGTGAAAATCCCGTCATAAGGATATCCACCTGGTATCACCAGGAGGATCTGACCTATCTTAGGGAGTATCTTTACGAACAATTTCCTGATTACACATTTGAATATTACTACGTGGATAAGAGCAACTATGAGCCTGTTGTGGATTCCCAGCTATCCTACAAGGGAGCTTCGGACATTCTGTTTATGGACCAGGAGATGATACAGAAGCACGCGGCTACAGGCTATATACTGAATGTTACGGACCTGTGCAGTGACTTTAATAACGATGCCTGGAAGGCCTTTGGCTACGGAAATGCCATGTACGCCGTGCCGGACACTTCCCAGTTTGAGTGCATTTACTACAATAAGGATCTCTTTTCCCAAAAGGGTGTCGATGTGCCTTATTCATTCTTCAGTTTCACAGGAAGCTGCGAGCGCTTTAAGGAGGCCGGAATAAGGCCGCTTTCAGTCAGCCTCAAAAATCCTTACGCCCTGGCCAACAGCGCCCTTGCCTTTGTGGCGGCGGACTACTTCTCTGCAGACAGGGGAAGCGGTTTCGGAGGAAGGCTCCAGTACGGAAGGACCACTTTTACAAAAGAGATAACTCCATATATCGGAGACTGGGAGGAGCTTCTTAAGCACGATATCTTCTCCATGGAGATGTACACCATAGATTCGCTGACGGCTATCGAGGAGTTTTCAGGCGGCGAAGCAGCCATGATCGCCGGGGAACCTGAGACCTACAACGCAATTATCAGGCAGAACCCGGACATGAACATTGGCACACTTCCGTTCTACGGATCCAGAGGGAAACTTAAGGCCGTGATCGGAGGCTGCGATGTGGGTCTTGCCATAAATAAGAACAGTCCAAACGTCGAGCTGGCCTGGGAAGTGCTTGAGTCCCTGACGACTTTAAGCGGGCAGATGGCTCTCTGGAAGGACAGGCCCGGGAGCCAGACGTATCTCAAGGATACGGAGTTCGTAAACAGCGAAGTCTATGACGGCCTCACGGAGTGCGTGCAGGAAGGCCTCGTGTTCTCGCCCTGGATGGACTGGGGAAGGGAGCTCAACGGCCCCATTCACGCACAGCTTGGAAGAGAGCTGCAGAAGGTTCTTATGAAAAAACAGACCACGGAGGAGGCGTTCAAAAATGTTGATGACGCGGTCTATAAGATTCTCACAGACGGATAACGGATTCTGATATTTCGGTGCCGAAGGCGCGCGAGGTGCAAAATGGAATTAAAGGGTAAAGTTAAACAGGCAAAGAGCATAAGACAGGGGCTGATCAGGGCGTTCGCCTTTCTGATCGTCATACCCATCATCATCCTGGGCGTCTATGCCTACATTGTAGCGAGGAACAACCTCATAGAGCAGACCAGGATCACCATGATTGGAAACGTAGACGTCATTGCCTACGGTATTGAGAACAATGTCAAAAGAGAAAATGACGTTGTTAAGTTCTTTTCCTATGATGAGAACTTCAGAAAGGCTCTGCAGAGAGTGGCTTCCGATCCCTACACGCTGACAGAGGTAATGACTGATGATGTGGAGCCTCTGGTGTGGTATTACCTTAGCAGTGACACAAATATCGAGTCTATAACCTTCTACACCGATCTCATGGAAAGAGAGCACATGGGGGACTTTCTGATAAAGCCCGGAACGGAGTTAGAGAAGGCGTGGTATGAGTATTCCAATGAGGAGTACGGGTCTTTCTGGGCTATAGACGGAGAGGGCGGAACATATCTTGTTAAGGCCCTTTTGGACTATTCCACATCTTCAAAGCGCATCGGTATGATGGTACTGAAGGTCCGGTCAGAGTCCTTTTTCTCCATCATCAACAGAAGCAGTTATCTGAACAACGGAATTGTCATTCTGGATGAGAACAATGACATAGTTGCCCACAATAAGATAAAAAACGAAGAGCTGGATAACAGGATCCTCGAGGACATAAGAAATGACGACCACGAGGGCTTTGCCAATCACAGTGATTTCTTTATTGCGGAATCTGACCGGCTTACCAACGGATGGAAGCTGTTCTACTACGTGGACAGGGACGAGATCACATCGGACGTTTTCAGGATCATTACTTCCGTTATTGTTATCGCCCTGCTTCTTTTCCTGGCATCGCTCCTTCTTGGAAGACGGTTTGCTTACAATATAAGCAACAGGATCTCGAGCATAAATGCCATGGCCAAAGAGATCAAGAGCAGAAACTTCGATGTTGAGAATAAGGACAACGGAGAGGATGAAATCTCCCAGCTGTCGGCTTCCATGAAGGACATGGCGGATACGCTGAGCAACATGATGCAGGAGATCGACAGGATGAACCAGGAGCAGCTAATGCTCAAGGACAACGACATCCACTACAGAGAGTGGCTCTTTGATTACGTCGTTGAGAAGAACAACGATATCCTGGCGGTTATCAATGAGGGCAGCTATGAGACCAGCTTCATTACGGCCAACGCCGAGACTGTTCTGGGAATACCTCTTGGCAGGCTGAAACAAGATATAAGGAACGTGGCAGAGGCCCAGAGAAGCGGAGAAGAAAGACGTCTTGACGAGATCATAACTTCCGCGATGGAAACAGGAGAGGCCCAGCTTATTGAGGAACTTCGGCTTAAGAATGTAAAGACAGAGGAGCACCTCTACTACAGAGGAGCTATCGTATGTACCATAGATGACGGTGGTAAGAGACTGGCTCTGGCGCTCTATGACAGGACTCAGGAAATAAGGAGAAACCACCAGCTGCAGGAGGCGCTGAACTCCGCGGAGACAGCCAACAAGGCAAAGACCAGCTTCCTGGCGAACATGTCCCACGACTTCAGGACGCCTATGAACGCCATCACGGGCTTCAACCTGCTGATAGACAAGCACGCAGAGGAGCCTGATAAGGTAAGGGAGTACACCCACAAGATATCACTTGCTTCCCATAACCTCCTGGGACTTCTCAATGACGTCCTTGACATGAGTAAGATCGAGAGCGGAAAGACAACCCTGGACATTCAGGAGATGGCTATTGGGCTTCTGCTTGAGGAGATCAATTCTGTCATCAGCTTCCAGGCGAAGGCAAAGAACCAGACCTATACCGTCAAGGTGGAAGAGATGCAGCATGATATCTTCATGGCGGATAAGAAGAGGGTCAACGAGATCCTTATGAATATTCTCGGAAACGCCGTCAAGTACACCCCTGAGGGTGGAAAGATCGACTTTACGATTTCTGAGTCCAATTCTTCTTCGGAAGGCTTCCAGAACGTGAAGTTTGTGATAGCGGACAACGGCATCGGAATGAAGCCGGAGTACAAGGATAAGATCTTTGATGCTTTCTCAAGAGAAGAAAAGGGTGCCACAAAGACCATCCAGGGCACGGGCCTTGGAATGGCCATCACCAAGAGCCTTGTAGAGCTCATGGGCGGTACCATCAGGGTTGAATCCGAGGAGGGCAAGGGAAGTACCTTCATCGTCAACTTAAGGCTCAAGGCCGTTGAGACTGAGGAGGTGGATTTCTGGAAGGCACACGGAATCGCAACTCTCCTTGTGATCAACGGAGATGATAAGCTCACTGAGGCCAGCAAAAAGAACTTTGCCAATGACCAGCTTGAAGTGACGCTGGTAAAGAATGGTCTGGATGCTTTGAAGGCCATTGACAACATGGCTGATAAGGATAAGAGCTTTGACCTTATCATCCTGGATGAGACCTACGATGACATGAAGCCTGCTGAGGTGGCGAAGCGGATAAGGGATAAGGACAAGCACCATCACGGAGTGATCATCGCCGTCACGGAACAATATGAGAAGAATGAGGATGAACTCAGGGCAGCAGGTTGTAACGAAGTGCTGCAAAAGCCGGTATTCCCGTACATTCTCAGGCAGACCGTCGATGATATCACTAAGATAGGTACCAACACCGAGGAGGAGATTCAGAATCCTCTTGAGGGCATGAAGTTCCTGGCGGCGGAGGACAACGACATCAACGCCGACATCCTGATAGAGCTCATGGATATGGAGGGCGCTACGGTGACGAGAGGTGTCAACGGCCAGGAGGTTGTGGAGATGTTCAAGGCAGCCCATGAGGGCGACTACGACATGATCCTCATGGATATACAGATGCCGATAATGAACGGCTACGAGGCAGCAGCTGCGATACGTGCGCTGGGAACCGACTGGTCTCAGACGATACCAATCATAGCCATGACGGCAAATGCCTATGCGGACGATGTGCAGCAGGCGTTTGATGCGGGTATGAATGCGCATGTGACCAAGCCTATTGATATAAAAGTTGTAGAACGTACTATACTTGAGTTTAAGAAGTGATAATTATATAAGTTCTGATGATAGATTAAGGAGGATAAGATGAACAGCGTTAAGAAGATCACAGAGAAAATTTACTGGATTGGAGGCAGCGACAGGAGACTGCAGAGATTTGAGAATATCTTTCCCATTCCCGAGGGAGTATCCTATAACAGCTACTTTATAGACGACGAGAAGACAGCAGTGTTTGATACGGCTGACGTTACGATCGCTGATCAGTACATTGAGAATCTTAAGGAAGCTCTTGGCGGAAGGAAGCTGGATTACCTTGTGGTTTTGCATATGGAGCCGGACCACTGCTCACAGATAGATAAGGTAGTAGCTCTTTTCCCTGATGTGACCGTTGTGGCCAGCAAGCAGGCCTTCGTGTTTATGGGACAGTTTTTCCCGGAGTCCAAGGACTTTAAGAAGATTGAGGTTAAGGAAGGGGATACGCTCTCAACCGGCGAGCATACATTCAGTTTCGTGGCTGCGCCCATGGTGCACTGGCCGGAAGTTCTTTTTGCATATGATGACAAGGATAAGGCGCTTCTGTCCGCAGATGCTTTCGGAACCTTCGGAGCTCTGGACGGCGGGCTGTTTGCCGATGAATATGACTTTGAAAAGGATTTTCTTGAGTCCTCAAGAAGATACTATGCAAATATTGTAGGAAAGTACGGCACTCAGGTGCAAGCAGTGCTGAAAAAGGCCCAGGGACTGGACATTCAGATGATACTGCCCCTTCACGGCCCTGTGTGGAGAAAGGATTTAAATGTCCTTCTTGAAAAATATCAGTGCTGGAGCACCTATGAATCGGAGACAGATGGTGTTATAGTAGTATATGGCAGTCTTTACGGACATACGGCCAGCGCCGCCGAGGCAGTGGCCGCATCTCTCCGGGATAAAGGCGCCGGGGATGTGAAGGTTTATGATGTTTCCGGGACGGATGTGTCCTACCTCATAGCTGAAGTGTGGCGCGCTAAGAAGATAGTTCTTTTGTGCCCGACTTACAACGGAGGAATATATCCGCCTATGGAGAACTTCCTTTCGGATATGGCAGCGCTCTCCGTTCAGAACAGGGTATTTGCCATTGGCCAGAACGGAACCTGGGCGCCCACATCGGGCAAGCTCATGGGAGATAAGCTCGCAGCCCTCAAGAACGTCACTGTTCTTGAAAACGTACTAACGATAAAGAGTGCACTCCATGCTTCTGATATGGATGCGCTAAATAACTTCACAGATGCCATCATCAATGCTTAAGTGAAGAAATTGGAGGTTTTGTTGTGAAAAAAATTAGTGTTATGAAGAAGGTCCTTGCGGGGGTAATGGCCGCAGCCTGTGTTGTTGCCGGAGCAAGGGGAGCAGCAGTTGTAAATGAAAACAGGGGAGCAGTTTCAGAGGCAGCAGGCAGGCCCGTCAGCATCAATTCCTGTGTGATATCCGGGGGAAATGTAGTAGTAAATGTATCCGCAGCTTCTGTTCCGGGTTCATCTGACGGACAGTATTATCTGTATGCGGATGAAGTATATCAGGACGGCTGCGTGGGAAGTGTTGTGGCAACGGCTCCTGTTGGTGCGAGCGCAACCTTTTCTTTTCCGCTGAACTACTATGCTGCGGGTTCCAATCTCAGCAAGAAATTCCTTGTTGCAGTCAAGAGCGGCGGCTCAATGATCCAGGTGAGTGATGAGCACTACATCACCAACCCTGAGGCCATTGCTTCTCAGACCAAGCCAAGAAATGACCACGGCATGAAGGGAATCCTTCCAAACAGCGTCGACGTTGCAACCTTTAAGGATCTTGGAATCGCGCAGATGGTCTATAACCTTTACATGGGCGATATCGTGGGCCCGGCTCCCGATCCTGCTCAGACCGTTCCTTTCAGCTACAACGGCGTGGACTATCAGTTCAACGGAGCAGCACTTGCTCAGTATGACGGATTTGTGCGCTGGTGTCAGGGCAATAACTTCCAGCTGACAATGACAATTCTCAACAACAAGACGGCAGCAGGCGCGGACCTTATTCATCCCCTCTCAAGGGATTCCCATGTATGTCCGGGCTACGCCATGAACACCAAAGAGGACGGCGGAACCCAGCACCTCAAGGCTGTTGCTGCTTTCCTTGCACAGCGCTACTCAGGCGCCTACGGCGTTGTTGACAACTGGGTAATCGGAAACGAAGTAAACGCAAGAACCGAGTGGTACTACATGAACTCCACCAACATTGAGCTCAATGTCAGTGAGTATGTAAAGGCCTTCCGTATCTTCTACAATGAGATCAAGGCAGTTAACGCCAATGCAAGAGTTTACACCTCCTTTGACCAGGAGTGGTGCAGAAAGTCCAATCCCGGATGCTTCCTTTCAAAGGAATATCTGGACAGATTCGTATATTACATCAACAGAGAGGGAAATATTGACTGGTCACTTTCAGTTCACCCCTACAACGCACCGCTGTTTGATCCCTATGCATGGAAACAGCAGTCACAGTACGTGAACACCAGCCTCAATACTCCTTATATCACAATGGAGAACATTTACATTCTCACAGATTACATGTGCCAGCCGGGATACCTTGCTCCCAGCGGAGCAGTGAGAAACATCTCCCTTTCGGAGATAGGCTATACATCAAGCTTTGGCGAGGATGCACAGGCTGCGTCCATCACCTACGCCTACACAATGGCAGAGAACAATCCATATATCACAAGTTTCATCCTCTTCAGAGAGACTGATGACGCCCATGAGATGGAGAGCCACATCGCGCAGGGACTTAAGAACCTGGACGGCTCCAAGAAGATGGCCTATGACTTCTACAAGGCTCTCGGAACCGGAAATGCGGCAGCCTACAAGGACAAGGCTTCACAGATCATCGGACAGAATGTGGACAGCCTTGTAACCAGCAGGACCTTCCTTTCAAGGGGCGGATGGTTCCTGAATGATTAAAGTTTTTGGAGTGTGGTATGGGAAGAGAAAAAGAGCTTGAAACGCTTGAAAAGATAACAAATATGCAAAGGGACCTGCTTGGTGGATTGTACGGGGATTTCTTTTCCTCATCTGAGGCAGCAAAGAGCGGGATTCCCAAGAACGGATCGGAAATAAAGGTGAAGGCGTCGGATACGCCGCTTAGCGTGAATCCCATGGAGGATGCCGCAGCTGCTTTAGAAGAAGCCAAGGCGCTGTTCGCCAAGGACGCAGGATTGAAGCCTACGGGCCCGGCACCGGTGCAGACAGCAACCGGCGGGGACAAGCCCGAGGAGCAGGAGACTGAACCTAAGGAGCCTGAAGAGGATCCGATGGTAACACTGGACAATCTGGTTGGCCTTACTACGATCAAGTCAGATGTCAAGGAGCTGATGGCTTTTGTAAAGGTACAGAAGGCAAGGCAGGAACAGGGACTTAAGTCAGTGCCCGTATCCCTGCACCTGGTATTTACCGGAAATCCCGGTACCGGAAAGACCACCGTGGCCAGGATCATTGCTCAGATATACAAGCAGATCGGCGTGCTGTCAAAGGGCCAGCTCATCGAAGTTGACCGCTCAGGCCTCGTTGCAGGCTATGTCGGACAGACAGCGCTGAAGACCCAGGAGCAGATCGCCAAGGCAAAGGGCGGCGTGCTCTTCATAGATGAGGCCTATGCACTGGCCCAGAAGGATGACGCCTTCGGACAGGAGGCCATAGACACTATCCTCAAGGCCATGGAGGACAACAGGGACGACTTCGTGGTTATCGTTGCCGGATACACGGAGCCCATGAAGAAATTCATTGAGTCCAATCCGGGACTGAAGTCCAGATTCAACAAATACATCGAGTTCCCGGACTACAGCATTGATGAGCTGGAGCAGATCTTTGACATGAACTGCAAGAAGTACGACTATGTTGTGGACGAGGACGTCAAGCACCAGATCAGGGCGCTGATAACGGCCAAGAAGATGGAGAATCTCGAGAACTTTGCCAATGCCAGGGAAGTGAGAAACCTCTTTGAGGAGATCATCACCAACCAGGCCCGCAGGATCGCAGCAATGGAGAACCCCTCCAACGAAGATATGATGAAGATCCTCCTTGAGGACCTGAAAGAAGATGTGGAGAAGGTAGAGCTTCCCGAAGAGAAGGAAGATGTGGAGAAGGCAGAGCTTCCCGAAGAGAAGGAGGAAGGCGAAACCTCCGAGGCAGATGCTGACACAGATACAGCTGCAGATGTACAGACATCGGAAACAGATGCGGATACTGAGCTGGATCCGGATAACCGGTAGTAAATATGAAAGATTTATTAAATTCTCTCAGAACCGGTAGACAGCAAGGGATTTTTGTTTTATCATCACATTACACATATAGTTAAAAACGCAAATAAAAACATGTGCATGTGTATGCAAACAAAAACATTTGTGTGCAAACAAAAACATATGTATATGAATATATGCGTTTCATAAGGGAACCATCGGAATACTCCGATGGTTGTCTTTTTTTAAGGATTATTGGTACAAAGAAGCGGCTTCCTGCAGGTATGTAAAAAGAGGCGGGGGCAGAGAAGGGATTACTATGAAAAATGAGGAAAAGATGCTGGTCCATGAGATCATGGATATCGGAATACCTTCATTTCTGGAGACACTTTCCACAACTTTTGTAAGCATCATTGACTCAAAAATGATCTCCTCCATGGGAGTAGCCGCCATCTCGGCAGTCGCTGTCACCAATCAGCCAAAGCTCTTTGTATTCTCGGTGTTTTTCGCCATCAATACGGTCACCTCTTCCCTCATTGCCAAGTACTACGGCAAAGAGGACAAGGATGCCGCCAACAGGGTCTTCGACCATGTCTTAAAACTTACAATCATCTTAAGCGTCCTTGCAAGCATCCTGTGTGTTGCCCTGGCAAGACCCATAATGATCGCGTTTTCCAATCAAAAGGATGTCCTTGAACACTCCATTTTATACTACCGCATTATCATGGGCGGCATGATCTTCAATATGCTCTTTATGGTCATAAATTCAGCACTCAGGGGATGCGGGAAGACTAAGCTTACCCTTACCTCCAATGTGATCTCCGGTGTGGTCAATATCTTTTTTAACTATCTTCTTATCGAGGGGCGCTTTGGATTTCCGAGGCTGGAGTATGCCGGGGCGGCTATTGCCACGGTCCTGGGAACCGTTGCTGCGTCAGCCTTTTCCATTGGCTATGCCCTTAAAGAGAAGATGTTTGTCAATATCGTCTACTGCCTGCGGCAGAAATACAAAATGACAAAAGAGTCCCTGGAGGAGATAGTAACGCTGGCAAAGAGCACGGTCATGGACAGTCTGGCCACGAGATTATCTCTTTTGATCATAGCCGGGATCGTTGCCCGAATCGGTTCCTATCAGATGGCGGTCTATTCCACCGGAATGCATCTTCTCAATGTGAACATGGCTTTGGGAATGGGACTGCAGACAGCGGGAGTTGCACTTATTGGCAGAAACTACGGGGCATCGGACTTTGACAGGATGCACGCCTGCAAGAGGGAGCTTATCAGGATAGGAACCATAACGGCTCTGGCGCTCGCCGCAGTGATAATCCTCTCCGGGAAGTGGTTCTTCGGCTTTTTCAGCAGTGATCCGCAGTTTATCGCCATGGGCACCATATCCTGTATCTTTATAGGAGTCATCACGCTTAGCCAGACGCTGAAATTCGTTTATTCAGGCTGTCTGCTGGCTGTCAGCGCGATGAAAGAGGTGATGATGGCAAGCATAATCTCTTTTGCCGGAGTGAATCTGATCACACTGGCCATACTGGTACTGGTATTTAAAGTCGGACTTTGGGGCGTATGGATCGCCACCCTGCTCAGCCAAACCACCCAGGCAATACTGCTTTATCGATATATAAGAAGATCAGAAGCATACGAAAGAGGGACTAAATGAAAAAGACCAAGAACATTTTCCTGACAACTCTTCCCGAGACCAAAAACAGAATGGATGTAAATTACTATATCTGCGAGACGCCTACCGGGGCCAGTGCCTGTACCACGGGAATTTCAATAGCCGAGGCGGGGATCAAGTATATGCTCTCCCAGTACAACATCGATGAGATCGTGATGCTCGGCACAAGTAAAACAGTCCCCGCAGGGGAGGAGCGCATCAGTTCCATCGCAGACCTTGAGCTTAGCGGAGTGAGCAATATCGACACCACGGACGAGTATTCTTTTGTGATCTACCGGATAATGGAGTTCATTGAGCAGCTTGATCTTGAGATCATAGACATCAATGAATCAGTTCCGAAGGACCGGCAGGAGGAGCTGATCCAAATGATCGGGAAATTCAAGGCAGGATATGCCAGCGGGCTCAACGAGCTTGAATTTTTCTCCAGGCTCACTTCGGATGAAGAATTCGAGAATCAGTTTGTGAGCATACTTTTAAGCGATGTAACTGCTGAAGAAAAAAGGTGGATCAAGCATCAGGTCTACCACCAGATGGATTCCTTTTATAAAATGCATATGCTCGACAGGGAAAAGGATATACTTATGCGGTTTATCTCAATCCCCCAGGAGCCGACGCTTTCCATCGACACAATAAACCTTATAGCGGACCGGACCATTGGCGATGGGAGGACCAACATCAATCTCTACATGGACGTCCAGGGAATGGGAACGATCGACGGCAACACTCTGATCTCCACTTTCCTGCTGATGAACAATAAGGCTGACTACAACTGCTCTGTTGAGGGACTTATCAACTCGGGAATGCCGCACGGAAGTTTTTTTGGCCAGATCTCCAACGTGATAAGGAATTATGAGATACAAAAGCTTATCACCGGTCTGGATCTTTTCCTCAATTACGGCAAGACAGACATACTGAAAAAATACTGGAGCTCTTTTGCCCTGAATGACCCTGACGCCGACAGGCTCTTTTATGGAATGGACTGTGTGGACGAAGGGATATCCCTCTGCAATGTAGATCTGATCGCCTGCGGTATCGATATGATCCGCAATACGATCCGTCATCCCCGCACAAAGGAGGAGGACCGCAGTATCTATATGCAGGTGACAGTAGGGGCGATCATCTCTGACTTTGGTGCGCTTCTTTCTACAGATGAGCTGTCGATTCCGGAACTGCTTAAATGGAGCCTTAGAAAAGACCTGCTGCAGCAGACCCTGACTATCATAGAATCCAGGGTTCCGGCTGACATAGTAAAGAGCGGAATATACTATTATGCCAGAACCGATGAAGATATAAAAGAGCTCATGGAGGAATGGAACTTTCTCTATTGGAACGAGACGACCAAGATGCGCTGGGCCTTTGATGACATAGAGCACTACTTCATCAAGTCCTACGGAAGATCTTTTCTCGACTTCAGACAGAAGCCTGACGCTGTCGCCCGCGATTTCGCCAGGCTCAAGATCGATGCCCTCCACGGAAAAGCTGAGGGTGTCCTTAAAGCCTATTCTGAACTCGGCAATGATGATATGTTATTTGAGCTCCTTTTAGGCTATTACAGGATCGGCAACCTAAGGAACCAGATAAATCACGCGGTAGTGGATGAACCGGACATTGATTCGGAGGAGCTGGTCAAGAGAAAGGACAGCCGGGAAGAGCTCAGAATAGAACTGAAGAAATTCATCAGTCTCTACAGCTCTGTCAGGAAAAAAACGCCGAAGACAGATAATCCCCTGCTTCTTCCTTCCGGCAGGATGAAAGCCTATGCAAGAAGGCACCAGATCCAGCCCCTGGAAGAGAGCACAGATCTTACGGCTCAAAACACCTATACCTGCTCATTCAACGGGAAAGAGGTTCACATCCGCCTGTCACTCTTCAAGACAGAGCCGGATTATGATGAGGATGAGGAGGAGTGAGAATAGTAGCGAAACCGGGGAACATGAAAATCGAGTAGGAGGGAGCTAATCACTCCCTCCTACTCGATTGAAAAATGGTTCTATAACCCCGTCCCCGGAGTTCATCAGGGGATTATTGGATTATGTGATATAATTTATTGGTAAACACTTAAACGTTAAAGCGGGTGTGGCGGTGTATGCGAATTTGCCGACATGATTCGGAGGATGGGAGAAATCAAATGATAGTAGCACAGTACTTCGTTGAATTCCTTTTTTACAGTTTTTTGGGATGGGTGTGGGAATCCATCTATTGCACCATAGTGGAGAAGAAGTGGGCGGACCGGGGGTTCCTCTTTGGACCGATATGCCCGATATATGGATCCTGCGTGATCGGAGCATCGATCCTGTTCAGCCTGATTCCGGCTCTTTCAGATCCATCCTTCCCGGTCTGGGGCATCTTTATCATATGCGTTATAGGAAGTGCCGTTGCTGAGTTTGGCACCAGTTGGGTTTTGGAAAAGAGATTTAACGCCAGATGGTGGGACTACAGCGACATGCCTCTTAACATTCAGGGCAGGATATGTCTGCCTGTCAGCATCTGTTTCGGCCTGGCCGGAGTTGCCATCGTAAAGTGGCTTCTTCCTTTCGTGTCCGGATTGCATCAGACTGTTCCCGAGGTCATTTATATAGTATTAGGGCTTGTTCTTGCAGGGATCTTTGGCGCGGATTTTGCCCTGACTGAGGCCAGCCTTTCCTCACTTCTCAAGGATGTTGAGAAGATGCATACTGAGTTTTGCGAAAAATCTCAGGAGAGATATGAGAAAGTTCAGAGCGAAGTTGCCGCGATTGAAACAAAAGTTAACGAGAATAAGCAGGCAATAGCTGAACGCGTCAGCGAAGCAAAAGAGAATCTCTCGAAACTTCACGCCAGCCGCCTTTCCTTCAATGAGAAAAGAATCCTTGGAAGTATCGACAGATTTACGCCTATGAAAAAACATTCCGATGACCAGAACAAAACCCGCCTGATGCTTACAGAGGAACTTAAGAATTTTGCAAGAGAATTAAAAGAGAAGAGAAAAGAAGCATAAAACAATCAGAGGCTGTCACATTGAATCCGATGCGACAGCTTTTTTGTCAGATGACTCGTATAAAAAAACAGGGCCTGCAGATCTGCAAACCCTGTTACATGCACAGTCGAGGCGACAAGATTCGAACTTGCGGCCTCTGCGTCCCGAACGCAGCGCTCTACCAAACTGAGCCACGCCTCGATGAAATGTGTCAACTAGAACATTATATTGGAAAATCTTCTCTTTAGCAAGTCCCAATAATAGGTTATAATATAGTACAAGATGTATATTTACTTGAGGCTTGAAAAATTTCTTTTGCAAAAGGGACTTTAACATGCTTACTAAAGAAGAAATCTACACCCAGTACAGAGACAAGGTTTTCGGCTACGTCAAGAATCACGTAAATTCCATAGAGGATGCGGAGGATATCACCAGCGATATTTTTGTGAAGATCTACTCCAAGCTGGATACCTACGATGAGTCCAAGGCAAGCATTTCGACCTGGATCTACTCCATGACCAGCAATACGGTCATTGATTTCTACAGAACGAACCATGTACATTCCGAGATCCCCGAGGACCTTACGGATGAGGGCAGTTCTGTGGAGGATGAAGTCCTTAACAGCGAGTCCCTGGAACTTCTGGCGGAGGCTCTGTCCAAGCTCCCGCAGGAGCAGATGGACATAATCGTGCTCAGGTACTACAAGGGCCTTACGTTGCAGGAAGTGGCTGAGAAGATGAATCTCTCCTACGGTGTTACAAAACTTAGGCACAGAGAGGCTTTGGGACGACTTAGAGAAATGTTATAAAATTTTTTGCCACAGGTATTTCGTCTTCGTATAAATAAGTGAAGACAAAAAACGACTGTGTAGGGAGGTCTTTATATGGAAAACAAATTAGCAAGATTATTCGATTATCAGAAATATGAGCCCAACAGTAAATTATCTTCCATCATCAAGGATGTGGAGTCAAGATATTCACTGGATATGGAAGTTCTGTCAGACGACGAGCTGGGGATGCTCAGCGCAGCCGGCAACACGGACGCTTACCGCTATGTGAAAAAGGACAAAGAGTGATCGGATAAGAGGATAAGAGAATACGCCTTATGAAAAACGCAAAATAATGCCATCTGCCCGTTGCGGCAGATGGCTTTTTGCGTCTATATGGAGCTAATGTTTAAAAAATCAGTTTTGCGTTGCTTTAAGCGATCTCGCCTTCGGGAGCTTTTGTGAGAAGGCTCACAACCACATTCACGATAAGAGCGATGAGGAATGCGGGAAGAAGCTCATAGATTGCAAAGGCGCCGCCCAGCTTGGCAATTCCGTATTTCCAAATGAATACGAAGGCACCGCCGGTGATCATTCCTGCAAGAGCACCCTGAAGTGTTGAGCGCTTCCAGAAGAGTGAGAGAAGAACAACGGGGCCGAATGCTGCTCCAAAGCCTGCCCATGCGAAGGATACAATCTGGAAGACTGAAGAGTCGGGATCCCTTGCGATGAATATAGCAACGATGGAGATCAGGATGACGGTGATCTTGGCTACCTTAACCTGATTCTCATCGTCGAGTTTCTTTTTACCAAAGGCCTGGATAAGGTCTGAGGAAATGGCAGATGCTGATGCAAGAAGCTGTGAATCTGCTGTTGACATGGTAGCTGCCAGGATTCCTGAAAGGATAATACCGCCGATTACAGCGGGAAGGAATCCGAAGGTGCTCATGAGATTTGTTATGTGGATTATTACTCTCTCTGCGTTTCCGCTTCCCTCAAGAGTAGGGATGGAGCCGTTTGAGCTCATTGCAAGTCCGATAACGCCGATTGCCAGTGCGATGAACATGGCGATCACAACCCATACGCTTGCAACTCTGCGGGAAAGGGAAATTCTCTTTTCATCCTCGATAGCCATAAAGCGAACCAGAATATGGGGCATTCCGAAGTATCCAAGTCCCCATGCCAGCATTGAGCAGGCTGTAAGAGCTCCGTAAGGGCTTGATGTCTTGCTGACGGGATCGTAGATCTCTGAAATGCTGAAGTATCCCGGAAGGGACTTAGCATTGTCTATAACAGCGGCAACTCCGCCCGCCTGATTGATTCCAAAGAAGATAACGATAACCAGTGACAGTGTCATGGCGATACTCTGTACCAGGTCAGTCATGCACACAGCCTTGAAGCCACCCAGTGAGCAGTACAGCGCTATGATGATGGCACTTACGATCATGGCAAAGGTGTAGTCAATACCAAAGAGCGTGTTAAAGAGCTTACCGCAGGCTGCAAAGCCCGATGCTACATAGGGGATAAAGAAAATTACGATAACTACAGCTGCGATAAGGGTGAGAATCTTTTTCTGATCCTTATATCTTGCTGAGAAATACTCAGGGATGGTGATCGCACCCAGCTTCTCGGTGCTCTTTCTGAGTTTAGCTGCTACAAAGAGCCAGTTCAGATATGTTCCGATCGCAAGACCGATGATGGTCCAGGTGGCGTCAGCCATACCGGAGAGATAGGCAAGTCCAGGAATTCCAAGGAGCAGCCAGCTGCTCATGTCCGAGGCCTCGGCACTCATGGCCGCTACAAAGGGGCCAAGCTTTCTTCCGCCCAGATAGAAATCGCCGGCGTCGTCGTTTCCCTTTGAAAAGACAACACCGATAAGGATCATCCTGGCCAGATACAAT
>JAEEGF010189165.1_pt1 | contig 17134 bp, 8 predicted proteins | sample 9134171 | NCBI WGS metagenome assembly JAEEGF01 (sample SAMN16246542, study PRJNA631951) | gut metagenome | biome: gut microbiome; feature: rumen; material: AP-attached | host: Bos | place: Iran: Karaj | collected 2018-10 | reverse complement strand
TGCTCCCGGTATGACCGTAGAGCCTGTACTTCCGGATGATCTATTAACATCAGCTGCTTTTTATACAGATATAGCCATCATCAGTATCAGCAGATTCTCAGGTGAGGGATGGGACCGTTCAGATGTAGAGTATAACGGCGAGTACAATCCCTGGGAGACAGAAGTCAGCATGCCCAAAATTGCAGGCAGGATCTTCCCGAAGGGAGATTTCTATCTTACAGATGCTGAGCAGGAGATGATCAGCAAAGTAAGCGGCAAGTTTGCAAAGACTATAGTAGTCCTTAATGTGGGCGGTATTGTAGATACCAATTGGATCAAGTGCGGTGATAAGATAGGTGCGGCTCTTCTTGCATGGCAGGGCGGAATGGAAGGAGGCCTTGCAGCTGCAAGGATACTCATGGGTATAGATAACCCGTCTGGTAAGCTTCCGGATTCTTTTGCCATAGATATAGATGACTACCCGTCTACAGAAGGCTTCCATGAATCGGTTGATTATGTAGACTATACAGAAGATATATATGTTGGCTATAGATATTTTGAGACCATAAAAGATGCCAAAGATAGAATAGTATATCCTTTTGGATATGGTCTTTCATATACATCTTTTGACAAGGAACTGATAAAGGTAATTGAAGAAGATGACGGCTTCACATTTAGAATACGAGTTACCAATACAGGTAAGCTCGCCGGTAAGGAAGTTGCGGCTATCTATATGTCAGCTCCTATGGGAAAACTCCAAAAGCCTTCAAGAGTTCTTGTTTCATTTGAAAAGACAAGACTCCTTGAAGCGGGAGATGCTCAGGTTATGGAGCTGTATGTATCCAAATATCAGCTATCATCCTACGACGATCTTGGGAAAATAGAAGAGTCTTCTTATGTCATAGAAAAGGGTGAATACAGGTTTTTCCTTGGATCAAGCGTAGAAGATGCTTTCGAAACTGAGTACAAGTTCGTAGCGCCTGAAGATATAGTCTATGAGAAGCTTTCAAAAAAGCTTGCGTCAGTATCTTTAAAGAAAAGACTTCTTGCAGACGGAAGCTATGAAGATCTCCCCACAGGTCCTGATGCTGATATAAATGAGTGCATATTTGAAAAGATGGTTCCGGGAACAGAAGAAGCTGTCGTTCCTGCAGACAGGGGCAGGGGCTCATATCTTCTTATGGATCCTTATAAGACCAAGGATACAAAGCCACTTATAGATGTCTATGAAGGGAAAATATCTATTGACGACTTTATAGCTCAGCTAAGTGATGATGATCTTATAGACCTTCTGGGTGGTCAACCCAACAGGGGTGTTGCCAATACATGGGGAATGGGCAATAAGCCGGAATACGGTGTACCCAATGTCATGACAGCAGACGGCCCTGCAGGAGTTCGTATAAATCCTGACTGCGGCGTAGTTACAACAGCATGGCCTTGTGCTACCCTTCTGGCATCTACCTGGAACAAGGAACTGCTTTATAAAGTCGGCGAAGCAGGAGGCAAGGAACTTAAGGAAAATAATCTCCAGATCTGGCTCACACCGGCTGTTAATATCCACAGAAGTCCACTTTGCGGAAGGAACTTTGAGTATTACTCAGAAGATCCATATCTTGCAGGAAAGCTTGCATCAAGTCTTGTAAAGGGTATCCAGTCTCTGGGCGTAGCAGCTAGTGTCAAGCACTTTGCAGCCAACAACAAGGAGACCAACAGGAAACACAGCGATTCTAGAGTATCCGAAAGAGCCCTTAGAGAGATATACCTAAAGGCCTTCGAGATAATAGTCAAAGAGGCAGATCCATGGACCATCATGTCAGCCTATAACGCAGTCAATGGCCAGAGAGCATCAGAATCCAAGGACCTTCTGACAGGAATCCTTAGAGATGAATGGGGCTTTAAAGGAATGGTAACCAGTGACTGGTGGAACAGGGCAGAGCAGTACAAAGAGATCCTTGCAGGCAATGATGTTAAGATGGCCAATGGCTATCCGGACAGAGTAAGGAAAGCCATGGAGATGGGAGCTATACATAGAAGTGACTTGGAAATATGCGCAAAGCGTGTACTTATGATGATACTGAAGCTTGATTAATGGGACGTTATCACGAATAAAATTTGGAAAGAAGGAAGGCATGGAGGCCGAACGCCAAATTTTATGCTATAATTGCCTCATATCATTCTAATTTCGGGGGTTCTTGCCATGGAAAATAAAAAAGCAGTTGTATCACTTGGTCACGAAGCACTTGGATATACAACAGGTGAACAAAAAGAAGCAGTATCTAGAACTGCAAAAGCACTTGCTGATCTTGCTCAGGCAGGTTATCAGCTTACCATAACTCATTCTAACGGACCGCAGGTCAGCATGATACATAAGGCCATGACTGAGCTGCACAGAATATACATAGACTATACGGCTGCTCCTATGAGCGTATGTAGTGCCATGAGCCAGGGCTATGTAGGATATGATCTTCAGAGCTCACTTAGAAGCGAACTTGAGCAAAGGGGCATATCCAAAACTGTCACAACTATCCTCACACAGGTAACAGTAGATCCTTATGATGAGGCTTTCTATTCACCTACTAAGGCAATCGGAAGATTCATGTCCAAAGAGGATGCTGACGCAGAGATCAAGAAGGGCAATTTTGTAAAAGAAGTTCCCGGCAAAGGATACCTTAGAATAGTAGCCGCTCCTAAGCCTATTGATATAGTAGAACTTGATGCTATAAAGCTTTTAGCTGACGCGGGAGTAGAAGTTATAGCCTGCGGCGGTGGCGGAATCCCTGTCCTTGAACAGGAGCACAAATTAAAAGGAGCATCAGCTGTAATCGAGAAGGATGCTATTGCGGGTAAGCTTGCAGCAGACCTTAAGGCTGACCGTCTCGTAATCCTTACATCTGTTCCTTGTGTATATACATCTTTTGGTAAGGACGATCAGGCTCCTATCGAGAAGATGACTGTTGCCAAGGCAAAAGAGTATATAGAAGCAGGCGAATTCGGAGAAGGAGACATGCTTCCCAAGATAGAAGCAGCTATACAGTTCCTTGAAGCAAATCCTGAAGGATCAGTACTTATAACATCACTAGATCACGTATCGGATGCACTTAAAGGCCACTCCGGAACATTCATTACAGCATAATAACACCGGATACGGGAAAGAAACCGGGGACAAAGTTAAGGGACCATTTTTGGATTCAAGATCCAAGAAGTGGTCCCTTTAATTCTGCCTTTGGAAGTCTTTTATTTGACAGCTGTTCTCTGTTCTTAAGAATCTATCTTTATCTTTTGGAATCAGCCTTCAGTTTCTACAGCATCTGGCATAGATGAGGCATTTTCATCTGTAGTATAGAACTCGGCTTCGTCAGATGCATTCCATCCGGATTCTAAATAGATATTGCCGTCATCTGAGATGAAGAGATTAAGGTTTCTGGTTATTCCATGAGGCGCTACTGATGTAAACCACCTTCCGGACATTGTAGTGCCATCACCAAATACGGCATCACCAATAGAGGTTTCAAAGATTCCATATAAAATAGGAGTCTCAAAATATTCTTCATAATCAAGTCCGTTATCACTAAGAAGCTTATTGATAGCTGTAAGCTCATCTTCTGTAAAAGCAAACTCAATATCATGTTCGTTAATATATTCAGGCTCGGTAGTCACATAGGTTCCATTGGCGGATACGCCTCCTCCCATGCATCCCCAGCCTCTTTGAGCAATCTCCATTGACTCGCCGCTTATTTTGAAAAAGTATACAGCATCAAATTCTTCGTCTACAGCGAACATAGTATTCTCCGAAAGATAGTAACCTGTAATATTATCTATATCTCCACAGTTGCCGTAGTGGTCGAAACTACCATTTACAAGGCAGGTACTTTTTGAAGCTTCTTCTATTTCGATATAGCCATCTACACCCATAGCTACATATGTCCTGTTCCAGGTGCCGATGAATTTGTTGTTATCTATTTCGGATACGCCGTTTTTGAGTGTCTGGAGCTTTAAATCATCAACTTCTATACTTGGATCATTAAAAAGTTCTTCGAACAAGTCACAAGCTGCAAGATAACCTTCTGAAGAAGAGATAAGAGCGGTGGACTCATCATCTACCAGATCATCGCTTGCATCAATCGATGAAGCGTCAGATGAGTTGTCAGATGCGTCTTTCGAGCTTGAATTATTAGAATCAGCATTTGCATCTGTTGTTATGACTATAGATGCATCATCAGCAGAATTCGGATTTTCGATATTAGCGTCAGTGCATCCTATGAGAAAAGAAGCAGATAGAGATGCGAGCAAAGCTTTTGCAAGTATTTTTTTCATAATAGTCCTCTTAATTAATAGATAAGCATGATCTATTGAACGTATCTTATAAAAATATACTATCAATATACATGTCTATGATCTTGTGATCAAAAAGATACTATTATTAAAAACTATAACAGCTATATTTTCAAGGGCTGTATATTTTGTGATATTATAAAAAAACCCGGAAAATGAATGAACATCTTCCGGGGATATTGTACTAATGAGCAGATGATATTACAGATCGGATACATGGAATACTTCCAGTAGTTCAGTAAGCTCAGTTGAGATATTCTCAAGTGTAGCAGAAAGGTCGCTGATATTCTCAACAGTGTTGTTAACTTCCTGCATTGAAGCACTTGTCTCCTGAGCGCTTGCAGCATTTTCTTCTGATATAGCTGAGAGGGAACTCATTGTATCGTTTAGATCAACGCATTTGGTTCTGGTGATCTCTGCTGCATCCTTGGCTTTGTTGAAGTTCTCACGTACATCTGCGATCATGCTGATAACATCTCGTACAGCCTCGGCTGTTTCATCACTTATCTGCTGCTGGCCTCCAACTGCGTCATTGAGCTGGTTTACGGTTCTTACTGCGGATTCGGAGCTGTCGGAAAGTCCCTTCATGATCTCGCCGATACGTTGAGCGGACTGAGATGACTGAACTGACAGGTCCTGAATCTCTGTAGCAACGACCGCGAAGCCTTTACCTGCTTCACCTGCTCTTGCAGCTTCGATTGATGCATTAAGTGACAAGAGGTTGGTTCTGGAACTTATCTCATTAATAGCTGCAACGGCGTTCTGAACTTCTTCTACAGAATCACCCATTGCTTTTACTTTTTCTGATACATCAGCAAGCGAATCTGCTGACTGGGTCATGGCAACTTTTAACTTCTCGAAGTTAGCCTTCATGTTGTCGGAAGACTCTGCCATAGCATTGGCTTTCTCGTCAGCAGCGTCAACTTCACTATTGAGAGTTTCAACATTCTGAAGGATCTCCTGAATAGCGTTAACGCCGTCCTGAACACTATCTGCCTGATTGGTAGCACCATCGGCGATCTCGCCTACAGCTATAGTGATATTGGCACTGTTATCCTTGGTCTGAGCAGCGCCGTGAGCAAGTTCAATAGAGGAATTATGAACAGAGATTGAATCGCTCTTGGCACCCTTTAAGAGCTTGCTGACAGAATGTCTCATCTTTTCAAGCTGCTGCATGAGGTTGCCGAAATCGTCATGTAGTTCATTGTACTTAGGATCTATGTGCCTTGAGAAGTCGCCGCTTCCCATTTCATCAAGCCATACAGAGGTATCTTTTAAAGGACCTACAATAGACCTTGTAAGCATTACGGTCAGTATTACAGAGATTATGATAAGTACAATACCTGTTCCTATGGAGATTGCAGAGATATTGGTTGCTTTAGAAGACAGGACACCTTCATGCTCAGCAGTAGTAGATTCTATATAATCGATATAGTTACCTGTTCCTATTACCCATTCGAAGTTAGGATAAGCTTTGGTATAGGCTCTCTTTGGTGAAGGCTCAGTTTCGCCTGCCTTTGGGAAATAGTACTCGTTGAAGTAGCCTTCGTTTACATTTTTTTTGGCACCTTCAATGAAGTCAGCCACCATTGCAAATCCCTGACTATCTTTGGATCCCAATCTGTTGGTTCCTTCTGTATCGTTTCCAAGGAGGACTACATTGACGCCGTCATAGGTGTCTACCCACAGATATCCGGCTTCGCCATAGCTTATACCTCTTATAACAGTCGCGGAATATTCTTTGGCTTCATCAAGTGTCATTGCACCGGCCTGATACAATCCATAATATGTATCGCAGATTGAGAAGGCCGTCTCAACTTCGTTTCTTATCTGATCATCATAATCCTGACTGATTGAGTCTTTGATGATCTCAACTGAAGTCGACTGAATCTGACTCATTCCTATTATAGCCATACCGCTTAATCCGATCATGGCTATTACTACAACTGCAAGAAGGATACTTAGCTTTGTTCTGACTTTCAGATTTTTCATAAGATTTTCCTCTATTAAACATATAAATGTATGGTTTTGGGAAAAAGAAACACCCAATGACTAGAAGATATTTCGGTTTTTTGGCCATAATTATTTAGCGGCTGAAGATTATTTTTTTAAATTAAAAAATAGACTGTGCAATGACCAAAAAGAGCTTTTGGCATCAGGTGCATCATATATATTAGTGATGGTAGTAACAGCCAGGGGATACATTATCTAAAAGTTATTGTTATAGCCTTTGTTGTGATATACTATTTAAAGTATTGTGCTTAACATGCATATCAGGGAGGTTCAAGATGGATATCGCACTTAAAATCACACAGGAGCTTGGCGTTAACAAATGGCAGGTAGAAGCGGCCATTAAGCTTATCGATGAAGGTAATACCATACCTTTTATTTCCAGATACAGGAAAGAAGTAACAGGTTCACTTAACGATGAGCAGCTCCGTAACCTTGATGAGAGGCTCAAATACTTAAGGGGCCTTGAGGACAAGAAGCAGACTGTCCTTGCGTCCATAGAAGAGCAGGGTAAGCTCACAGAAGAACTTAAGAACAAGATCATAGCAGCAGAGACTATAGTAGCTGTTGATGACTTGTATCTTCCATATAGACCTAAGAGAAAGACAAGGGCAAGCGTAGCAAGAGAAAAGGGACTTGAGAAGCTTGCTGATATCATAAGACAGCAGAAGATCTCTATAGATGAACTTATAGTAAAGGCAGGAGAGTTTGTCACATCAGGTGATGTACCTGCAGATAAAGAAGTCAAGAATGTTAAGGAAGCCCTTCAGGGTGCCAAGGATATAATCGCAGAGGAACTGTCTGATAATGCAGATGTCCGCACTTATATCCGTGAAGCTACTATGCAGGAAGGCCTTATATCATCTACTGCCAAGGATGATAAGGCGGAGAGTGTATATGAGCAGTATTATGCTTATGAAGAGCCTGTAAGCAAGATCGTAGGACACAGAGTCCTTGCTCTTAACAGAGGAGAAAAAGAGAAATTCCTTAATGTTAAGATATCTGCTCCTGTAGACAGGATCCAGATGTTCCTTAATAAGACTCTTAGTCCTGATGGAGAGACTCCTCTATCTCCTGTAATAGCAGAGATATGTCAGGATGCATATGATCGTCTTATAGCTCCTGCTATCGAAAGAGACATAAGGAATGAACTAACAGAAAAAGCTGAGGATTCTGCAATCACAGTATTTGGCAAGAACCTCCAGCAGCTTCTTATGCAGCCACCTATTGCGGGTAAGACTGTACTTGGCTGGGATCCTGCTTTTAGAACAGGATGTAAGCTTGCAGTAGTAGATTCTACAGGTAAAGTTCTGGATACTAAGGTTATTTTTCCAACAGCGCCTCAGAACAAGGTGGATGAAGCTAAGTTTGAACTCAAGAAGCTTATCAAGAAGTATGGCATAGATCTTATCTCAGTTGGTAACGGCACAGCATCCCGTGAGTCTGAGCAGGTTATAGTAGAGCTTATCAAAGAGGTCGATACCAATCTTCAGTACGTTATAGTTAATGAAGCCGGAGCTTCCGTATACTCTGCAAGTAAGCTTGCTACAGAAGAGTTCCCTCAGTTCGATGTAGGACAGAGGTCTGCTGCATCTATAGCAAGACGTCTTCAGGATCCTCTTGCAGAACTTGTTAAGATAGATCCTCAGTCTATCGGCGTAGGTCAGTACCAGCATGACATGAACCAGAAGAAGCTCGCAGAAGCACTTGGCGGAGTTGTAGAAGACTGCGTTAACAAGGTGGGCGTAGATCTTAATACAGCATCTGCACCGCTTCTTACATATATATCAGGTATCAGCAAACCTATTGCCAAGAATATTGTTGAGTATAGAGAGAAGAACGGCAGATTCACATCCCGTGACCAGCTCCTTAATGTACCTAAGCTTGGACCGAAGGCTTACGAGCAGTGTGCAGGATTCCTCAGAATCCATGATGGAGACAATCCTCTTGATGATACTTCAGTTCATCCTGAGACATATGAAGCTACCAGAAAGCTCATGGAGAAACTTGGAATCACTATGGATGATGTCAGAGAAGCTCAGAAGCAGGCAGCAAAGAGCATAGCTCCCGGAGCACAGAAAGCCAAGGCTTCTGACAATAAGGCTTCCAAGCAGGGATCTAAGAATGACAACCGCCGCAGAAATGAAAACAAAGTCGTAATAAGAAATACAGGAACAGCAATGGGCGCGGCTCTTGCAGCAGCACTTGGCACAGCATTTGTTGCTGACGGATCATCGGACAATAAGAAAAGCTCAGGTTCAAAAGGCGGATCAGCAAGTGCAAATAATGGCAGCAGCGCATCATCTTCCAAAGGCACAGCAGGATCTCTTTCTGCAAGGCTTGGAGATAAGGCTAAGCTTGCAGCAGATCTTGGAATAGGTGAGATCACTCTTACAGATATCGTATCTGAGCTTGAAAAGCCAAGCCGTGATCCTCGTGAGAGCATGCCGGCACCAGTCCTTCGCTCAGATGTAATGGATATGAAGGACTTAAAGCCCGGAATGATCCTTAAGGGAACAGTACGTAACATAGTAGATTTCGGTGCCTTTGTTGATATAGGTGTGCATCAGGACGGACTTGTACATATATCTCAGATCACAGACCGCTATATTAAGCACCCTCTGGAAGCTGTGAGTGTTGGCGATATCGTCGAAGTTCAGGTTATAGAGGTTGATATTAAGAAGCAGAGAATCGGACTTACAATGAAGATCAAGAACCAGAGCAAGTAAGCTTTGGATAGAGGGATATGAGAAAACAAATCTTATCTGCGTTAATAATCATAACAGTTTTGTTCACAGAGTTGTCTTTTGCAAGTAAAGGCAGCTCTATGGATGATACTATTGCCAGCATGCAGGAAGAGGAAGCCAAGACTCAGGAGAAGATATCGGATCTTGAGAAGCAGACTCAGGAAACTCAGAATGCTATAGATGAGCTCAATGAGCAAAAAGAGCAGACACAGAACAATGTATCATCTCTTCAGGATCAGAAGTCTCAGCTGCAGGATACTGTAGATGACTATTCTGACAAGCTTGAAACGCTCAGTGCCGAGATCACAGAGACTGAGAGCGCCATGGCAGAGGTTTCAGCTCAGATCATCGCATTAAATGAAGACCTTCAGGCTGCAGAGACTCTTAGAAAAGAGCGATATGAAAGCCTTAAAAAGCGTATGCAGATGACATACGAAAGAGGCGGTGATGAGAGCCTCCTTCTGATTCTTTTTGACTCAACATCACTTCAGGACTTCCTGACCAAATATGAATATATCAATGATATAGTAGCCTACGACCAGATGAAGATGGAAGAATATCAGGCTCTCGTAGACAGCATAGCTGCGCAGATAGCGGAGATAGAGAAAAAAGAAGCAGAGCTCGATGAATATCAAACGCAGCTTGATGAAAAGCATGAAGAGCTTGCTGATCTGACAGATACGGTAATGGGGCAGCTGTCTTCTACCAACAGTACCCTTTCTTCTGAAAGAAGTAAGCTGGATGATTATGACAAGCAGTTATCCGATCTTGATGAAAAGATGAAGTCTCTTGAATCCCAGACAGCAGCTGCTCAGGCAGAACTGGCCAAGCAGATAGCAGAAAGACTTGCTCTTACCAAGGAAGATACATCAGGTTCTTACAGTGCTTCTGCATCAGAGCTTGAATGGCTTGCTGCAACAATACAGGCAGAAGCTGGAGGCGAGTCCTATACAGGTAAGCTTGCTGTAGGCTCTGTTATCATGAACAGGGTTAAGAGTTCGGCATTCCCTAATGATATTGTAAGTGTTATAACCCAGACCAATCAGTTCGCATCCTATAGGTCAGGTAAGGTTGAACTTATCATATCGGCTGGTCCCAATTCCACCTGCATTCAGGCAGCTCAGGAAGTTCTGGGCGGAGCCCGTGTGGGCGACTATCTCTTCTTCATGACCCAGTATTGGGCTGACTATTACGGGATCAGTGAATATACCATGATAGGTAACCATGCATTCTTCTACCGCTGGGTTACCAACAAGAAGTCAGAAGAACAGAGCACTCCGGATACAAGTACTTCGGAACAGAGTGAACCTGCAGATAATACTCAGGATAGCGGATCACAGGATGCACTTCCGGAGGACAATGCTGCACCTGAAGCTACTCCCGAAGATAATGGCGAAGGAGATGGCGGATCAGAAGGCGATGGGCAAGAAGGATCTGGTGATGGAGAAAACACGCAGTGATATCACTCACGGGTAAAACCATTCTGTAATATGTATAAAATATATAGTGATAGATCTGATTGAATGGATAAAAACGGAAAATTGTCTATTGATATATAAGAAAATGTATTGTAGTATATGTGTGAATGACTAAGAATAAGTTATTCACACATATTTTTAATTCTCTTATTCAGAGTGGTGGAGGTACATAGGACCTGTGAAGCCACGGCAACCCCTTGATCATATCAGGAAGGTGCCAACCTGAGCGTGCAAATTACGAGCAATAAGAGGATCTGAGACCAATATCAGTTCCGCTTGTTTGTGCACGCAACAAGCGGATTTTTTGTGCGCTAAATAGCGCGGTGTGTTTACACACAGAAAGGAAAACTAATGGATAAGTTTATTTTTACTTCCGAGTCAGTTACAGAAGGACATCCGGATAAAATCTGTGATAACATCTCTGATGCTATCCTTGATGCCTGCATGGCACAGGATCCCATGAGCCGTGTTGCTTGTGAGACAACAGCATGCACAGGTTTCGTACTCATCACAGGTGAGATCACAACTAAGGCAGTAGTTGACTATGCCAAGATCGCTAGAGAGACAATCTGCGAGATCGGTTACGACAGCTCAGCTAAGGGCTTTGACGGCAATACATGTGCTGTACTTGTAGCACTTGATCAGCAGTCAGCTGATATCGCTATGGGTGTTGATAAGGCTCTTGAAGCTAGAGAGAACCAGATGACAGATGAGCAGCTCGAAGCTATCGGTGCCGGAGATCAGGGTATGATGTTCGGTTATGCCACAAATGAGACAGAAGAATACATGCCATACGCTATCAGCCTTGCACACAAGCTTACAAAGAAGCTCACAGAAGTTAGAAAGAACGGAACACTTGATTACCTCAGAGCAGATGGTAAGAGCCAGGTGTCTGTTGAGTACGACGAGAACGGCAAGGTAAAGAGACTTGAAGCTATCGTTATCTCAACTCAGCATGATGAGAAGGTTACTCAGGAACAAATCCACGCTGATATCAAGAAGTATGTTATCGACGCAGTTGTTGATGCAGCTATGGTTGATGCTAACACCAAGATCTACATCAATCCTACAGGACGTTTTGTAATCGGTGGACCTCAGGGTGATGCTGGTCTTACAGGTCGTAAGATCATCGTTGATACTTACGGCGGAGCAGCTCGTCACGGCGGCGGAGCTTTCTCCGGTAAGGATTGCACAAAAGTTGACCGCAGCGCAGCTTACGCAGCAAGATATGTTGCTAAGAATATCGTAGCAGCAGGTCTTGCAGACAAGGCTGAGATCCAGCTTTCATACGCTATCGGTGTAGCACAGCCTACATCTATCCTTGTAGATACATTCGGAACAGGTAAGGTTTCTAATGAGAAGCTTACAGAGGCTGTTCGTAAGGTATTCGACCTTCGTCCTGCAGGAATCATCAAGATGCTTGACCTTCGTCGTCCTATCTACAAGCAGACAGCAGCTTACGGCCACTTCGGTCGTAATGATCTTAACCTTCCTTGGGAGCAGACTGATAAGGTAGAAGAGCTCAAGGCAGCAGTTAATGCATGATCAGCTTGATTAAAAATAGAAATAAAAAAATGTAAAATATAAAAAGCGTCCCCCTTAAGGATCTGATTTTCCTTAAGGGGGACGCTTTTCATTAAATGCTAATAGTATAAGGCAGGTGTCAAAAGTCCCGTCATTACAGGACGTAAAAAGGGAATGCCCAGAAGTACACGGATGTACTTCTATTCCCGTCAAACCCTTATGTCATATTACGTCATCTGTACATTTTCACTTCCAAATTTATCCTGCAGCATGGTCATGACTTCTTCTCCCGCATTGAATTTAATGCCGGGATATTTCTTCATCTGTTTGGTGTCTTTGAGGTAGGCGATTATAGAATCTTTACCGCCGTGACCTTCTATGATGCTGAGCATTTCTTTTTCGCTTATATCAAAAGCTTCCCTGTTTGCAAACTGAACCCATACTGTTCGTGGGATCTCTTCAAATGTCATGACTTTATCTGCCATAAGCTTTGCGTCTTTTTCATCTTCGACAGATACATGGCCTTCGACTATCACGTGGGCATCTTCTGATAGCTTCATGGCAGCACGCTCATAGGTCTTAGGGAATACTATGACTTCTATAGCACCTGTCAGATCTTCGAGTGTTACGAATGCCATCATTTTATCATTTTTGGTATATTTAGTCCTTTTGTCTGTGACCATGCCGGCAAGAGTTACCTTTTGTCCTTCAGTAACTTTAGGTATTCCTGTTTCCTCATCCAGATAGAAATCTGTTGTGAGGTTTGTAGAGTGTTTTTTCATAAAAGAAGCATAGGCTTCAAGTGGGTGACCACTTACATAAAAGCCCAGAACCTCTTTTTCGAAATTAAGGAGCTCTTCCTTATCAAACTCGCCTACATCAGGAAGCGGTATCTCGAACTGGTGCTTTTCTTCAGGTGCTGCAAAATCAAAAAGCGACATCTGACCTGCCATTGTGTTCTTGTTGTTATGAAGGGAGTCCATGATCTGCATGTATACGTACATATACTGGCGTCTTGTTCCTCCAAGGCAGTCAAGGGCGCCGGACTTGATGAAGGCTTCTACGGCTCTCTTATTCATCTGGCCGTCTCCGGACATCCTTGTGAGGAAGTCATTAAGGCTTCTGAACTTGCCGTTTAAGTGCCTTTCTGCTACTACAGCTTCTATGACAGGAGTTCCGACTGATTTGATTGCGGTAAGAGCGTATAATATCGCCTTGTGCTTGTGGTTGTCTAAAGAGGCCACGTTCATAGCTTTAGAGGGATTCTCTTCGTTATGGGATGCAGCGTTCTTAGTCGAAGAGGTGGCATTTTCATCTGTATCCTCGTAGGTACATACTGAGAATCCTACTTCTCCCTGGTTAATATCAGGGGCGAGGATCTCTATTCCCATAGAGTGGCATACGGATATGTAATACGAAACCTTGGAAGGTACGTCTATTACCGATGTCATAAGGGATGCCATGAATTCCACAGGGTAGTAGTACTTAAGCCATGCTGTCTGCATTGCAACTACTGCATAGCATGCAGCGTGGGACTTATTAAATGCGTACTTGGCAAAGTCCATCATGGAATCGTAGATAGTATTTGCAATATCTGCTGATATTCCTTTGGATGCGCATCCGGGAACTCCTTCTTCGGAATTACCGTTTACGAAGTTGTTCCTTTCAACTTCCATGACGTGCTGCTTTTTCTTACTCATGGCACGCCTTACAAGGTCAGCTCGTCCGAGGGTATAACCGCCCAGCTGCTGTACAATCTGCATTACCTGCTCCTGATAGACGATACAGCCATAAGTTGGTTTCAGGATTGATTCAAGCTCCGGAGTGTCATAGGTTATGGATGACTGGTCGTTTTTACCCTGAATATATTTCGGTATGAAATCCATTGGACCCGGACGGAAAAGAGATATTCCCGCTATGACATCTTCAAGCGACTGGGGCTTTAGTTCCTTCATGAATGACTGCATGCCGCCGGATTCCAGCTGGAAGATACCGTCTGCATGACCGCTTCCTATAGATGCAAGAACTTTGGAATCGTTGTAGTCTATGCTGTCGATATCTATATAATTCTTATCACCTTTTTTGGCTCCGATAGAAGCGTTGGCTGCATTAACGGCATCTTTTATTACAGTGAGGGTTCGAAGCCCCAGAAAGTCCATCTTAAGTAGACCCAGTTCTTCGATAGTAGTCATCGTGAACTGAGTTGTTATGGAACCTTCGGCTGATCTTGAAAGTGGTATCAGGTCTTCGGCATTTTTGGAGCAGATAACTACGCCTGCGGCATGGATCGAGGTATGTCTTGGAAGACCTTCAAGCTTTCTGCACATTTCAAGAAGGTCATGTGCCTGGTCGTTTTCTTCGTATTCTTTTCTAAGTTCAGGATTCATCTCAAGAGCTTTATCAAGTGTTATCTTAAGCTCCATGGGAACCATCTTGGACAGAGTATCAGCGTAGGCATAAGGGATATCCATAGCTCTTGCAACGTCCTTTATAACGCCTCTTGCAGCCATGGTTCCAAAGGTTATGATCTGGACTACTTTATCTTTGCCATACTTTCTCGTCACATGATCTATAACATCCTGACGGCGTGTATATTCGAAGTCCACGTCTATATCAGGCATGCTGACACGTTCCGGGTTAAGGAATCTTTCGAAGAGAAGATCATACTTAACAGGGTCTATATTAGTTATATGCATGCAGTAGGATACAACAGATCCTGCGGCGGAGCCTCGTCCAGGGCCTACTGCGATATCATGCTCTCTTGACCAGTTGATGTAGTCCCATACAATGAGGAAGTAATCAACATAGCCCATTTTCTTGATGACAGACAGCTCGTAGTCAAGCTGCTTTCTGACAGTTCCATCGTCATCAGGATATCTTTCTTTTAATCCGTCATCACAGAGCTTATTAAGGTATGTCCATGAATCGTAGCCTTCCGGTACATCGAAATGTGGGAGCTTGGTTACACCGAACTCTATCTCGACATTACATCTGTCAGCTATTATCTGTGTGTTATCAATAGCTTCCTGAGCGTATGGGAAGAGGGCTCTCATCTCGTCTTCGCTTTTAACATAGTAGTCAGGCTTGCCGCCCATCCTCATACGGTCTTCGTCAGATACCTTGTGCTGCGTCTGTATGCATAAAAGGACGTCCTGAGCAGCAGCGTCTTCAGCCCTTGTATAGTGGCAGTCGTTGGTTGCAACAAGGGGGATATCCAGCTGCCTTGACATTCTAAGTAGGGCGCTGTTGACATCTGCCTGTTCCGGGATACCATGATCCTGCATTTCAAGGAAGAAGTTGCCATGACCGAAGATATCGTCATACTGCTTTGCAACTTCTATAGCTTTTTCATAGTTTCCTGATGTGATGGCCCTGGGGATAGCACCTGCAAGGCAGGCAGACAGGCATATGATGCCTTCGTGGTACTGCTTTAGAAGCTCTATATCAACACGGGGCTTATAATAATATCCTTCTGTAAAGCCTCTGCTTACGATATGCGACAGGTTCTCATAGCCTTTGTTATTCTCTGCCAGAAGGATCAAGTGGAAGTATCTGTCTTCGCTTGAGGTATCCTTATCAAAACGTGATCCCGGGGCTACATATACCTCGCATCCTATGATCGGCTTTATGCCGTTTGCTCTTGCTTCTTTATAGAAATCTATAACGCCGTACATGACGCCGTGGTCTGTGATGGCACCGGCGCTCATGCCTAGCTCTTTTAATCTTTTTACATATTCAGTTATCTTGTTGGCCCCGTCCAGAAGGGAATATTCTGTGTGGACGTGCAGATGTGTAAATGCCATATAAATCTCCCATTAGCTACTTGTAGACCTAATGTTATAATCATAACATATTTTTGAGTTTTTCATTGCAAGAAGAACCTTGTTGCGATAAACTTATAAAGAAGTATTTTTTGGAATTTATATTGATATTTTTTTGTCAAACTTCTAAAAGAAATTGGCTAGGAAGTATTGAAAGGAAGCATGGATTATGGCAAAAGAGATTAAGAAGATTGGCGTACTTACCAGCGGTGGTGATGCCCCGGGTATGAATGCTGCCATAAGAGCAGTAGTACGTAAATCAATCGCAAACGGACTTCAGGTAGTTGGAATCAAAAAAGGTTATCAGGGACTTCTTAATGAAGAGTTCATAGATATGGACCGTCATTCTGTTTCAGATATCATCCAGAGAGGTGGTACAGTCCTCGGAACTGCCAGATGTATGGAGTTCAAGACCGAGGAAGGTCAGCAGAAGGCAGTTGAGATCTGCCACCAGTATGGTATCGACGGTGTCATCGTAATAGGCGGTGACGGATCTTACAGAGGTGCTCAGAAGCTTTCACAGCACGGCATCAATACAATCGGTATACCGGGTACTATCGACCTGGATATCTCCTGTACAGATTATACTATCGGTTTCGATACAGCTATCAACACAGCTATGCAGGCTATCGATAAGGTTCGTGATACATCATCTTCACATGAGAGATGCTCTATCATCGAGGTTATGGGTCGTCACGCAGGCTATATCGCACTTTGGTGTTCTATCGCTAACGGCGGTGATGATATTCTCATTCCTGAGAAATATGACTTTAACGAGCAGAAGGTTATCGACAACATCATCGACAACCGTAAGAGAGGTAAGACTCACCACATCATCATCAATGCTGAGGGTATCGGACATTCAACATCTATGGCTCGTCGTATCGAGGCAGCTACAGGTATTGAGACAAGAGCTACTATCCTTGGTTACATGCAGCGTGGTGGTTCACCTACATGTAAGGACCGTGTATACGCTTCTATGATGGGTGCATACGCAGCAGATATCATGACTCAGGGCAAGACCAACAGAGTTGTCGGATATCGTGATGGTAAGTTCCAGGATTTCGATATCGAGGAAGCTCTTAACATGGAGAAGTCAATCGACGAGTACATGTATCAGATAGCAAGAATCCTCTAATATTTATGTTTAAAACTTCAGGACACCGGAGCAATCCGGTGTCTTTTGTGAATATGGGGTTATCGGGGGGATTCCTGAGGGCTGGCAGTTTATAAATGATTATTG